>Ga0307515_10016999_pt1 | contig 13289 bp, 18 predicted proteins | sample 17_EM_MG_FD_194513 | JGI IMG/M metagenome (GOLD analysis project Ga0307515, IMG submission 194513) | Populus trichocarpa ectomycorrhiza microbial communities from riparian zone in the Pacific Northwest, United States - 17_EM | ecosystem: Host-associated > Plants > Roots > Unclassified | place...
TATCTACTAGTATGAACTATTAGTGATCGGTCTCATTTTGGTCTCCGAAGGAAACCTGACTAGTATCCACGATGCCTACACAAATCGTCCCGCTCCAGGGGAATGGTAACACCGGAGCTAGTCTTGCGGGGTCCGCAACACAGCGATAACCGCAGGGGCGTGGCACCGGATGATGGAAACCTCCAGCGGCCTTTTCTTCCCCACGAGGGGTTTTTTTTTCACTCGCCTTCGAGCGTCGGGGGGCGGGAAGGGGGGAGGAGGGTAGCGGCATATAGAAGGGGAAGTTCTAACACTGTCTGAGGAGACTATTCCTGTAAAGACCCTCAGCGACCCTGCAGGAACCTCGAAAAGCACAAAGGATCACCTCGGGACCGCTTGGTGGTAGTCGTCCACCCACGTGGTGAGGCCTGGGTCGGTATACGCGTCAATGTACTGATTTATGTAGGCCTGAGTAGGGAAGTCCGGTGGGTCACAGCCGACATTTTCCTCTCTCTTGGGTTGGTACACACGTATGTAGTCAACCCTCATGTGCACAGGGAGCGGCAGATGTTCAAGATCAATGGAGCCGAAGCTTTCGGACATTCCCAAGTTGATGATAATGTACTAGAACCCGACGCTTAGTGACCATACCACGCTGCATTACGGGACGGAACGTACCATCGGTTCTTGAGGGACAGGCCGGGAAGAAATCTCTACCAGCGGATCCGGTCCTACGCCAGCTGCCAATATGGTCCACGTCAGCTTGCTGTCGGACACCCAGGATATATACTGACGGCCGTACAAGAGTTAGCTGGGAATTTTCCGTTGGACAATCTGCGGACATACGGCATCGTCAAATCCGGGTTTGTATTCAAACCCATAAACAGAGAAACACCCAGCACTACCTTCGTAACAATTCTGGTCCGTTTGCGTTATGACCGAGGTGGCCTGTTGCGTCGGGCCGCCGATGAATTCGTTGAGATGGGAAGCCTCAAGGTCGGCGATGTACATGTTAGCTGTTGTATTCTCCCAGATGTACCCGTGGTTGAACGGCTGGACGAACGTGAGTGAGCCAGGACGGCAAGATTCCCAAGGGACTCACAGCCCATTGTGCGGTTTGAGATACCAGTCCCCTGATTGGCTGACCAGTGTTCTAGTGTGGGCAGCGTGAGAAGTTGATCGAGGACCGAGCGGATGGACACACCTGCCCCTCAAAGACGTCGATCTCTGGCGCATCACGACCAACAAACGTGCCGTCGCTATGTTTTGGACCGGGGTGGCTTTCACCATCACAAGTACACCGGGAGAGCCTTTGCCCGGGAAGGTAGGAAAGGGGGGTGCTCCCATTGACAGTTGCGGCAGCTGGGAGGCCGTCCAGAATCTGGTGGGGTAGGGTACCAACATCACATGAATCATAGGCGTACGGCCACATTCCATCAAGACTCGCGCCATATCCTGCGCGACCGAGGTTCCCCATAGTCCTATTTTAATCGCTAAAAATTATCACGGTCCGTGGCACACACCAAGATAAACTTACCAAATGGCAGGCCAAAACCCGGCAACGTCAGTCACACCCGGCAGGCTGATGTTGGCTTCAATATACCCGCCGGTGAAGCAGAATCTGTTCCAAGTCTGAATCATGCCGCCCTGATAGTTTAAATGGTGGCTTTTCTTTTGTGACAGGGTTATAACGAGGGAACAATCGGATGTGGTGACCGCTTCGGGATCATACCATTCCATGTTGTCGGTTTCCTATGCCCATTCAGCCATTCAAGCCGTAAAACTGTGGAAAAATTGTAGGAAGTACCCAATAATGAAGGTCAACCGCCTCCCAATAGGGGTCGTCACCAGGGTAGAATGTACGACCGTCTTCGTTGAATTCGTCAGAGAAAACGAGGGCCAGCTCGCGGCCGTCTTTGTGGGATGTGATATTGTACACGCTGGTAGGCGTGTCCTTGTCAATGAGTCCAAAACTCCCCGTGCCTGGTATCTGTCCGGTTGCATTGGTGGCTATGTTTCTCCAACGGGTGAATTTTGGGGTGAAGGATGTAGCCATAGGGTAAACAGCACTGGAGGCAAAAGTAGTTGAGAACGGGAAGTTCGGTGGTAGGAGATGGACCTTACAACAATGTAACTAGCCCAGCACAAACGAAAATAAAGCAGCCGAGGTTTATCAGACCCCGCCTCGAGATGAGCTTTCCATCGCGCTGAACGCCATTATGGCCACGGTCATCGGGCCGATGTAATTCGTCGTCGCAGTCATCGAGCGCGTCGGGACCCCAGGTACCAATGTAAGGTGAAAGAGAAAACTAGAGAAGGGTTTTAAATGCCAAAACATGTAAGAAGCGATGAAAAAATCTGACTTTGCTGTCGATTCCATGTAGAGACAACCTTGACGACCTTGAAATGTGGCCGAAGTGAAAATAGCGGGAGTCGGACTGATAGGAATTTTTTTTTAGGAACAAACCGGGTTTCTAGCCACAGGTGATACGCACCACATATGTTTCCCTGATTTCTCCTTGCCTGATCATCATGACGGGTACTGGGGGGAACTTGCCCGAAGACAAGAAGGGAGGAAAGGACATGGCCTCGAAGACAACGTGTGTGTCGCCAGCGGAAGGAAGGAAGGGAAAGTTCCATGGTTTAGGTAGAAGGGAACTGAACGGAGTGACTTCCCCACACGGACTTGCAGGAGAAACGAAGGGCCGCTTCGGATGGAATTTTCACCTTTGAGTTATATATGGTAACACCGTCCCAATCGAGGATCTTTTACCTCCCTCTTCTCACCTTTGAGCGGTTTCTGGATCGCCATCGTCAACGACTTCCCCGACATAGGTAAGGATACACGCTCCACTCGGATAGTGGTGGCTGTTACTCAGCTTAGAAAGCTCGATCACGATCACGCTGAGGTTGGACCACCCCCATGTAGATTCCCCCCAAATTTCCAATCGGAACCAGCGGGGGCCCGTATCCGGTTCCATAGTTTTCCCTTTGGGAGTTCTGTGTTCATTTGATCCTTCATCGCGACAGGCAGTTCTAAGGGTGGGAACACCAGCTTCCGCCTGACCCACCGTCAGTGTTCCGCACAGGCGAACGTAACATATAAACCTCCCACCATTTAATTCTGAGAAACTCATCACTATCCTGGAAGTCAACCCCGTTCTCAACGCAACAGAGGTTACCGTGGCGACCGTAATACAATATGCGGTGCGCTTTCCTTGTAACGGATCGGATTGAGGGACTTTGCCAGGATCTAAAAACGCACACGCGACACCGCTGAACGTAGCTTTGATATCGAGTTTTCGCGAGGGGCCAGAGTAATAGGGACGCTCTGTACCCATGATAAGACCCAGACCAGGACGACAGACAGGATCCACAATTGTTTAACAGCCGGTGACTCTAAGTATTTCTTTGGGTCCCGCCACGCTTTCCTTTTACAGGGCAGAGACGAAGGGCCGTCACATAAAAGCCAGGTACATATAAGCTAACCACACATCAAAATTGATCCCATCAAGTACGAGGGAAACGCACCTAACCCCAATGTTTAAATATCCATCCTTCACGGAAACCACGACCTGCCGGCCACACTGTGAGTGGAAACTCTACACTTCGTAGCCATCTCCTACCGGCTCCCTCCCTCTGTCATGCGGGAGGAGGGTTGGATAGACGGCGGTATCTCTAGATCGGCACACTTCGACACTCAGACTACCCAGAGAACCGGAAAAGAGAAGAGATACCCTGGGAACTTACCACGGGAACTGAACACGACTTCCAGATCTTTACTCAAACTACAGTGACCTGTCTTTTGATGGTGCAAGACCTAACCAGCTCGAGAGAAATTGGATAGCCTCCTTCGGTGAACTTATCAGAAGGGTGATCCTCTGTTCAGCCCGTCGACGTGACCAAGGCGAGGCGACATCCCATTGGCCGGGGAAGGGCCGGACAAGGCCAAAGGCGCCAGCATTTGACATTAGACCGACCTCCCGTATCACGTGATACACAGGACGATCCAAGCGTTATGTGCTCATCGCAGACAAGCGCAGTTAATTTCTGTCGCGCCGAATGAAACGGATAGACGGTGGGGATTCTAGAAAACTTAAACAACCTTTAGCAGCAGCCACATTTATAGCCCCCTCCCACGTCTGCCGCGCTACCACCTCCGAGGACTTTTCCGAACCAATAAGCAAAAACACCAATTCAAACGGCCTCACGCCATACATCCTGCGCAGGGTATCGTACATGCGCCAGGGAAAGTAGTATACGTCACCGCTCTGGATGACGATCACGAGTTCGGAGAACACGGGAGATGTGATTGTGTGGAAGATGGTTTCAATGGTGGTGAGGAAATCTGCGGGGGGCTTTTGCTGAGCCAAGTTCCAGAGAAAGAAGGCTGGGGTCTTGACTTGGAGAGATCGGAGGACTTCAAGTCGTGATAGGTTGAAGTCACGAACTATGGGCGGTTGAAACCAATCTGCCTACAGTCAACTCCAATTCACGGTCAAATCGATACGAGATCCCGTACCGAGTTCGTTACTGGGTTCGATCCGTAGGATCTCTAGAGTTTCAGCACAGGCCGCTAAAAGGACTGGTGCGGAATTTGAAACAGGATGGAGGTGTATGGAACGGAACCGTAAACTGCAAGAAGCGATGAGGTCCTCCCAAGTCTCAACCGCGTTGAACGAGGAAAGCGTGAGTCGTCCTTGCAACTTCGGTGTGGAGAACGGAACGAGTCCATGATCAGGGGTTCCAGTCCCGTCGGAGACGAAAGCTCGGACCTCGATGTTATCCAGGTTCGGGAACAGCGAGAAGAAGTGGGAGAGCTGTCGAGAACTGCAGGTCGGCGCTTCTAGAGTGAGAGATCGTAGGGTCGGGGAGAAATGTCGGAAATGACGTTCAAGCCGTGGAATAAAACTGCGGATGTCCAGATTTTGGACCGTGAGGCTCTGAACATTCGTGAATGCGAAGAAGTGACGTGAATCTCGACGGTCGAGGGATTGTGGTAGGAACCAGCGGGGCTGGGAAGGTGGTTGTGGAATTCGGAGGTCTTTTACGAGGGGTAACAAACCCAGCGCATGTCGCGCCGAGAGAGGTTTCAGCCCAGCGCGGTCGATCCCTCTAAACACAAAGGTGTGATGAAGATGTGGGACGGCAGCAATGTACCAGGAATAACACGTCAGCGAGCACGCTTTGAGAGCTTGGATATCGTAGATAAGATATGCGATGGCCATTTCCACAAGTTCGTAAGGGAGGGAGCCCGAGGGTTGGATAGCGGGTGTCTCTGGAGTTCCGCGATGACCGAGTACGCGGTTGATCTTGGCTTTGCTCCGGTGCCAGACGATGCAAGTGAGGAGGTTGAACCCTTTGCCACGTCAAGAACGTGGTGGTCAGAGGTTGTTATGGGTAGTTTTTCTCGGCGGTGGTACCTGACACGGAGGACATGGGTCTCTTCGAATAACACCCATCCCCAGTTGGTGGAGACATTGCGGCGGTGGGAGAAAGGGAAAGGCCGGTTCAGACTCCGCTCTGGCCAGTGATCACGAATGCAAGCGACCGGGCCCTGGCAGCTACCCTTCCGTCCCCTGTCTAACGGGCGAAGGGCGAGGGGGGTGCGATGGGATCCGATGGCGTTGTCCCGAGCCGCATAGCACAGCTCTTCCTGCCCGTTATCATCGGGGTCGGGTGAGTGTGGTGGCTTGTCTTTTTCGCGGTCACAACAGATATCGGAATCTCATGGAGAATAAAAAGAGCTGTGGAAAAGGATGAAGAGAAGCGATGCAAGCGAGCTTGTGGGAGCCTGGCAATAGCTCCCGCATCCGAGTCGGTAGAGTGCATTACGTGGATCGCGCTTTTCGAAGAGTCACAGCTGTGTTGGGGGAGGGCAGTGTTATCCGTCTCATAAGCGAATTCACGACGCTGTAGTTCAACGATAATATCTGTTTCTTTGGGAGTAAAGTTGCGAGGCGGTTGTTTGGCAAGAGCTTGGGAACCAAACAAAGAACAGTTACGCGTCCATCGCGAAACCCGATCTGCCTCACCCTGTCGTCCGAATGGCTTCCTCGATGGCCGTCGAGAAACCGAAACAGCCGAAACTAGACGTCGACCAATACCTCTCTACAGCGATATCTGCCACACCGGCAGATCTCCACCCGTATTTTGAGAGCTTCCAGAACCTGTATTCTCGGAAGTATGTCACGATCTATACTCTCCTTCGTTATCCGGGCGCGCACTAACGTAGATTTCGTTCTCGTCCGCGATTAGACTATGGCACCAGATCACGTTGAAGCTCGTTGAATTCTTCGATGACCCTCTCTCCGAGCCGTACCAAGTGGATGTGTACGATCGGTTCGTGAGGGATTTCGCGGCAAAACTGAATCCTCTCAAGCTGGTAGAAATGGGGGTGAAAGTCTCGAGGCAAATAGATAGTGCGTATCTTATACGGAGGCATTCACCTCTGGTCGCTTCTCATTGCTTCTGCCTTCAGATCCTTCGGACCACATCGGATTCCTCTCCGATATCCTTTCCAGAATCGACAAGGACAAGTCACAAGAGGCCTACGTACTGCTACTCGCGACCATCGCCAGGGCAAAGCTCGTTTTCGGAGATACCGAGGGAACAAAAGCGGACATGGATGCTGCGTGGAAAGTGCTCGACGACTTGAGCGGGGTTGATAGTGGGGTGAATGCTGCTTATTACAGCATCGCGGCCGATTATTACAAGGTGATTCCCTTCAGAACGATTTCTTTTACGGTGGTACCCAATGACTTGCCTAGGCCAGAGCGGAATATGGGTCATATTACAAGAACTCGCTGCTTTATCTCGCCTGCGTCGACATAGCGAAGGATCTCTCAGCGGAGGACAGGCTGAGCCGGGCACATGACCTCAGCGTCGCTGCTTTCCTCGGTGACCAGATATACAACTTTGGCGAGCTGGTATGATCGACCCCCCGCTTGAGCATATGCGCGGTTTCCTGACTTTTTGCAGTTGATGCATCCAATACTCGACGATCTAGATCAGTCAGAGTACGACTGGATCAAGAAGCTCCTCTTTACCTTCAACGAAGGAAACATCGGAAAATTTGAGGCTTTAGCACCGTTATTCCCGAAGGAAGTGCGTAACTCGACTCTAGGGCGGTTCCTGATCCTCACGGAGATTTCCAATAGCCTATTCTCCACGAGAATTACCCTTTCCTGCGTCAAAAGATCTGTCTGATGGCGTTGATTGAGTCTGTATTCAAACGGGGACCATATGACAGGACAATGTCTTTCCAGACGATCGCCGAAGAGACCCGATTACCTCTGGAAGAGGTCGAACACCTGTTGATGAAGGCGCTGAGCTTGAAATTGATTCGAGGGTCGCTGGACCAGGTTGACCAGAAGGCGCAGATCACCTGGGTGCAGCCACGGGTGTTATCTCGTGAACAGATAGGCGGTTTGGCCCACCGACTGACGACGTGGACGGAGAAGCTGAGTTCTGTCGAGAAGAGGATTGCACCGGAGGTTCTAGCTTAGAAACCCATCGTCGTTGTAGTCCCCGCCGCCGTCTTGACCGAGTATTGCGGCGGGTCGGCCGCGTATCAGTGAATTGTATGATCAGCCGATGATCTCCGCGCGGGACAAAGACATGCATCAACAAGGTCGCTAGACTGGAAACAGCTTTTGCTTAAGAAACCCACGACGACGACGACGACGGGCGACAATTCGTATCTCGGTCTCGTCGCTTCGGTCGCACGTCGTCTCCAGTTCAGTGCCGCGTTGAAGGGATCGCCCCATTTCAGGATTCCGATTACATCCAGCCGACGGACGCCTTGTGTACACAACGAGGTTTCCAAACACTCCCCTAAATCACCCTCGCCCTTCACCGCCTCCAGCTTCCTAGTTATCCGCAAGACCCGCCGAGTTATAGACCGCCGTCTCCTCCACTCCTCTGCTCCTACAATCCAGCTCGACCCCGCCTCAAACAATGGCTTCTTCCTCTTCAGCTTTTTTCCAGAACGCATTCGCCCTTCCCTCCTCGTCTTCAAATGTGTCGACGTCAGCGACAATCCGCACCCTTGCCATGACGACGTCGACGTCAAACCCTTCTCCCTTGCCCTCAACCTCAAACTCCGATACCACCTCAATCCCCGCTTCTACATCCGTTTCCGTTTCCACTTCCGCCAAACAGCGGAGAGTGTCGCTCGCGTTACCCTCCTCCGACCTTCGGAATCTCCAAGCATGGAGTTTCCGGGACGACACAAGGCTGGACCTCCTTTCCACGTCCAATGATAGCTCGAAACCGCTACGGTTTAACGGGAACGTCACGACCATAGCCACTCGAAACGGGACGCCACATAGTGAAGAGGGTGAGAAGGAGCCAACACATGAGCTGGTACACCTCCCTGAAAAACGGCCACGAAAGAAATGGACCCACGAGGAAACGCAGAATCTCGTCCAGGGGTGCAATAAGGTACGTCATTTTGCTGTCTTCCCTTCCTCGGAGGATCGCTCTTCTGAGGATCCTGACTCTTGTGCCAACGGTTTGCTGATTCGACTTTTCACGCTTTTTCGTTCGCACCTGTGCGCCCCCTTCTCGGCATTGTGGCGATGCAACTGCGGTTCCCGTCTGTAGTGGGGTGTTGGCAACTGGAAGGCTATACTCAAAGATCCAGAACTCGTGTTTGATAATCGGTCACCTGTAGATCTCAAAGATAGGTCAGTCTTACGTCCCAAATGACATCACCTTGGAGTTTTTTTTTACACTCATCTTCGTCGTTCCGTGTCCCTCCAGGTTCAGAACCTACTTCCCAGACGCATACAAACAACACTACCCAAATGCCAAGACCCATCTCTCCTCTCGAATCCGTGCCAGCCTCCCGGACGGGAAATCTCTCTTTGAGAAAACCCGAAGCAAGAAACGCCGCCCGTTTACGGAGGAAGAAGACCGGGCTTTGCGAGCGGGATATGAAAAACATGGAACGCTCTGGGCTCAGATCGTCAAGGACCCCATTTTCCAAGAACAGAAACGCCGGTCGACGGATTTACGGGACAGGTTCAGGAACGCGTTCCCTGATTTGTACGAAGCGGCGGGGTACAAGCCTAGGCCGTTATCGAAGAAGAAGAGGGTCGTGGATCCTATATCTCCCCTTCGCGCTACCGCCGATGACCAAATACCCTCCGTTTGCCTCGTTGGACCGTCCAGGCGGAAGAGGGCGAACACTAATGAAGGATTGTTCAGAAGGGGTACCAAGAGTGTTCCACAGAGTGCGACCAATTCGGACGATGAGACCTCGGGGGACGAGATGGATGGTGATCTCTCTAATTTACGACCGAGTGGGACCGGGAAGAGAAGGGCATCTCAGCCTCCGCCCATGCTTTTCAGGGATGTGGTTATGGACACTGGAGAAAACCCTCAACCAATAGGACCTGCTCCCCCACCCAACCCTCTACCCGCACCACCCGCACCCTCACAGCTACTAGCACTGGCACCCGATATCGTGCCGACCTCATCGCAGATTTCTGACCTGACGGACTCCTCTCAATCACAGATGTGGTGCTCGACTCCCGCTGACCCGAACCAATGGCCAGGAACGAACCCTGGTTCGCCTACGTCATCACACGTGTCGAACTCGGAGACTTTCATGGAGAACTTCCCCGTTCGCTCCCATATGATCGGAAAGTCAGCATGGGGAGCGCAAGATTGGTTTTCTGCCAACCCGCGATTGGGCCAGTCTATCTCGGCGGGGCTCCCGAATGATGGGTCTATCTACGGCAGTGGCTGTCTGTCACCTACGCCCTCTTCTCCTTTCTCGTTCAATACCCTCAGTCATGGAGTCTTCGATCGCTATGATCTCGTGCCCACATCGTTCCCTCACGACGTTTCGAGCGAGGTTGGATTCGGGGACACACATTCTGCGTTCTCCGACCCGGATATGTTTACGTCTTCCAACTTCAGAGGTTTCACCCATCATTCAAACTACGCTGGAGATTTGATCTTTGGCACCCGATCTCACCAACCCCAGCAACACTCCGAGTATGGGTTTGGGGGGACTGGATTGGGGTTGTCTGGGATTCAAGCTTCGAACCCTCATTCACTCCACGTGCCTGGAAGTCATTTGCAGGGGATCGACGATATCGAATTGAACGCGATTACCCTTCAGGATCCTTCTGTCGACCTGGGCTATGATGCCAACACGGAGGGAGCATTGTCACCGCACGAAGGTGATTCGCCCGACCTTGTACCTGGATCCGGATACGTTTCCCCACACTTGATTGATTGCATGGACCCCCTTGCTACCACTACCACCGCTAACATGTCACAACACTCCACTCCACCCGCCACGCCGATCATGTCTTTCAGGACAGCGCGGGCGACGACTATCAGCGCCGGAAATACCGCTGCGCAAAATAGGAGTCTGTCTGTCCCTCCTTCCGAACACAGGCCGACGGTATCGTACCATCGCCAGACCTCAGATCAGTCGAACCTTGCGGGGAAGGTCGCCGGTACGCCGACGAGGAACTCGGTGGCAACGTTCGAGCATATCACCTCTGTGCAACCTCATCAACTCCACCAGTTTGGATCATCTCCTGGTCGCGATTCGAACGGACACTTGAACATGCCATCGATTCATGCTCAGCTTGGGACAGGAACCGGTACGAATGCTGCTGGGACATCGAACGGCGGTTCGACAAGCTCTTCGTTGGCGGATGCGTTGAAACCCCAGTCTGGAAGCGAAGTTGCCGATTTGGAGTTTTTGGATTTGCACAATTATGGGAACTTCGGCGGGCATCACGGGATGGGTGCACCTCTGTACGGGAACTCGGGGACAGGGACGTCGCCGTTTGGGTACACGATGGAAAGGCAAGGTCAAGCACAAGCATTGGACCTCGCAACTAATTTCCCGACGGCAAACGGCTATTTACCTCCGACAAACGTGACGACAAACCAGGCCCAGAGTCGGACGATCGACCCGAGGTCGACTCAGCGGGCCCCGGTTCCGTCTCAGGTGACGTCTGTGTCCTCCCCGAACGGAACGACGGCGAACGTGAACGCGAACGTAAATGTGAACATCATGCAAAACTTTGGATCCATCCGACAAGTTTCCCAACCGCTTTCCCTCGCCTCACTACCCCCCGTGCACGAACAGATGGTCGGAGTGGAGAGGACGGGACCCGGGAGGTCAGCGAGCGTTCAGCCGAGGGGATTAGGGATTCATAATTCCCATTCTTCGTCTTCGTCACATCATTCGCACGCGCATACACATTCAAGAGGGTTGAGCGCAGTTTCGCCTCGTGAGTTGGTTGTACAGAAGAGTGTGGAGGGGGAGAGGGGGAGGAAGCGGGCGAGTTGGGGGGCTGGGATGCTCTGAGTCGGTCGGTTTCTGAAAGTTTTTTTGGTTTGATTGCGGCGTTTCTTGTCGGGCTCGATGTCGTTGTTTCTGCTTGGCGATACACCAGTAATTCTGTTTTGTGTTCGTGTGTAGGTTCTTTGCGTATGGTTCATTTCACCACCCCTCCCTCATCCAGTCCCCGTTTTGCGCGTTTCTTCCTTCCTTCCTGTTTCTCCGTTCGAGCCTCGTTTTCCTCTACCTTGTCTTACCCGTCCCCCCACCTCTGATTTCCCCTCTACTTCCTCGTTCTCTGTTCTCGGTTTTTCATTTCCGTCTATCGTCTCTATCCCTCATTACAGGCTCACTCGTGCATATCTCCATCTCCTTACCACCACGATCGGGACGTTCCATTTTTTTCGCTTTCGCTGGCTTCTTTTTATACAGGTCGCGTTCGGCTCTCTGTGAATTACCCCGCTTGCATTGCCTCGCTTACCCAGGGTTTATTCAACCCCCCACCCTCCCCTAAATTTTCCGGCCCGAACAAACATCGCAGCATCTTCCCATCTGTTTTGCTGGGCGCTGTTATTTTCGGGCCGTCACGGACACAACAGGCTCATGAAGATTACAGCTATGCCTGGCGGGCACGAATACCCCGATCATTTGTCTCTTCTGCAGTTCGTCCGGCGGTGCACGTTTATCCGGAAGCAATTGCACCACATGACTAGTGTGGATCATCCGGACGAACCACTTGCATGGCGGAAATAATCCTCTCCCCCACTGAGACTTCAGCTGGATTTCAGTCGCTATATAATTGCTACATCGGGGTGAAAGCGGTGGACAAGCCCTAGGAATCCTTCCTCGGAGCACGATACTCTTCTCAATGGCCAGGACGGGACCACTTCGGGTAATATTCCACGTACGGATCGAAGAAAAACCCATTTTCCGCTTTTTCTTCGGCTACGGCCTCTTCCAAAATCCGCACCGGCACCTCCCCCACAGAGCCCCAAGTACATACACACAGCTCCAGCTCAAAGTCCCGCACTTTACGCGCCTCGCGAAATACCTTAAACTGTTTACGGATCCGTGCAACCTCTCCCGCCCTTTCAGCTTGTGACAACCCAAGGAAAACACCCCCGGTTGGGTGCCCGAGTTCTATGCCACGGAAGTCATGGTCTCCATAAATGACGGTAAGCCTGAAGAACGCAGGGGATGTGATGGTCGAGAGTACGTGATTAAGAAGCCCCGGGGCGGTGTCTGACGAATCACCCCTCGGTACGGGACTGGGGCTCCCCTGAATCCGGAGTGTTCGAAGTGACTTGTTTCGTGATAGATTAAAGTCCAGAAGGGAGGACTCAGCTGCGAAATCGTTGACTAGAGTTTATATGTCCACCAGAGAAAGTTGCTCACCACGAGGATCGGTTGAGTGCAACACCACGACTTCCAACGTTTTCGCACAAGCGCGCAGCAGGAGCGGCATCCCAGCCACGTCGTAAAGATAGATGTAACGAAATCGGAGTCCCCCAAAGAGGTGAATCATATCCTCCAAAAGGCCTATTTTCCTGAAAAATGACAACTTCAGCCATCCTCGCAGCGGAGGAACAAAGGCCGGGATGAGTGTCAGATCGCCCCCTATCGGATCCGCTCGAGAGCCGTAACTATTGTAGAGGAGTTCGAGGTCTTGCAGGTGCTGAAAAAGTCCGATGAAGTATATGACCTGCCGACTGGATCCTCTGGGTTCTCTCAGGGAGAGAGATCGGACTGTCGGCAAAAAGTTTCTAAAATACTGTTTTATCCTCGGCATGAACTTGGGGATGTCCAGGTACTGTATTTCGAGGTCATGAACATTGGATAATGCGGAAAGTTGGTGCAGAATACAGCAGTTGAACTGCTTTGGACGAAGTTTGCTGTGTTCGTTCCCGATTATCCGAAACTCCCTGACAAGAGGAAGCAGGCCAAGCATGTGCATGTACGGGATGGGATTGGGCCACTCGAATTTACTCGTGCA
>Ga0307515_10017000_pt1 | contig 13289 bp, 15 predicted proteins | sample 17_EM_MG_FD_194513 | JGI IMG/M metagenome (GOLD analysis project Ga0307515, IMG submission 194513) | Populus trichocarpa ectomycorrhiza microbial communities from riparian zone in the Pacific Northwest, United States - 17_EM | ecosystem: Host-associated > Plants > Roots > Unclassified | place...
CGTACTCTGTCTGAGGACGAAATCAACGCTGTGGATCACGACCATGGGTTCCGCCTCTCGAGGGTGTATGACGGGTTCTTGGAGAAGGTGAAAGATCGGTTCGAGTGCGGGCTCTGCGCCGAGGAAAAAAGAGCGAACTGGAAGAACAAGAAGGATGCTATTCGTCACTTCCACAAATTCCACTTTGGTATCGGGGAAACCTGTGAAACGTGGTGAGTTGCGAATGCGTCCCTCACTGTCAGGGCTTATTGGCCATTGATTTCAATAGCAACAAGACCTGCTATTCGCGTGCGGAGTTGAACAGGCACGTTTGTCGCGGGACTAAATCGCCCGCGGATGTTGCATAGTCATAATGCGAAAGATAGGTGTATCGATATAGCACTGGTACGTTTCTTAAGTGTATGGCGAAGCTATCCTTACCGGTCCAAACTTTTAGGTAATAGCCGGACATTTGGTCGGAGAGGACGCGGCTGCGGAACTCGATATTTTGTACTAATGAAATGACCATTCCCCTTAGTTGTAGTTGTAGGACGTATGACCATGACGTGCCTTTTTTTATTTTTGGCATGTTCTCGTTCTTGATCGCGTTGGTCTCTAGAGGCAGAAGTGAAGCTGATTTCTCTCCGCATGGCGTGCTGCTGTTATATTCGTCCCTCTCCGTCTATGCGTCTTCACCTTATTGTAACCCGTTCTCATCTGAGAATATATATCATGAATGATATTGAGCACAGGGGTCCTGGATTTAAAATCCACCTGTATGATATGGTAGCCGACGTGGCTGTGGGCATGGATGCGCCGCCGGATGGAAAGTAAGAGGTCAAGGTTTGCTCTCCCAATTTAGACAAGTCCGAACCACCTGTTGATTCAGTAATTATTCATTCATCCAGCAAGACACAGACACAAACTATCTCATTTCGTATTCAATAACATGGCAGATAAGTGCGAGACATAAAGGACCATTATGATAATTAAACGGTAAATTGGAAATACGTTGGCGAGCAACCATACCAAAAGGGAAGGGCATGATCTCCGCAGCGAGTAGCAGGGGCATTATTCGCGCGTCGGCGAGCCGAGCTCCAGTGCCATAAGGGGAAGCCGAGGCGCCGGACCATCTCCGTGAGCCTGGGAATGTCACGGTGTGCACGGTACGTGATAGTCGCGTAATAATGTTAGTCCGTGGTAGAGCAATGCGCATGGCACACGGAAGTTGTACCACGTTGCTTCCAATGGTTAGGCGTAATGATAGGACGTGGGCATGGCAGACATATGGAGTCTTACCAAAAACTCCCGACATCCAACAGTAAATCTGCATTCTTGGAATTCCTTGGCAATGTCCTTATCGGCAACAATGTTGATCGCTACGAATTTGAAATCCTCGACTGCCACAACGAGAATGGTCCCAGCAACCAGACTCAGACCAACGGTCCCTGCCGTTACAAATTCAGGAGCAGAAATGGGTCTAAGCATGAGTGTACCGATGCAGGTCTTAGCGTCCGACGATTAGCAACACCGGCTCAGCGGTACAGAGCAAAGCTAATGAAGATGGCTTTGAGGAAAAGAAGGAAGGCAGGAGTGCGTGCGCGTGCGTGCGTAGAGCAAGCAAAAGTTTGTGGTTCCAGGTCCAGAAAATGAAAATAATTGGAGGTGGACGTGTTAACGTGGACGCGGATGCGGATGCTCCAAAAGCCATAAGCCGTAAGAACCGGCGCAAATTCCACTGCCACAAAGCCACGAAATCTGTACCCGCCAACTGCTACGCCAGTTTATTTGGTCGATTGTGGCTGAAAGTGCGAAAGTGCGACGGTGTGGAAAGGTGGAAGGTGCGGAAGTCTGAGGAAATCCGAAAGTCCGAACATCAGGATTTCACTCTCCGACCACGTGTCCGAAGCCACGTGCTGGGCTACAATCGTGGTCGGGACAGCCATGCGGTACCGCCAGTGTGCCAGTCGACAAAGGAGCGAAACGCCGAGGAAAGAATCCGAAGAATCCGACAAAGAAGAGACAAAGAAAAGAACCATCGTGGTGGACTGGACATGACCACGATGAGTGTGACGCGGCAGGGCTCTGAATACTTATATATGAGGTGCTTTCCATTTCTAACCTATCGTTGCAGTGGCCCATTCCCTCCATCACTTCTTCCCTCGTTCCCTCGCAATGCTGGACTCTTCCCAGAAGACAACCATAACGCGGTTCGTACATATACTGGCCGCCATTAGTATAACTTATTGGGAACACAGCGATGAACTAACCATGATTGATCCTATGTCTAATTTCCAAGTTCTGCCACCCACAGCTACTCAGAGAGCTTCGGATCACACGATTCCAGAAGGCGGCTCCACTCTTGAGTACCTCTGCGGTCTGGGCCTGGGTTCTCTACATCCCGTGGCTCCGAAAGCGGTCACCGTGGACAGGTGCAGCACCACTTCAGGTCTCGTCTTTACATCAATGGATCCATTAGCCATGCCGGCATGGAACGAAGAAAGAGAGGTTTGAGTACCTCAACCAAAGGAGAGCTTTGGCTGACAATGTTTCCCGGTTTGTTTTAGGCCCTCAACACGACCAACGTGAGTCAGTGCGACATCATCCCTCGAGTTACACAGCACGCCCCTTTCTACTTCTCCACGAATATTCCTGTACAGGCCCCATTACCCAACACAAACGATAATGCGGAGGTGACACGGCCCGTGATATGAACACGGCCTGTGGAGCAAATGCTGGTCAAATAGATGGGCAGAGCTTTCATATTGTAGAGGGCTAATCCTCATGATAAGGAGAATGACGAGCAGTATGCCCTCTGGGATGGTTCTGGGCTCTCTCTAATCCGACGGGGTTGGGTCAGAATTTGTTCTTGCTAACATTCCTATACTCAACCAGCACGCCCAAGAGAACCGCCCGTCAACTAGTCTCATCCACCAGACGAGCACAACGAGCATTCCCACAGTGGAATATCGGTCACGAGTTCCCAATGGAGCTGATGGCCACCCGACTCCTTCTAGCCATATCGATACGGATTGGATGCCCTCTCGTCTGGATGCCTCCGTGGGACTGATCCGACAACAACCGTCCAGTCGAAAGCGTCGTCAAGCACTCCAGCGCGTCTACGATAAGCCTGGAAGCAAGCCTGCAGCCCCTTATGAGCCAGATCTTCCGAGGCTGCAAGTGCTATCCAGGCAGCGAGGAGGGCAAGACTTCGCGATCGCCTGGATCCCGAAGGCTTTCACAAGAGGAGTGACAGCAGACGCGCTTAGTCGTACCCTGTCTGAGGACGAAATCAACGCTGTGGATCACGACCATGGGTTCCGCCTCTCGAGGGTGTATGACGGGTTCTTGGAGAAGGTGAAAGATCGGTTCGAGTGCGGGCTCTGCGCCGAGGCAAAAAGAGCGAACTGGAAGAACAAGAAGGATGCTATTCGTCACTTCCACAAATTCCACTTTGGCACCGGGGAAACCTGTGAAACATGGTGAGTTGCGCATGCGTCCCTCGCCGTCGGGGCTTATTGACTATCGATCTCAATAGCAACAAGACCCACTATTCGCGCGCGGAGTTGAACAGGCACGTTTGTCGCGGCACTAACACGCCCGCGGATGTTGCATAGTCATAATGGTCGACGGGTGAAGGTGGTTGTAATGATATAGCACTGGTATATCTCTTAAGTGTATGGCGAAGCGATCCTTACCGGTCCAAACTTAGGTATATAGCTGAACACCTGGTCGGGCAGGACGCGGCCGCGGAACTTGATATTATGTACTAATGAAATGACCATTCCTCTTAGTTGTAGAGATATGATGTATGACCATGACATGCCTTTTTTATTTTCGCTTGTTTTCGTTCTTGATCGCGTTGCTCTCTAGAGGCAGAAGCGAAGCTGATTGATATATGCTCTCTGCATGGTGTGCTGCTGTTGTATCCGCTCTTCTCCTATGATCTATGGGTCTTCACCTTATTGTAATATGTGCTGATCCGAGAATATATATCATGAATAATATTGAACACAGGGGTCCTGGATTTAAAATCCACCTGTATGATCACCTAAGCATGTCACCCGACGTAGCTGTGGGCATGGATGCGCCGTGGAAATTGAGTAAGAGATCAAGGTTCACTTTCCCAATTTAGGTAAGTCCGAACCACCTGTTCATTCAGTAATCATTCACCCAGCAAGACACAAACACGAACTATCTCATTTAGTATTCAACAACATGGCAGAAGTGCGAGACATAAAGGACCATTAAATAATCATGAGGAACGAAACCATGAAATAACAGTCGCATAAACAAAAGCCGATAATTTATTACATAGTACTGATGGTCATTCGTTGAGCACACTCAGGTACGGTGGACTGCGTGTACCAGAATACCCTCCACCGAACCAGACAGGACAACGGCAGGACGAGAATGGTAGAAAACTTGAATATGGAAGCGTTCGCTTTGACCGAATACGGTGAGCTCCTACCTACAACGAAACACCAAAAATCAGTACTATCCCTCCAAGAAGAGAGCAAACGAGGAAACTCACCTTCCGACAACGAGGACATTATAGCCTACTTTTCCGACTTCTTTCATCCGCTCTTCTTGGGCGTGCTTGAGAACCGTCTTCGTCTGAGCTTTGAGGTAGCCTGGTTGAGAAATACCCATGGAGTGACATCCGCCGGACCACAACCGTCAGACCTGTGTCGACAATCCTGGATGGGGAGGCGTGAATAAGCCTTGCTACGAATGCCTCGTCGACGCAAGTACTTGAAATCATTTCCATTTGCAACCGGCCCGTCAGGAGCAAGTTGTGGTGGAACGCGCTTTCGTCGTTGTGCGAATCGCGATACATCCGCACTTGATACAAGGCAACTTTGGTATGCACAATGAAACTCTTTGGGACAAACAGATGTTCGTGAGGTGAAACGCTGATCGAGAGAACAAGACTGGGAAGAAGAGCTCACCTCTACGCTCCGCAAAATAACATGATAATAATTTCCGATCTTTCTACGCAACCTCTAGTTAATCGTAGCGAGTCGACGAATCCCCAAGTCTTTTCAACACTTCATAGAGCGCAGCGTCTTTTATGCTTGCGCTGTTCGTCCACTATCTCAGTGTGTCGTTGTGCAGTCCCTTTGTCAATTATGAGGCGATTGAGGGCGGGTTGTAAGTAGAGGCTAGTCAGGCCAATCTGTTGGCTTGGGCTGCTACGCCAAATGTCACGCAGGCACGCTTGGCATGGTAAACCCACAGAAAACGAAGGATTACATTACTAGTTCACAAATCTACTTTCAGCCTTGGTGAGATGGAACGTATGTGTGTATCTCTCGACTACCACTGCGCCAAGAGCCATTTTTTCTGCGTTCGCGGCGGTGAACCAGGCGCCAGGCCCAGGGGTTATTAAGATATTGTGCCTAGTGCCTTCTTTACACTTCTAGGAGGTGCCAACATAGTGTGCTGGGGAGCTGGAAGAGAACATAAGCGGATTGGAGTTGTTTGGCTCGTTATAGCAACCCACTCGATCCACCCGTTGTGCTCCCGAAAAATAGATTCATTAATGAATGGAGCCCATATAGGACTAAATGATTAACAACGCCTTGGATATTTCCGTGCTAACAACACGGCGCGTTCCAGAGTGCCCGGCTGTGCCCATGGTTCCGTTGATTCGAGTGGGATATCCGCACTCATTCGGCGAACTCGGCGTTCTCATGGGTATATCAACCGGCAGCTCGGCAGCTGGGCCAGGTTTGTCATCGCTACTTCCATAGCTATCCCCGTACGCTCCAGCCGCAGCGCAAAAGCAGTAAACGCGTGGTGTTGGGGATAGATACGCTGTGCACCGAGCGTCGGCCTCGCCTTCTATTCCGTTGTTTGTGGCTTGTGATTTTGTATCTTCTATTGCTTGTGGCTCAGCCGTCTGGTATATAACTGCTCGTAGTCTGGGTGCTTAATGGACATCTGGTTTCGGCTCTTTTGTACCCTCGATTTTCGTCACGCGTGACCAGGCAGTAAGGATCTAGATCTAGGGTATATAGGTGAGGTATAGGAAAGGATAACAGGAGCATTGCGAGACGGGGCGTCGACAACAAAATACTCTCACAGGCAAGGATATGGTCGAGGTATTTGAGATCAAAGTCCGTTCATATCATGAGAGGATATCGAACCGCGAGAGCTGCTTTCCGTGCTTCTGCGAGTTTTCATGTTAGGCACTGGATGGTCTAATTGTCGGAAATGGGAAATTCCGGATGTTTCAGGTTTCGAGCTTCGGTGCCTGGGTGGACGGTTATAGGATTATATCCTTATGTGTTTGTAGCGGGCCCCAACAAACACGACTGCGCGGATATTTCTGACACTAATTGAAGTACGCACTCGCGTTTATAAACTCCGTGAGTAGGGATAGCGAGTAAATACAGCAGGTGTGTTTCCAAAAGACTGACGGGCGATCCCGGACCGGTTCTCGCCCTCGACGAGTGAAGATGAGCTCCGTTTGACCTTCTTCACCCTGGCCGATCGAACGCGAACACAAGGACAACCCCCCGATCGTATCTTCGTGAGTTTTCTTTTCTACTCGACCTGCCGTACCGTGTTGCAGAAATTCAGGAAGGTGAGGGTGGCGGAGTCATAATCCGGTGCCCAATTTACTTGGCAGAGGTCAACTGTCATCAGCCACATGTTGATCTCTCCTGATCTCTATCTACTGCACCTCGAAGTCCTGCAGAGCGAACAGCCATGGCGACCAAACCACCCCAAGGAATGAATCTGTGAGCACCTCGATAGATATATGGGGTCGGATTGTTGCTGATCATGCCCCACAAGTCTCCACCTGGATGGTGCGTCTCTTCATTTCTATTTAGGTCCACGCCGCTCATCTCAGACAACAATAAGAAATCATTGTGCAAGATATCCCAGATTTGAAGTATAAACCGGTGTTGTTTGTAGGAAGTGAGGCGATAGAGTTAGAGAGGAAAGACAGGCACACCTGGGCACCAGCCCACCGCCCGTATGTCCTCCGCCTTCCCATTACATGCACTCACCTTAGCCTGCGCGTATATAGGGACATTTCTCCGACATCCCTTGTGCGCGTAGAGATTCAAATCAAGAGTGGTCATCTACCGTGGGTGAAGAAGGTCCAGAATATCAAAGAGATCGACATTCAAAAGCCATTCAATGAGTATTGGACCTCCAAAAGGCACGAGATCACGGTACCAGGTTTGTCATCACCCTAACCGGTCCGCTCAAATCTGATAGAGAAGTGCAGAGGTGGTTGTCGTTGGAAAATATCGTTGCTCCTTTGAATTACATTTCTCTGCGAGCCCTACGGTTCGCCTCTTTACAACCGCGCATCGCATCCAACTAACAATGTCCGCATAGGCGGAATCTCTACATTCGTTGCTCAATGAACTCAGGGTATTGTTAAAGGAACACTCCTCGATGATGGATGCATCGACAGAGAGGGTTGTGGACAAGGCTATTAAGTACGGGGCTGTCTTCGCAGAGGTCAGTTTCCCCAAATGGCAATCAGCGAGGGATTTACATCTTCCAGTTGAATCCTGTCTCAAAGGCTGTCTTCGGTCTTGCCAGCGTCACGTTTGAGGTCGTTCCTGCTGCGGGCGTATGAGGAACGGAGGTTAACATTTGCCTGTTTAGCTCTTGAAGGAACAAAACAAATACGACCAGATGCCGTCCGCCCTTTTGGACCGGTTGCAGCGCATTTTGCCTTTGGGGAAGAGGGTCGTAGACGATGTTGTCTGCGAAGAGACAGAAATCTTGGAGAAGGTCATACAGCGAATGTTCGAAGTGATGCGCAAGGTCGCAGAGTTCTCATGCAACTATGTCAAAGGTAATTGGCGGTCATTTTCTGGATTGGGCAAGTACTGATGATAACAGCGAGAGCCGTTGGTTGGTCAGTCTACCCGGAGAAGATTGAGGAAATGGATAGGGAGTTGACCAAAGTGATTGAGGACTTCGACCGTGCAGTGGATGTTGAGGCGCTCCGGCTAGCCAAAAAGAATGGTAAGTAATATTTGCCCCTGCCTGGTTATAATCGTTCTCAATGACTCGTGAAGAGCAAGAATTTCTGCTTACGCGGCTTAACCGCGTCGAGACTGGGTATGACTTGACACTCTGCTGTATGGAAGGCACCCGGGAGACTCTCTTGAATCAAATCATGGCCTGGGCAGCCAATGGATTGGACACAAGCAATATTTATTGGATCCACGGGTTACCGGGAATCGGCAAAACGTCGTTGGCTCATACCATCTGTGAAAGGCTTCACAATGAATATCGGCTTGCTGGAGCATTTTTCTGCCAGAGGGATGACGCGAATATGAGCGATATCAGAAATATTCTTCCTACTCTCATCTCCAAACTCGCCGAAAATTTCCCCCCCTTTCGAAGCATCGTCGCAAACCGTCTTCGTAGCGACCCAAATCTGACATCAAAGTCGATGAAGGACGGCCTCTTCCTTGACTTCGTCCGCAACCTTCCTCGCCACCCGAAACACACCCTCGTCTTTGTCATTGACGCACTCGACGAATGTGGCGACGACCAAAATCGTCCGGTCCTCTTGAAGGTTCTGACCGAGGCGGCCTTCCACGCTCCGTGGCTCAAGATTATTGTGGCCAGTAGACCTGAAGACGAAATCCAAGATTTCTTTAATCGCCTCCCTCAACCATCATATTCGCGATATGATTTGGCCACGGATCAAGAAGCCGGAGCTGATTTGCAAACCTTCACCCGAAGCCAGTTCGACTTGGTGGCTAAAAAGTGGTGCCTCCCCATCCCTTGGCCGGAACAATCGCTCTTTGACGGTGTTATCTCTCGGGCGAATGGTCTTTTCATCTTCATCAAGACCCTCGTTCTTACCCTTAGGCAATGTGAGGACCCCGAAAAGACTTTGAAGGCAGCTCTGCAAGACTCAGTCGGCACTGGTTTGAAACCTCTATACAACCTTTACTCCAGTGTCTTAAAAGCGCAAACAGTGCCAAGCAATGCAGAATTTCGGCGGGCGATTGGAGTGCTTCTTGCAGTGGCACCATATCGCACACTGTGTGAAGAATCAATTGCAGAACTGGCAGGAGTGAGGTCTAATCTGGTCAAGAAGTGGGTGAATGATCTCAGCTCTCTGCTATATCGAGACGAAGCCGCCAATGGAGGAGTTCGTGTCCGACATTTGTCAATTTCGGATTTCTTTGTCAGTGATCACTGCGCCTATCAAGTCAACCTCGAAGAGGCAAACGTGCAGGTGGGAATCGCTTGCCTCAAGACGATGGTCGAACAACTCCGTTTCAATATTTGCAAGCTCGAGGATTCCCGGCTTGCTAATACGGACATCCATGATCTCACATCGCGAACCAACGAGCACATTTCCGATGCTTTACAATATAGTTCTCTCTATTGGTCAAATCATATTTGCTCTACTCCCGACAATGGAGATCGTTTGGTGTGGGGAACGTTGAAGAAAATCTTTGGAGGATTGTATGCGTTATTCTGGGTTGAAGTATTGAGTATTATGGGAGTGGTACCGATTGGTGCCCCAAGCCTTCGACGAGTGATCTCTTGGGCCAAGGTGAGTTCAGTTCCGTCTTCGCCATCTGTCAAAGTGATTTCTAACTTGATGTAGAATGGCGATTCAACTGTCATCGAGGGAATCCAGGATATTTGTCGTTTCATCATCACCTTCCACACCCCGATCTCTATCAGCACTCCACACACCTATATTTCAACGGGACCCTTCCTACCTTCGCACTCGCCTTTATCAAGCATCTTCAGCAGGTGGTTTACTAAAGCCCTTAAGGTGCAAAGAGGGAAATTGTTGTCATGGCCAGCGCCACCATTGCAATGGATTGGACACTCTGAGCAAGTCACGTCACTCAGCTGTTCTCCAAACGGGCACCACATTATCAGCGGATCTAGAGATAAGACAATACGTATCTGGGATGTCGAGACTGGTGCTCCCATCGGCAATTCACTAAAGGGTCATACTGGAAATGTGGAATCTGTTGTTTACTCTCCCGATGGGCAGAGCATCGCCTCTGGATCCAGTGACATGACCATTCGGATCTGGGATGCTGAGACCGGTGCTCCAGTTGGCAGGTCTCTAGAGGGGCACACAGCCGCGGTACGGACTGTTGCTTTCTCTCCCAATGGGCGGCACATCATCTCTGGATCTGATGATCACACTATTAGAATCTGGGATGCCGACACTGGTGCTCCAGTGGGCAGGCCTCTGGAGGAGCACACAGCCACGGTATGGACTGTTGCTTTCTCTCCCAATGGGCGGCACATCATCTCTGGATCTAGTGATTACACTATTCGAATCTGGGATGCCGGCACTGGTGCCACAGTTGGCAGGCCTCTAAAAGGGCACACTGACAGTGTGTGGGCTGTTGCTTACTCCCCCAATGGGCGGTGCATCGCCTCTGGATCCAGGGACATGACCATTCGGATCTGGGATGCTGAAACCGGTGCTCCAGTTGGCAGGCCTCTAGAGGGGCACACAAATACGGTGTTCACTGTTGCTTACTCTTCAAATGGGAAGCACCTCATCTCTGGATCTCTTGACAAGACCATTCGAATCTGGGATGCTGAAACTGGCACAGCAATTGGCACGCCTCTAGAGGGACATCTCTCGTTTGTGCGAGCTGTTTCCTATTCTACCGATGGGCAGCACATCATCTCTGGATCTGATGATCAGACCATTCGAATCTGGGATTCCAAGACTGGTGCCCCATTTGGCAATCCTGTGGCGGGACACACTGCTGGGGTGTTGTCCGTGACTTACTCTCCCGATGGGCTGCACATCATCTCCGGATCTGCTGACAGGACTATTCGGATATGGGATGCCGAGACTGGCGCTGCAGTTAGCAAGCCTCTACAGGGGCACACTGATTATGTGTGGTCCGTTGCTTGCTCTCCCAATGGACGACACATTATCTCCGGATCTGATGATGGAACCATTCAAATATGGGATACTGAGATTGGTGCTGCAGTCCTGAGACCTCTACAGGGCCATTCTGGAGGAATAAACTCCGTTGCTTACTCTCCTACTGGACAGCGCATCATCTCTGGCTCTGATGACCGTACCATTCGGATCTGGGATGCTGAGACCGGTACTGAGATTGGCGGCCCTCTTTATGGCCACACTGCCAGGGTGCTCTCCATCGCATACTCTCCCAATGGGCAGCGCATTATTTCTGGATCTGGTGATAGAACCATTCGAATCTGGGGTGCTGATACTGGCGCCGCCATTGGCCACCCTCTAGAGGGGCACACTGATAGTGTGAGCTCTGTGGCTTACTCTCCTGATGACCAGCACATCATCTCTGGATCTTACGACGGAACCATTCGGATTTGGGATGCTGAGACTGGTACTGTAGTTGGCATGCCCCTAGGGGGACACACTGGTCATGTCCTGTCAGTGCTTTACTCCCCCAACCGGCGGTACATCATATCTGCATCTGAGGACGGGACCATTCGAATCTGGGATTCCACTACTGGTGCTGCAATTGGAAAGCCTCTAATAGCGCATGCCGACACTGTGAGGTCTCTCGCATGCTCTCCTGATGGGCAGCACTTTGTCTCTGGATCTTGGGATACCACAATCCATTTGTGGGAGTCATTTCCACATCCTCCTATCCAACCGTCCCTCTCATGTGACCAAATCCATGCCGATTTTTATGCACAGCCAGATGCAAATGGTTGGGTCAGAGACTCAAAGAATGGTTTACTATATTGTGTACCTACGGACTGTCGTACAGGCCTGCATTCACCTACTCTCCTGACAATCCCTCCGACCTCTCATACTAGATCAGTTACCCTTGATTTTGAGCACTTTGTCTTTGGAACTTCTTGGGCCGAAATTTTCAACAGTGCAAACTCCTAGGCTTTCTTTTTTTTTTTTTCAATTTTCGTACTTGTATCTAGGTGTGCGTACTATTGCCTCTCTATGCGAATCGCGATATATTCATACTCGAACCAAAGTGAATTTGATATGTACCAAGAAAGTCTTTAGAACAAATAGAATTGAAAGGCGGGGAGAACAAGGCTGTGTAGGGAGAGAAAAGAAAGGGCGGGCGGATCCTAAATCTAGGTGTGCGTTGCTACTAAGCCACCCAGCCAGTAGGTGGAGGAATCATCAACTCCAACTGACTGGGAATAAAAATCTTATCTCTACACTCCGCACAATGACGAGAATATTCCAATCTCATTATATATTAGTCGTGGCGAGTTGACGGAATCCATGAGTCTTTTTAAGACTCTATGGATCGTGCTCTTTGTCCACTATCTCACGGTGTCTTTTCGTAGTCCCTTTGTCAGCCATAAAGCGATTGAGGACGAGTTGTGAATAGAGGCCAGTCAGGCTTTCCAGTCGGACTGCTGCGCCAAATATCACGCGTGTTTGGGATAATAAATCTACGGAAACGAAAGATTACATTCCTAGATTACAACTCTACTTTCCGCCTTGGTGGAATGGAACGTGTGCGTTTGTCTGTCGACTACCGCTTCACTGACCTGCGTGTAGAAGGAGAAAGAAAAGGCCAGACCGGGGATCGAACCCGGGCTTCCCTAATTCTAGAAGGGCGCTCTAACCACTGAGCCACCCGGCCATTAGTTGGAGGAATCAATCAACTCCAACACTGCGCAGGTGCCGTCGATGGACCAGGCGCCGAGGGTGATTAAGATATCGTGCCTAGCGCCTTTTGTACTCTTCTAGGAGGTGTCGACATAGTGGACTGGAAGAGAACATAAACAGAGTGGCGTTGTTTGACGAGCCATGGAATGCAAAATGAGACCCCATGTAAAGACCATGAGAAACGCGTACAGTTCGGCACGCGGCGCAGACCAATATCTCTAGCATGACGTGACTGAAGGGAGATCTGGTCCCAGGGGCGGTTTGGTCTGAGCACGGCCAACTTTCCAAGCTTGCTCCAATCTCGAGTGTTTCAAGTCCGACGTTCTGTAATACAGCTCCACTGCAGCCAGAGTGCCCGCAATGATCAGACGAAGCTTCGCGAAATGTAATTGCGAAGGGGGTTGAGAAGAGAGAATATTCGATTCCAAACCATTACACGAAACTTTAAAGGCAATCACACACTAGCTCCTTGCTCAAACCCTTCCGCCCCTCCTGGCGCCACCCCCGGCACTCTTCTTCCCACCACGTCCCCCACCGCGATTACTTCCACCACCCTTTGCGCCACCACCGCCCACCTTCTTCCCAACACTCGAATCCTTCCCCAGCCGACAGCTCTCGCAAAACCAGCTGCCCTCAGGTTTCGCCCTGGGATCGATACCCACGCACGCAAAGTGGAACCACTCCGTCT
>Ga0307515_10017001_pt1 | contig 13289 bp, 11 predicted proteins | sample 17_EM_MG_FD_194513 | JGI IMG/M metagenome (GOLD analysis project Ga0307515, IMG submission 194513) | Populus trichocarpa ectomycorrhiza microbial communities from riparian zone in the Pacific Northwest, United States - 17_EM | ecosystem: Host-associated > Plants > Roots > Unclassified | place...
GTATCTGAAATTGTAAGAGCGATAATAGTGTAAAGGCATACGCCCGTGTATGGCCTCGTAGGAAGGAATATCAGTAGATACGGTTGCACACGTGGATGTCAATATTGTAGAGTAGTATAAAGGTAAGGTATGTAAAAGTATCGCTAGAGATCTAAGGCTCGTGGCGAGCCGACTATATGAAGCGGGTATTACCCGGCCCTGGACACGTCACGTGCAGCCGTGCCGTTACATTAGGAATGGCCTCGGTCATGGACACCGAAAGGATATAGGAATTCGAATTGGATACGGCATCGGGAATGCCGTTGGAAAGTTAATTGATTGGGCACCTTTGTTTTGAGGAGATCCACAATTGTTGATTGGCTCCTCTTCTCTTCTGTTTACTGTTTTTGTTTGAAACGGACGTGATAGCTGTCCTGGAGGAGTGTTGAGCTGATTGGAAGTACGGATATCACTATGCCATGGACTATGATGTAACTTGCTTCTTTTGTAGTTAGCGCCATTAGTCATCGATCGACCTTATGTAGATGTGACATGGCTCTTTACACGACACAATAGACACACCTTTGCATACGCCCGCGCACACTCGACTACTCGAGCACACGCCACCGTACAACTGTTACTAAATACATCAGAGACCCGGTCATATGTTGCTATGCAGTTGCATCGGTACGCTCATCTTCGGCTTCAATGGCCTTCAACTGAACGTGTGACTTGATAGGCATCAAGACGGGCTTGCAATCCTGCATCGGAACCCTGTTCAGAATCTTATCGATGAATGTTGTTTGGGACAGAGTGATTCCATCATCGGTAAAGGTTATTTGGAATCTTAGAAGCCAATAGAGCTCACCCATGTCGTTGACATTGAACTCAGTATTCAACACAGTAATAGTTTGCTCTTTTAGCTCTCCAGTAGCTCCAAAAAGTGTAATATTGTCCACATATATAGCTAGAAAGAGATCACCTGATTGGTAAAAGAGAACACAGGGATCCCAAACAGTGATAGCAATTCTGAATGGTCGTAGGTATTCCACTAACCGGTAGTACCACTCCTTCGGATATTGCTTCAACCCATAAATACAGCTCGTTAATTTTGCCACCATGCCATCTTACTGGCTGCCTTCCGGTAGATCCATATATACTTCTTCCTTCAACATCTGATATAAACGTGCAGTCTTGCCGTCCAGTTGTCGAGATCGCCATCTTTTGCATGTTGATAATGCCAGTAAAAGTCTAAGAGAATCGTAATGAATCACTGGGGTGAATATTTCATCGTAATCCTGGCCAAAGATTTGTGAACATCCTGTGGCAACTAACCAGGCTTAATATCGTTCGACTTCTCCTCGAGCATTGTCTTTTGCGTTATATACCCAACTGCTAGCGACAATTTTCCTTCCCACTGGTTCCGGGATAACATCCCAAACATCATTTTCCTTATGTGACTTATGTTCTTCATCCATTGCCTTCTTCCAATGTGACCATTGTGGTGATACTGTGGCCTGTTGGTAAGACTATGGTTCTTCAACCGTTAGTACGCGTAAATGTGCCCACTGACTTCCTTCGAGTCATTCCAAAGTTTGAGGTTTGGGAGTGTGAGATCGAGGAGGAGCATCCCGCATACTAGCTTCAGGGTCATACCATTCAAACCATAGTGTTCAGGCGGATTCACAACTGTTCCAGCACGAGTGACAACTTGACCAAATGGATCTGGTTGTGGTGTCATTGGTCGAGGAGGAGGAGGAGGAGGATCTCCCAAAAGAAGTTGAGATCGTTGGTTGGATTGTGGATGGTCCTCCAGGAAGTGGACTGCAGGAACAACCGTTCGAATAGATTCATTGACTTCTTCGATTCTGTTGAGTTCTTCGATCAACACTCTTTGGTTAGGTTGTCCAGGCGAAGCTTCTCGATAGGCCATATCATTGGCATCGTAAACCAAATAAGGAGCACCTAGATATCTGTCTCTTTTTCCATCCTTCAAATCTGCTATCATTAATCGAGAAATAATCGGATGACGATTGTCAGTCAAATCATTAGCTTCTTGAGGATTCTCATCTGTCCATTGTCGCCACATGCTGTCCGATGTTTTACCCTTATTATTCTAGGTATACTCAACGGATGTTGATGGGGTGTTGCTTTGGAGAGGATTGAAAATTTGGTCAATTCAAAGGTATATCATTGGCGTAGCCCCTTCTGTCCTGAGAGGGGGAAGAAGATGTCTGCCAATACTATAGTCTTTTTTGTATCAGGTAAGAACACTCTATATTGATGGGGGATATTGTTGTATCCGGTAAAAATAGCCCTTGGTGCACTCAGAGGTAACTTCTTTCCATCCGTTTGTTTCTGATACGGTACATGGATATAGCATTCTCTGCTGGAAGGTTGAAGGTGCTGGTTCGATGGCTTGGTGCCATAAAAAGCCTGGTATGGAGTTAGATCCTTTACTGCCGAATCAGGTTGTCAATTTTTTATCTATACTGAGGTTAACACAGCCTCAGCGCATAACTTCTTATCGTAAGTTGATGCACCTTTGAGCATAGCTCTAAGTGAGTCTCCTATCATTCAATTAGGATGTTCTGCAACTCCATTTGACTCAGGGGAATACGGAGGGCAAAACTCATGTATAATTCTTCTTGATGCAAAGAACCCTTTCAAGTCCTTCGTAATATATTCCCCTCCATTATCAGTTCGAAATGCCGCAGGAGTCTTGTGGTTTTGTAGTTCCATTTCTGCAACATAATCTTTGATTATTTAATTAGTTACTGATTTGTGTTTGATAAATCGAACCCATGGGACCCTAGTAGCATCATCGATCAGAGTACGGTTGTGAAGGGAATTACCATATGACAGAACCGGAAAGGGTCCAGTCAAACTGAAATGAACCAGTTTCTGTTTTTCCCAATCCTTCTTCAACGTTGAAATTCGAGGAAGCCGAGTTATTTTGCCGTGAGTGCTTAAGGTGCCTCGGTAATTCCTAGGTTTCTTTGGTATATCGCCGTCGGAGTATAACTGTAGCGATTTATCTATTGTCGATGTTGTTAGATGTCCGAGAGCCTGATGCCAGAAATCATATGTAATATGGGCTGAATGTGATATCTCATGAATTTTGAACAAATTTCCATCAAAAACAGCTTCAAAAACAACTTTTCCCTTATGAATTGAAATATAGTCCCCCTCTCCATACTCTGTATATCATTTTTGCCACAATTTCCTCCAAGAAATCAAAGGATGTGCCAAATCAGGAACATGCAAAATGCCATGAACACAGAAGGAAGAAACTGATCCATCTCTCAGAACACAGTCCATCACCACAGCTCCCTTGCCAGCGATCTCCATGCTCTATTGTGAACTGGATTTTACAAATCTGGAACAGTTCGAGTAGTTGAGGAGACGCCTGCATATGGGGTCATGTGTTAGGTACAGGCCGTGTCAAAGAAGAAGGATGTGTTTCTGACTTAACCCTCTTCCGTGGTGACATTTGCTTCCTCGGTCCTATCCTTGTCTTCTTTTCCTTCTTTTCCTTATTCATCTTTTCAAGACGAAAACATTCATTCAAGGTATGTCCTTCGGATTTTCCTGGATTATGTTCCTTGAACCAAGTGCAACTATTTGACGAGGAGGAGGAGCAGGAGGAGGAGTAGGAATTACCCGATGGTTCAGAAACCCAGAGGGCAGAATTGTCTTCAAATTCAGAAATGGCGATATCCATAAGTTCTTGCTTAAAATCAGCGTACAACAAACTATCTTTTGTAGTAAGAGTATCGATCACGTGTTTCTTGTGTTTAACCAGAAAATCCAACACAACATCCCGTTTGGCCTTATCTTCATTAAGACAGGTAGCAAAGATCGTTTGGTATGCATCTGAGGAGGCTTTCGATAGTTTCGTAAGGTGGAGCCACTGGGAGTCACACTTGGATATAAGTCCTTGTAAGTCGGTACCAGAATATAGAGAAGGAACGGAAACCAGATTGATTATCTGGGAGACATGAGCGAAAGCTGAGGCTCTATAATATTCGGTGAAAAGCCAGGTCCACATCAGGTGAGGGTTCTCAAGCTCGACAATTGTCTCCAAAATGTCTTGTGTGACCACCTGTATGAATATGGTCGATGCGGAATGTTTAAGATCCTCGAAGGCATCGTTTTCTGTCTGATCAGCATCATCTGCTGGAGACACACCATCCACTACTACCTCATATGGCTTAATGCGTTTCAGAACAATGTTCATCGAGGCACTCCATATCTGATAATCATGCTGTCCAGTAAGTTTCCCAATACTATCGACTTTGACATTTACTGGAGTCTGGTTATCGACGCGAACCAAGACGGAGAACATAGGATGTCTTGAAGAGGATCCCGGTGCCATTTTGACCAGTGTCGTGGGACGAGGAGAAGAAGGTTGCGAGGTGACAGGTGTTGTTGCAGGATTGGTTACTGCTGGATATTCGATGGGAACAGAGTGTGTGTCGAACAAATTCTGAGTAAGTTCAGTATATTCAGGATTCCAATGGGTATGGCTGATCCGGGCTCATAATCTATTCGATTATAACAGCGAAAGTCCGAAGAGATCTATCAGAATCTCAAAAGAAGTGTGCAAAGAAGAAGTATTGCAAGTATAATGATTTCAAGAAATGTTCGAAAGGCAAGCATATACTGAGATGATCATTCGAAGGGAGATATTGTAGTGTTCCTTACCATTATCTGAGCAAGTCTAAAGAACTCGTCTCTAACCGAAGAAATAGTATCTATGTATACAATAATGAATGAGTGATTGTCCGTTACCACGGTTGCGGATCAATTACCAGAACAGGAAGAGTAACACTCTGCGACAGTACAAAAATACATAAGATCCGTAAAGAATAAGACAGAATAATCTAGGTGCATTCTTTGAAGATAAGCGGTGATAAATCCCTCTTCCATCAGAACTAAAAGGAAGGTTCTAGACAAGTTCTTAACTGGAACTTTCTAGACAACCTAAACATAAAACATAACAAAAGTGTCAAAAGTTAATAACACACCACATTATTCCTATCCATAGAGTACCATCTTATCTTAAGAAGAATACTTAAGAAAGCACAATATTTGTACAGAGAAATGTAGATACTTCCGTATTTTCAATACATCTCCCAACATGTCTGAATTTGGCGGGTTGTCAGCAGGTTGTCCAGCTGGTCCGTCTGTAGATTCATATAATGCTCTTGCGTTTGCTGTTGGATAATTGTATTTGATCAAAATCGATTAAATAACATCCAGGAAAGCCATTTTGATCACTTTGGAGATCACAACATTGGTTATTTTAGAATCAATGTTTTTCCTACTGTGTTTTGTATTTAGGACTACTAAGGCAGACAATAGTTCTGTTATGATCTCACATATCCGCGTGATGCATTGATTACGCTATATACAAGACCTGAAATTATTGACAAGCTGCTGACACTCATTTTCAAGATGGCGTAATGAAGATATTGTGCACTGTTTGAATTGAAAAGACCGCCATTACATGATATATGAATTATTACCATAAAGCTACACTTGGATTACCAAAGATGCAAGACCAAAATTCATTGAGGCTCAAGTGACAATCATTTTCAGGATGGCGCAGGGAGTGTGCCACTGTTGCTGTTGATGCTAAACGCGGCTAATACCTCATTTATGGATGTCTGCAACTGATTGCCACACAGATAATCCTAGATGCAAAGCCAAAAATCGTTGACTCTTCATTGATGCACCTTTTCAGAATGGCGCAATGACCGTGTCGGTTTCTTTTTTGCCTAAAATGGCAGCCATTACATCCATTATTCGTAACCACTACCAGATCACTTTGTAATTAGCTGACGTAGAAGACAAACAATCATTGACACTTGGTTGACGTTCATTATGAGGATGGGGACATGAACATTTCACGCATTGTTTTGCCTGTCAAGGCGGCCAATCCATCGGATATGGATTATTACCACATATTAAAACTTCTATAACCCAAAATGCAAAGCCAAAATTCGGTGATGCTCAGTTGACCCTCATTTTTTGAATTGAGTAGTGACCGTGTCGCTTACTGTTTTCTCTATAACGGCAGCCAATACAATGGTTATGCTCCACAGCGATTGAATCACCTTACAATTACTGTGCGTACAAGACCAAAATTTCTTGAGGCTCCATTGACACTCATTTTTAAGACGAGGTAGGGAGTGTATTGCTAAACATTTGGCCTATAAAGGCAGCCAATACTTCGATTATGTATAACCACAACCAAATCATTTTTTTATTACCAGACTTACATGACCAAAAATTGTTGACACACCGTTGATGCTCATTTTGCCACTGGCATATCTGCAATATGCAATCATTTGTTTTGGCATTGTCTATCATTCACATTGCTTTGGGACCCTTTCTAGCGTTTTAGTTTACCTTCTCCTTGATCACTACATTGTTCCTTAATAATACATATAAATAAACCCTTCAAAATATACTTTACAGTATCCACTAATTATGGATAATAATAATCTGCAAAATCCTGTGCTTTTCGATCAATGCTCGCCATCACTTGCAGGTTCGCTCAATATGCTGCTCTTGTCTTCAAAATGGATGTTAACTGCATTACCACACAGCAGATAGTGTACTAACCAGTGGATGTTCCTTCATTAGTCAGCATATCTGGATCAAAATCTGTCTGGTGCTGGCTATCCTGGGCATATGCATTAAGGGTAAAATATTCAGCGCAGGGAGGAGACGTATGTGAATACACATATCAGGCTGGCACATTGACGATTTTGGAACGTTGAGCTTCAGCATTGTTACCAGGTGGCGTGGGTGGCGCTCAAAGCAGAGCTGGCGTTGGCTCTGGAGTCGGCTGTCTGCGTCGGATGGGTTGAGGTGCAAGTGTTCCTTTGTGTCTCCAGCGTGTAAGCAGATTGTTTGAGGTGCCATTTTGCCAAGGAAGGCCTCCGTCCGGGTGGTTTTGACTAACCATTTTCGGGTGACTGGCCATCGCAGCCTGTACCACCTTACTCCCTGGAAACTTTACTCCCCGCCTTTTCCATTGTCGGACTTCAGCACGTGGTTTCTTGATCAGATAGTGCTTTTCCTCTATAGCGGTGTGCGAAAACCCACCTTTGGCCATGTTAGCCATATTCAAGGCCAGGCGTATGTCGGACCGTTCCAGCTGTACCCGACCACCTTGCCTTGCCATAGTTGTAGCCCTGTTGAAAATCTGTAAGAAATTAGTTACTGCTTATAACAATACGATTCAGCTAGTACCTCAACCATATACGCTTCGATAGCCTTCTGTCAAGTGATTAGAGCCTACTTCGTTCACACCCAGGGATGCTGATCACTCAATTCCTTCTCAAAAATCCCAGAGCGAACACCATCATGATCGTCAATTTCGCGGACTGTGCGGACAGATACCTGGGTTGACCACTGATATTTCTGAATCTGGGCAGCGATAAATTGGTCACGTTCCTCACTATGTACACCAGATGTCCGTTATCTAGTTAGTTGAACGCTGTTTACCACGATATGGATATGCTCACAACTAATCACATGCTGGTTTCTATACTTGCTGCTTCCACTCTTACGGATGATTTTCAAATGTGCATCAAGGAACATGTTTTGGGTGGCTGCATTCGCAGTGTTGCGGTGGACTAACCGGTGTCTGCGATCTCGATGCTTGCCAATGAGTGACATAGTAGATGAAGCGCCCATTAACCAGCTCGATTCGGATCCTCTGTGACCTGGCTGACGTGTTTGTGTGGCCATGATTTGGGGCTCAGGAATTGGAAAGGAAGATGATGTCGAAAGGAAGATGGAAGTCCTGAGGAATATATAGTAAGGTTCATGTCAGAATAGAATGAATAGCAGCCAACATGTACGGTATACTCAAGATGAATCAGCCTGCATAGGGATGCAAGTTGCAGGGGTTTCCCATTGTCCCACGATGTGCAAGAAGTTGGTCTGATGTTGTTGCTTTGTCCACCTGGATACATCGAGCTGTATGACAGCCAAAATCTCATGAATGTCAGATATCAACAGGACATTCTTCATGCGAAAGGATGTCTGGTGATGTTTGTCTCACAATATCGCAGGGATATTACTAGAAACTGAGGCTAAACAGCATGTCGTGCCGTCCTGTTAGCCTAACTATTCCCATTTTATTGACCGTCAAAAAGCAGATTTTGCTTTGTTCAAGATGATTAAATGTACCAACCTTGACGTAAAACATGCAGCTTGCCTCCATATTGTCCTTATCTCTCAACATCCAACATCTCGCCCAACAACAAAGTCAACACAAACTGCAATGGTAAATGCTCCAAAAGATGACTTTTGGCCACTTGCCGCCAGGTACTATGGCAAATCCACAATGCCGTTCACACGACGATGTCATCAAGCGAATGAAGGCAAGAGCGGCCGGGATACAGACAAAGTCGGAGCTTTTGAGGCGTTGCGCAGCTTCCGATCCAAAAAGCAGCTTGTGGCCAAGAAAGGACAAGACATGCACTTCATAAGCAATGCAGAGAAAGAGAAATTGATCAAGGATTATGTTGAGAGAGAAACTGCTCAGGCAAGAAAGCGAGTTGATGATGCAGAGGCAGCAATTACGCAGGAGCAGACAGATCAGAGGCCAGCTGAAAATGCAGGATTGACAACCAGAGAGCCCAAAAAGCCATTTCAGGAGATGATGGTTGCTATGGGAAACGGTCAGAGTGATCGTGCGAGTTCCGACGATGGGGAGGTTGGGCAAGATGAAGCTGATGCGCAGACAAAGCTGGGCAAGCGGAGCGAAGATGATGAACCCTGCTGGGTGCTGTGCGCACTGTTCAGCATGGTACAGCAGCGCATGGAGAAGTCTCGGCAGAAGCAGATGAAGCTTGATAAATTGACAGATCCGAGACAGGAGGACGCAGCCGACAACTTGTGTGAAAGAGATCTGAATTACCGCGCATCCGAATTGATGACTGCAGCAGTTGTGGAACGGCAAACGAATGACGATTCAGACGCACCTGTACTGACTACATTTGGAGAGTGAATCGAGTGTCTTGATATTCTCACAGGAATATCGCAAATACCGCTAGGGACTTCTCTACCAGTAAGTAGTCATATTTGGCTTTGTTCTGGGAACCCACGGTCAATTTCAGGCAGAGCCGGTCTCGCAACAACTGAGGAGCCCAATTCATCACCGATTTTGAATGCGAAGCCTGTTCCACCTGTGAGCTTTTACCCTTGCATATAGCCAGCCCAGCAAATCAACAGATAGACACCGGATTCAGACGAGGACATGGTGACGCCTCATGTGTTATCGGAAGATTACATAAGGCAATTGTATGTTTTGAAGTTGTATCTCGGTGAAAAGCACTGTGTGTACCAATTTCGCTACATGCCAGCTTTGTCTTAATTTCAGCGACCAAATTGTAAGACATGATAATTCGTATGTGCAATCGCAAGGGTCGAACGCACCATGGGAAAGTTCTAGCACCCAAATCAGGTTGTAAGGCTGCCAATAAGCTTGATTTCTGTTGGCCAATTACTGTTAAGTGAGAAAACAAAAGCTATATTAGTGATGAAATATACTAACAACATTTAAGTGAGTGATGTAATACAGGTCATGGAAGGAGCGGTCAGTGCTCAATATGAATCTGTCTGAATGACGACCGTCATGCTGCATTCATCCATGCATCCAACTGCATCACTCTCCATACAGACCTGTTCCACCTGGTTGAGATCTTCAAAATTGCTTATGGTATGTCATTGAAATCGAGGAGAAGGAGCTGGATGAAGGAAGAGGAGAAAGTAGAGCTATATGAATCAAAAACTACCAGAATGATCTACGTGCCATAAATTGTCGGCCGAATGTGCAGGACTGTGATAGGGCCATGTCATCTCTCACTCAGATAACGTGCATAGAGATTGATACTAAATTGACAGGCCACAAAGCTTCTGGATGCAAATGATATTACTTAGAAACACAATATTGCACGTCAATAATGAGGATGCAATTCGTTGCATACAGTGATTGAGTGAATGAAAGCTATTTTGATTTGTTTACTGTGAGTGTCAACAGAGCATCAACAATGATTGGTCTTCCACATTCTACAATCAAAGGGCTCCATTGACACATCCCTCCAAGGGAAATGTATTGGTCTGCGTTACAGCCGAAATAGCAAATGACAAACTCGTAGCCCTAGCCTAAAATTGAGTATCAATGGAACGTCAACGATTTCTAGTCTTACACATTCAACAATCACAGGGTTTCATAGTCGCCTCCTCCCAAGGTAACATTATTGGTTGGTGTATTAGCTAAAATGGGAAATGACACGCTCATTGCCCCATTCTAATACTGATTGTCAACGATTTTTAACTTTGCATCTTGCAAAATCCAAGGGATATGTGGTAACATTAACCCACAACCGAACAATCTGCCCCTATTCCAGGACAAAATGCCTGCAACAACATTTCTACTATGTCTGAAAAATCAGCGTTAACAGAGCGTCTACGATTTTTGGCCTTGCATCTTGCAAGATCCAAGGGCTGTGCAGCAACATCAACCCATAATTGAAGTATCAGCCGCCATTCTGGGCAGAATTGCTTTCGACAGCATCTCTAATATGTCCTCACACTGAGTGTCAATGGAGCGTCAATGGAGCGTCTCCAGATCATCAATGATTTTTGGTCATGCAACTTACATAATCCACCGGCTGTGCATCGACATAAACCCGAAATCATCATATTGGCCGCCATTGTGGGCAAGAATGCCAGTAACAATTCTGCTACCCCCCCCTAAATATATGTCGCTGGAGTGGCAGCAGGATTTGTGGGGCTCAGCAAGCTTCACAGCAACGAAATGCCTTGTGTCATACCTGAATAGCCTTTTAAACAGTCAGTCTTATCAGTATGACCGTGTATGGAACTTCACCACTATACATGCGATGTCTCACAGATCGTACTTTTGTCGTGCATGTAGCTCAAGAGTCAATATTTCGGCTCCAGCGTTCTACTCAACAATAATGTAACATTTGACAGTCTCTCAGCAGCAATTGCACAGCTTCCAAATTCCCACAACCATGTCGGAGTTGCAATCTATAAATACCTCGCTGCTAGAGGTTATGATATCTTCCAAAAATGAGCGTGTCTTTATTCGCAATTTGAGCAACCTTACTTTACAAATCATTTTCGACAATTGGTGGGCATCAATGAATGTGGGCTCGACACGTCCTATTGTTTGGCATAATGCTAAATGTGCGCGTTCATGGCATTTCTATTTGCACTGTCGAATTGAGGAGACCGGCAGCCCTGGCATCATATCTATTGTGTGTCATCAAGTTCTTCACCATCCATCCGATGATGATCCCAGCTCAATGGGCAATCACTTGCTCGCAACAGCGCACATGGCAAAGTTAAATGAATTAACACAGTCGGGAGTTTCTGAATTGACAAGTACAACCATTGATGTAATGGCTTTGGCCATATTGAAGTGACAAGGCAGTCATGCAATTACAATAGTAAGTTTGCAAATGAAATTCCTACTCAACAGTTAGATCTTACCTATATTAACACAATTGACAGACACAATGCTCTGAACTGGCACCAAAGGACTACCTAACTACCGAGTTTCACCAAGATACCTGGAATCGCTGCCTCATGTCAGGATTTGTTTTGTCTTATAGTCCATGGGTTAGAATATCAAACCTCGAGCTACAACGGTCAGTTAATGCGTTTCGCGCCAAGCTGGTGCTTTCATCCGCCAGCACCCTTAGAACAATTTGCTGGAGGGAATACTCACTGACAGTGGGTGCAATGCAAAACCAATTGCTGTCATGAAATAAAGTGAGCTTGATGTTAAATTGGTGGACATCAATGAACAAATTCACGATAATGTTGGTAGCAGCTTACTATATGGTTCGAAATTGAGCATTGCGAGAAGTACAACTTGCCTTTGACGAGGTTGATAGCCTGTTGTTTTTTTATTCCAAATCCTAATGAAGCATATTATGTCGAGGGTCAAAGTACCAGAGCAAGGCTAGCCATACATTTGAAGGAAGTTCTAGATTGTTTCAAGCTTACTGATGGCCATTTATTAGGAATTTTGACTAATAATGCTTGGTCAAATTATTCAATGCCTCACGAACGGCAATCAACCATGAAGGCCTCCGGAATTGGGTGACGTACTATGCGGAACCCCATACCATGCGTGGTGCACGTCATTGAGCTTGCTTTGGGTGTGTTCATGAGCACTCTCAGTGTGAAAGGCTGCACTGAGTCTTCGGAAGCCCATGCACGCGATCAGCAATTTGGACGGAATGGCAGCAGATACATTGGGAACACTCGAGGACTGCAAAGAGAGGGCAATGCTAGAATCAATAATGTGTCAGCAGTGCGACCAGGTCAGGCAAAGAGATTTGAGACAGTACGTATTTCAAGACATTTTGAAAGACATGAAACACACCTTCATAAAGCAGTGAATGCTTGCTGTATTGATTACGCTGACACCTGGTCATCGATACGAGTTCATTGACTGTCACAAAGCCAATATACCAATTGCAGTACTACCGATTATGGATGTGAAACACGATGGGATTCGACACTGCAGTTGATTGAGTGAGCCTACTGAATACAACAATTCACCCACTACTGGCTCAAGAATCCAAAATACAGTGAGTACCAGCCACTCTTCACAACTCAGGATGAATGGACCATCGTCCCTCATGTCATGAAGGTTTGAGGCTATTCTAATACTGGACCCTTTGCATGTCGAAAAGGCATAATTCAACTCTTCATCGGGTCATCACTGTCTCCAATAACATGTTCGCTCACATGGATGGCATTATGCAAGCTTCGGCTAAGAAGAAGTCAGAATGGCAGGAAGACTTATTCATCACCCTGGAGGTTGCGAGCCACAAGCTGCCCAAATAATATGCTGAAGTCACTCCAACAACTGGTCTGCTTCTCATTTCAGCACATATTCTTGATCCGTTCCGGAAGTTGCGATCATTTAGGACATGGGACATGGCGATGGATATTAATCATGAGGACAAGATTTCATATACTACCCATTATCAGGGGGCCTTTCCGAAGTATGTGGAGAACAAATACCACGCCAACCATCAATGAATGTTAGTCATTCAACCCGAAAATGTTCCGCACAGTAATATCTTCCCCTCTCCAAAGTCTTGTTGATTTGGTCAATGTTCTTTTGATCCATATGATTTGTCTGCCGATAATGTGTTGAGTTGATTGGAAGTACGGATATCACTATGCCAAGGACTATGATGTAACGTGCCTCTTTTGTAGTTAGCACCATTAGTCAT
>Ga0307515_10017002_pt1 | contig 13289 bp, 4 predicted proteins | sample 17_EM_MG_FD_194513 | JGI IMG/M metagenome (GOLD analysis project Ga0307515, IMG submission 194513) | Populus trichocarpa ectomycorrhiza microbial communities from riparian zone in the Pacific Northwest, United States - 17_EM | ecosystem: Host-associated > Plants > Roots > Unclassified | place...
AAAACCCTAAAAACAATCTTAACTATATAACGTTCTCTAGTTCTTACCAATTTACTATAGCCTTAATCTTTTTTAGATCTATACTAAGTTGGCCTAGTTTAATAATAAATCTAACGAAATAGGTCTTCCTAGTAAAGAACTTATATTTTTTAATTACTACTAGCATCTATTCTTCTTATAGTCTCTTTAAGACCTATTTAATATATTCTCCGTATTCTTCTTTACTTATTAAGTAGATAATATTATTATTAAGGTATACTATAACAAATTCATCTAAATATTTTCTTAATATATTATTAATACGTTTCTAAAACGTTACTAGTGTATTTATAAGCCCGAACTATATTACTAATAGTTTATATAGACCTTCCTTTAACCTAAAGGCTGCCTTTTATTTATTACCCTCCTTAATTTTAATCTAATAGTACGCCTATCTTAGATCTATCTTTATAAAGATTTACGCATTACTAATCCTATCTTAGATTTTGCTAATTAAGGGTAAAGGATACCTATCCTTCCTAGTAATGCTATTTAACTATTTATAGTTAATATATAGCCTAAGTTTTCTATTTTTCTTTAGTATAAATAGTACTAGATATTCTACTAATAACTATAATAGTCTAATATATCCCTTTCGTAAGTTCTCCTAGATAAACTCTTTTAGTACTCTCCCTTCTTCTTTAGTAAGCTTATCCCTTGCATTGATAGTGTACTTAGAGGTGTGGCCCGTGCACGCGATCAAAGAACATTAACTTTCTCAGGTCAAGTACTTCATCAATTAATTACACCACCACAATGGTTTATAATTTCATTTCTAGTGATATAGATCTTGTACAGCCTACTCGATATCCCACTTCTAAAAGTTAGGTCGCGAAAAGGCCACCGCCAGCCCCCAAATTACTACCTTCCTTCAAGGCCTTGATTATCTGGCAAAACGATTGACCGCCTGCGTATGCAGCTTCCTAATTGGTGCGCACGGAGCACAGCTCTAAGTACACATTTTATCAATGCAAGGGATAGATTAGAAAAAACCTTAAACTTATTTCTAGTTTTAATTTTATCTTATAGTTCTATACTATATACTCTAACAGCTTTTTGCTTTTTAGTAACTATAGCTTTTTACTATACTTATAGTATCTTTTTGGTATATAACTTAGTCCTTTATTTATTTCTTTATAGGTCGCCCCTACTTAGTACTATACTATCTTGGCTTATTATTATGTCTTACGGCATTAAGTATCCCTAATATTGACTTAACCTATAATTTAATTAATCTTTAGATTATATTCCTGTAACTAAGGTATTCCTAATACTGCCTTATTATTCCCTAATGGTAATATATTAAAAGATATCTTAATTTATCTCCCTTTAATAGTTATCTAAATAGGTCCTATTTTGAAATTAATAATGCCTCCTCTATAAGCTATTAGATCTCCTAAAATTATAACTAATAGATAAAGGTGCTCCTTCTGTTTGTGTAGTAGCCCTATCTATTTTACTGCTATTAGTAAGATATAGTTCCTTATTACTTTACTATCTATTAATACTTTAAACTGCTAATCTTACTATTTAACTTATAAATTTAGGTATTGTCCTTAAATTCCTTTAAGGGTTTAAGGCTTTATTACTAGCCCCCTTTAGTTTTATAGGCCTCTACTTTTCCTAACTATTGGCTGCTAGATCCTTATACACTTAACTTATTCTTTAGCCAATACTTTATTTACTTTTTATCCTTAATATATTATAAATATATATTCTCTAGGTATTCCCACTACTATTATCTATTTAAGCATTTTTCCGTAAGAAATCTTTTTAGTTAAAGTATTAAGTCTCCTAACTCCTAAACTTCTAATAGATGCTAGCTGTGTATATACTTAATATTCCTATACTATCGCTTATTTAGCGCCTAATATATCCTTATAAAGTATTTCCGGTTTTTCTTCTTTAGATTTTTGTATATATCGCATATATTATCTATATATATAATCTATAATAGCGTATAGTATACTAAGTGCTTTAGGTTAACTCTTAGCTCATCTTTATCCTTAAGTTTAAACCTTTATTACGTTAATCTAAACATTATAACTTTATTTATAGGTACTAAAATATATCTTTTACTTCTTTAGTCCTCTAATTATTCCTTTAGATCCTTTAATATTATAATTAAGGCTGCCTTAATATAATTTATTGCTTTTTCCGTAATTAGGTAGTTCTAGATAACTCTCTTGTTTGACTATATATAGAAATCTTTCTACTTATCGTTATATCTTTGTTTATACCACTTTTAGTATAGCTACTAGAGTGTATACGGTTTATCTATAAGGAAGTATCTTCTTATTACTATATTATAACAGCCCTTTATACACCGTTCCTTAAACCTAATTAGAATCCCTAAATCCTCTTTATTTTCTAGTTTAGTAAGCTATTTAGCTCTTAGCGTGCCTACTTTTAGCCTATTAGTAATTCTTTATATTAATACTCTGTTCTATATACGATTTAGTATACTAGATCCTATATCTAGTTTTTATTCTTCTTATATAAAGATTTTTACTCTAAACTTATTTATAGTTTCTTATTGTTTATGTCTTATAATTAAATCCTTAAAGTTTTCTTACTTCTTAATTATAATATTAACTTTTTAATCTTTAGGCTAAACACTATATTCCCTTAGTAAGTCCTCTAGGTCTATATATCTATCTCCTAGTTTAACTACTGTTTATATTATAGATTCTCTAATTTATAGCGAAGCTATTTGCTTCTTGCCTATAGGTATCCTTATTTATACTCCAAATTCTTAGTCCCTTAGATTCTTTAATCCTAAGCCTACTTCTTTTTTAAGCTATACTTTAGCCTTAGTCTAACTAGGCTTTACTAGTATTCTTATCTTATCTTAAAAGTCTTAAATCTTACTTATTTTATCTTAAGAATCTTATACCTTTAGGAAACTTTATCCTAAGCTTATTTATATATTGCTAAACTAAGCCATTACTCTACTCTATCGGTTATCGTCTATTATAGGTCCCTAAGTATACCTTATCTCGTCTTAAGAGTCTTAGTCATCCCTTATCTTATCTTAAGAATTTTAGGCCTTTAGCCTTTTACCTTTATTAAGTAGTAAGCTAGCACTAGCAGTTGTCTACTTACTTAATCGTCTTTAGATATTACTCCTTCCGTCTTATAAAGCGATGGATACTATATCTAATGGTGTTATAATACCCGTTACTAAACCTTACTCTATAGCGGTTTTAGTCTCTACTTCTATTATATTATTAAGATCTAGATACCCCTAGTTAGTTCCTTTTTTTACCTTATTGCTATTAATTAATAAGTACTCTAACTCTATTATTATTATTACTAATCTTTATCCGTATATTACTATAATATCTTAATTTAGCTTATAGAGTTAATTTTATTCTTTATCTAACTCTCTAGTTCCTTTAAGTCCTTTTAACTCTAGCTCTTATAGCTAATAGCTTGCGCTATACTTAGTATCTTTATAAATTTGGTATACGTTATTATAATAAAACACAAAACTTCTAATTAAATACTTTTTTATTTCTTATAGTACACTATTATCCCTTTATATATATATATTACATACTATTAGTCTAGTTCCCTTTACTATATAGTAACTCTACCTACTTTTATAGTCTTTAGTAAAATAACCCTATTTTCTATAATTTATATAAGCTCTATCTTTAAACTATTACTTTTGCTATAGAGTCCGCTTAAACGTCTTCTACTATTAAGATCCTTAGTTTAGCCTATACTCCCTAGTCCTATAATTACTTAATCCTTAACTTCTAGGTTTTTATAGTTATTTCCTCTATCTTTTATAGGTTTCTTTAGTACTACTTAGGTCTATTAGCTTTACGCTATACTATAGTTTTTAATTTAACTTTAGTTATTGCGTACTTTACGCCTTATATAACTATAAAACTCTATTCTAGCCTTTTTTAACCTATTCCCTTTAGAAGATCCTATTATTAATCTTAATTACTTAATTTATTAATTCCCTAAAGGTGTCCATATCTTCTATTAGAATAATTATATTTTAAACTTTTACCTTAAGTCCCTATTTATACTGTGCTATAAGCGCCCTATTATTTTATTTAACTTATATAGCTAACGTTTAAAACTACGTTATATACTTAATTACTAAGGTTCGCTGTATTAGGTTCTAAAGCTTTTTTTTTACTATAGTTATTACTTCTAGGTCCCTAAATATTTATATTAATTATTCTGTAAATCTAGTCTAGCTTATAAATATATATTATACTTCCTAATTAGTAGTTATTATACCGTTATCTTATATCTCTATTAGGTAAGATTTAAACCATTTAAGCGCCTTTCCTATTAGGAATAATCCTACGTACGCTACTTAGTTTATAGGTATTACTAACCTTACTTCTTCTTATATAACTTTAAAGTGTATTTATATAAGGAATCCTTTAAGCTTTAATCTCTTTCTTAAAAATTATTTAATTAAAGGTAACTTAACCTTAGCTACTCCTATTTTATTAACCCTATTTTTAAGTGCCGTGTTATTATCTATTAACTAACTAACTATTACCTATAACTATCCGACTATAACTAGTTATAAGTTAGTATTTACTATACTAGTGTTATTACCTAACCCTAAGGTCGTTACTGCCGTTAATAGCGTTATTATAGCTACTTTTAGTGGTATATTATTTAACTTCTAATACTATAACTATGGTAGTAATTATATAATAGAGCCTTGTAGTAAAAACTACGGTAGACTTATTAATAGGCTAGGTATATAGGTAATATAGAAAGTTAATAACGTAATAATAACTAGTAGAGTAGTTACCTAACAGATTAACTCTAATTATATTCTAAGAATCACTATAAGGAAGAAACTATTTAGGTAGGGACTGTAGTCCTTTAAATACACATCCATACTCCTAAGAAAGTTATTACTTTATCTACTCTATCTGCTCTATTTGCTTTATAATAGATTTTATAGATTATACAGATTATATAGATTACATTACGTAACTCTACTTACCATTTCTCGTCATATAGTTCCACCGGATCTATCCTGGACCGTGCCTATATTAACCAACTAGCTTCTTCTAACTCTTCTCCAAGTAGTCGTAACATTGTACTTAAAGCGTCCGTAACAGATAAGGGCATATTTAAGATAATTAAGGCCTTTAAGGAGTAATATAAACAATTTAGGCCAAATTTAGTAGTCTATATAACTTCCTATCGCAACACCAAAGGATGCCAAGACTTACTATAAATAGTATATGGATTATATGGCGCTCCTAGAGCCAAATCGCGATAGAACCGGAGTGGACTGGATTCGAGCCTAAATCCAGTCCAGTCCAGTCCAAGCAGATCACTGCCCTGCTCCTGCCGATCGTCAATCAAGTCGATTGAGGCCCTCTACCTCGTCACCCATATCACGCCCGGCTCACCGCGCGGGCGCAGGAAGACTCTAATTACGAGAGTAAGAAGGACGTCATATATAACGTGCGGGTGCTGTATAAGGACGCGTACGCAGGTGGAGTCGCCATATTTAACAAAGGCGTCGTCGTGTAGAGCTCTAGATTAATTCTGAATCTGGAGGTAGAGATCAAGGCCTCCAGATTGATCTGGTGCCAAGAGCTTCAAGCCTGGCCACTAGAACTGTGGAGAAGATACTGCAAAGCATCAATTTTTTATCGAATGCAATGGAAACAACTATCCCTTAGCACGTCAATTCGGGTCGATAAGATCCAGCCAATCAATTGAGTTGCATTTAACGCCCGTACTTAGGAATACTCCCATAGTATTTTAATATATAAGCTTATTCTTTAAAGTTGAGTCGCTCAATATGAGGTTGCTAGCACTTATCCTTGCTGCAGAAATTCTAGCACGATTAGAAGGCATTGCGGTAGGTATTTGATTGCTGAAATCTATATAGATGTGCGTTATTTTGAAAACGGTGTTCCCGCACGGACCAGTGATGTCAACGGTTAGGTTAGGTTTCAGGAATGAGGCCAAAACCAATCCAAAATACAATTTTGAGGCTTGAACCGGTTACAGAACCGGTTAAACCGGATTAACCAGATAACACGGCTTTCAAGTGTTTATTTACGTGTTTTAGCGTGTTTTTTGGCCCTGGCAGAAGCTAGCTCTATTTAGGTGGTGGCGCTTGTCCCCGTAGGGTAAGGCTTAGTAGGGGCTTATGCAAAGGCTCGTGCAGAGGCTCGTTTTTGTATTGTAGCCAGAGCTATCTGGTTTTACTGGATAACCGGTTTATCAAAATATCTAATAACCGATCCAAATTGAGCCAATCAAATCGACGAACCGGTTACTCTCAAGATTTTGGTTAAACCGAACCAATCCAAAGAGTAACCTAACCATTGACATCACTGGCACGGACTACTTACTCGTTAGACCCTGACGTGCTAAGGGATAGCTATACAGTAAAGCCGCGTTTTAACGTTATCTTGGTACACCGTTCATCTACGGTATACCGGTCAATAGCCAGGAACAGTTGGTTTTACTATGAGGCGTGTAAGGCTTTACGTTCAAATTTGATACGCCGTTACGTTCAAAGCTCTCTCATACAAGAACGGTATAGCGCGAGCTATTGTGGTGTTGGAAACCCTATTTTTGGAGCTAATTTAGGCGCCTAATGGGAGGTTAATTGCCCCGGAGGATCAGGAACAACCATTCTTTAACGGAATTGCTTAATTCTTAATGGAGGTTGACTGTATACATCTGCTTTATTGGTCTATAGTTTAACTAACTGGTGAATGTATATCTATAGATTATTATAGGGGTAGTTTAAATTCCATCTCCACCGGGCGCAATTTGGCGTCATGCATTAACCCCTTACTCTTAAGCCTAGCGATAATGAGGTTAAGCCACAAGTTATTAAGCTTGATAAGGCTTTAGATGCACTAGAACGCCTTAAGCTCTATAAGGGGCAGCAAGAGGAGGGTAATGAGACTCTAATTACAGCTCTTATAAAGGCAGAGAAAGTAATTCGAGGCCGTTAAGTTGCGCGAGTAAAGCAGACGACTATCACGAGCTTCTTTAAGTAGTTATGGATAGAGAGAAGAGTTGATTTAGCCCCTTGCAGCGATTAATAAGTGAGCTCGCAATATAACGTTTCCATACGGCATAACGTTCAAACCCCCTACTACCGAGCTGAACGGTATAACGAGGTTTTACTGTAGTCTCTTTTCTTCGTAGTTTAATCTACACACGAGTCCTTCTTTATGACCCACTTTTTGCGGTTGACACCATATGCTTAAGGACTGAACCTGAGAACTCATGTCGATCTGAAACGGACATCCTTGCCACCTTGACTCGGTCACCGACCCCTTGACTCGGTTACCGACTCAATTACCCTTCTTATCCCTTCGTGTGGCAAGAATTCAAGGACTTTTCGTATATGCACGCCTTATAAGCCAATCTAGAGGCTCTATACTATATAGAGCTTGGTGTTGAAGCCTCTGGTTAGTGCGATTGCTCGGCAGCAAGGGTGCTGGCGCCTCATTGACGCTTAGATATTGCGGTGAATAGCAGCGACGTGGCTAGGAAGCCTATAATATCTAGTGTAGTTTAATTAAAAAGCTTTAGCTTTGTCGCCGTCTATTTAATTATTAAATTGTTAATAAATATTGTCCTTATGCCGCCCAAAAAACGTCGTGCGTCTTCGGCCCTGAAGCCTCTAAGGCCTCCAAAGCCTCTAAAAGCACCTTAAGCTTAGGAGTCCTATTTACAATCCTTCTAAGCGACGTAGTATACACACGATAGCTTATTGGTAGTAGTTATACAGCCTCTAGAGGCTTTAGTGGCTTTAGTAGCTATATAGTAGGCAATAGCGCCGACTGAGGATATTAAGGAGGCTTGGCTAAGCAGCTAGGTGGAGGATATTAAGGACGAATTAGGAGCTGTTTTTAAGGCCTACGGCGAGGCCGCTAAGGATAAAGTAGATAAGGTAGATAAGACTAAACTACTAGAGCTATTAGCTAAAGCAATTATAAGAATAGGCCTTTTAGCCGTTTCTACTTTATGGGAGCCTATAACCGCTATTCCTAAGCTAGATCTTAAAGTTTTAACCTTCCAGATAAGTTAATATTCGCTACTCGGCGTACTAGTGAGCCTATTGGTGGTGTTAACGCGGACGTTAACTTTAGCCTTCCTAATTAAAATAAAGATAGTAAGCGCTCTGCTTACTATACGCTAGCGGATTGAGTTAGTATAACGTTTAGTAGGTATAGATCTAGATAGGACTTGCCGATTTAAGTGTTTCTACTATTCTTTAGTATTAGTGTATTTAAGAAGCTTGTAATTAATATAAACCTATATACGGCCTCTTAAAACGCTAGCGGATATTACCAATTAGGATAATATACGGGTAAACGATTACGAGCGTGGAAGAAGACCTCTACTAGCGAATTAATAATTTAGGTAGGGCTTATTATCTATATAGGCGTCTTTAAAGGTACTTAGGTGCGAGATCTTTGGGCTATAGATCCTAAATATCCTAGACACTTAATCAGCTTATTTATAGGCCAAAAAAGATGGGAGCAACTTAAGCGCTTCTTCTATGTCTTACTACCTCCACTAGAGGGCGTTAAACGTCAGGTCTTTAAGAAAATTAAGCCGTTAACAACTCCTTTAGGCAAGGCGTTTAGAAAGTACGTTATACCTAGATCTATAGTTAGCTTTAATAAGATAATAGTAAGGTTTACTAAATAATTTATAGCTATAATTAAACTGCCTGATAAGCTAATACCTAAAAGCTTTAAGATAATAAGTCTTTATTAATATAGATATTGCTATAGCTTTATATTTACCTCGCCTAGCTGCTTTTTTAGGCTTTCTTCTTAAATAGTGTTAGTATAACTTTTATAACGTGCAGAATATATATATTACAATAATATATACTATACAGTGTTGTAGATAGATGATTAATTCTCTAAGATCTACGCGTTGTAAGAGGTAAGGCTTATCGCGTGTTCTCCTATAACCTCTGTCAACCAATTACAATTTTTTATACCCGGCATGGAAAATCGCCATTGGCTTGCTTACCACTAGCGCCTTAGCCGCCCTTATGATATGTCTAACACTTCTAGCTACACTAGGAATACTTTAGAAAACGTAAAGATCCGGTATTCTATAACTGTGCAATTTAAAAATCTATATACGCACTTCTTCTTCTTTCCTTCCTTACTATTATAGTATAGGTTATAATAGTACCAGGTAGTGTTATAGGTACAGGTAGATTGCTATAGGTTGCCGTAGATTGCCGTAGATTATGGTTATATAACACAGAGATTATATATACCCTCTTTACTATATTTATATGTCGATTAACTAGGTTACTAATATAGTGCGTTCTACCTATTCTACTATCTTTAACTTAATTCGGTTTATATTAATAAGTCGCTTAAGGGCTAATAATAGTTTGCTTTTAGTTATAGCGTCTATAGGGTTACTGTCTCTATTAATCTATTTAACTTCCGCTATTTCGCGTCTTTTATATAACTAGCGTAGGCATATAATATTAATTATAAGTCTCTTCTCTTATATAGTTCCTAGTTTAATAAGGCATTTATAAATTAACTTAGAATTAGTACAAAGAATGAGCGGGAGGCTAATATTGAGTTATAATTTAATTGTGGCCTTAATTGTAGCGCCGATATTAAAACTATAGGCCATAGTATATAATTCGGAGGCTAGTACGCTTCTGGTGATTCTCTTACACTTAACTAAGGACTAGTAGACAATATTCGCCTTATTTAATAAGTCTGCTAGTACTAAGATATATCTAATCTGTAATAAGAGGTCTTTGTTATTTGCGAATAAGGAATTAGTAAATATAAGTAGTTAAAGTGTCTTTATATTAAGCTTAATAAAGCTTAAGCCTCTTATTAAGTTCTTAATTTGCCACTAAATTCTCTTATTAAGTAGTTTTGCGTCTTTCTTGTTAGGGTTAATTACCTAGGTAGCGTAGGATAAATTAAAAGAAGCTTTAGGCTAGTATACGGACGCAATATAAGCTCCTCTTGCTTATTGGGCGATATATTAGTCCTTAGGTATAAGTGCTATATAAATAGTGCCTCTAGAACTAGTTATTATAGTAGCTTCCTTAATATTAATAAGGGTTAAGTTCTAGTATTGGCGCTCTTATATAAGCGTAATTATATAATCCTATTATTAGACAATGCCTCCGTTAAACTTAATTGGGTGTTCCGGTATAAGTTGCTTACATTCTTTAGTTAGGAATTTAGCTTTCTTAATTTTCTCCTATTCCAAAGCTGTAAAAACTAAGTTAGCTAGTAGGAGGGTATTATTAGTCTATAAACTAACTATTTTAAAACTTATAGTATTGTTAAGGTAAAGTAGGCAAGGGTTATAAGTGGATTGGCTTATATTTAGTTCTTTAATATAGTGGTTATAGTAAGTCTTAAACTAATAATTGCCTGCCTTAGGAATGCCGTATAAAGGTCTAATAACCTTTAAAATTGTGCCTTATAAGACTCTAAGTGCTATACTAAGTTTAAGAGGTGCTTTAATATAAAAGTTTCGGTTTAGTTTCGTAGTTAATTATATATAGGCCTGTAAAATGTCTTATAAGTAAAGATATATACTATCGTTCTAAGTTATGGCTGTAATGCAAAGAATAAGGCGTTAGCTGACTCGTTGAATTGTAGGTGATTAGGTTAGTATAAGGTCTTTCTTTAGGTCGTTGTAGGCCTGTATAACTAGTCTTAACTTCTTAAAGGCTTTATTAGTACTGGGGTTCTTAATCTCGTTAACAAATCTAGAGTTAAATACTCTATTACCTTATAGTATATCCTTAGGGTTAACTAATTTAAAAACTCCTTTCTTAAGCAATCCCTTAATCTCCTTCTAGCGTAATGCTATAAACTAATTAGGATTTATAAGTTAATTATTATCCTTATCCTATAGATAAATTAAGATGTTTACGGTATTTACTTTAATAGGGTACTTACATGGTTTACCTCTTCCGCGTTTAACGGGTTAAGGTTTAAGCTTAGTTTAAGGTTAAGGTTTAGGCTTAGTTTGAGGTAAAGGTAGTTTAATATTATTATCTTCTAGTTGCGTATCTTCTATAATTTCGGGGTCTACTATATATGGTTTGATAACTATGCTGCGGAAGTTAGTAGGTTTGTGGGGAAGTTGTATGGTATAGGTCTTATTTTTAATGCTAAGCAGGTTATGCGGACTAGACTAGTAGCTAGGTTAGCCTATAAGTCCTTCTCTCTATACTAATATAGGTAAGTTAAGCGGTAGGTTATAAATTATAGTTATCTTAGGTCTATTGCGCATATTAAGGGTATCTGCCACTTAGCGCTCAGCTCTAAGCTTCTTAACTTCTTCTATAGCCTTTTTAAGAGCTACTACTCGTTTTATAACCGTAGGATTAAGTGCGTTAGATTCTATTATATATAGGTAAGCTCTAAATACTAATAAGGTAAGTATAAGACTATTAGGGCCTGTAAAGTTATTAATTGCTTTAAAAGCCATTTATAAAGCCATATCTTTGTTAATGTCCGGTAGTTCTATAATAATAATATGGTATATATAACGGAGGGGGCTATAGTAACGTTCTACCATTCTAACTAAATTGTGGGCTTTAATAGGTACGCCTTTTATAACTGTTCTGAGTATTATAGCGTATTATTTAAATTCTTTACTTATAAAGTTCTTGCCTACGTCGTGTGTGATAATATTAGGGGGTCCTAGGTATGTGTCGATTTAGCACATTTATAGTATATCCTATATATACTTGGCGCTGATGCTTTATAGCTATCTACTGGCTTAAAATTATGTTCCTTTATTAATAATATATAGTAGAGGTATACTATTAATATACATAATATCAACCACGATTAAGTAGTTAAAATTAATATTATTATGCAAGGTAAATCTAAATCTACTAGGCGACTTTCCATGTTTTTAACAATAGTGGTAGTAACGTGTAAGATGGTCTAAAGTCTTGCTATTAATGTCGTGCCCTAAGCGTTTAAGTATTTATATAAGACGCTTAACTAAAGGGTAGCCGAAGCGATAATGTAGTCGTCTTAATTTAATGTCAGTTAAGTAGTAAGGGTTTTAATTAAATAATATAGTTAAGTAGTTGCATAGGGATGTATTCTAAAGGAGGAATAGATAGCTAAAGCGATATATAACTGGTACTTCGCTCTAAGGGGTAATTAGTATATTTTTTAGGTTGTTGAAGTATACTTATAGTTAATCCATATCTGCTAGGTAGAGTAAAAATAGGGTGTCGACTTTAATAATATAAAACTTAATTATGCCGATTAGGGTAGTTACTTTAGTTAATTTAATTAATAAGGTTAATCTGATGCCAAATTATATATTAACTATACCTTATATGGTGGTATTAAGTTATATACTAGTATTAAGTCTTTAGAATACTAGGAATTGGCCATATCCTGCTATAGATTATTTGGATACTCCTATATCAATTATTATACCTATAAAGTAGTCTATAGTATAGCGGGATATAGATATAGTTGCATTATAGGTAAAGGGGTCCTAGTTGGTTATAAGAGGTATTATATTATCTATAGTTGTAACCAAATAGCTAAAGGCTTTATTAGCTAGGGTAACAGCTATAAAAGTTGCTTTATGCTATTCTACTTGGCCGAAAGAGGTATAGAAGTGGTTAATGTCTAGTTAAGAGTTCTTATCGGTTGCCTTATAATTTGTATTAATAGTTAGTGCTTAGAAAGCTTCCTTAAGCTCTTCTTCTAAGTTAATATTATTATCTTCGTAGTCCATAATATATTGATTAAGTTATTTATTAAATCGGTTATTAAATTTACCAAACTTATCTCTATTAGCGGTTCTAAACTTAGCTTTAAACTCTTCTTATTTTTCTTAGGTATAGTTCTATAATTAGTAGCCTTCCTTATTATATATAAAGCAACGTAGTTTATAATATAGAGAGAAATAAGGGCGGGTGCGGTCGCGGTTGTGGTTTTAGTCATAAGTTTGGTTTTAATATTAGTTATAGTTTTGATACTAATTGTGGTTATTCTCCCTTCTAAAGTACCGACGATCTGTGTAGTAAGCTTAAGTTTAAGCTTGCTCTGGGTTCTGTTTTTTATAAGCCGTAATTAAGGACTATAGTTTATTAATAAGGGGGCCTAGTTCTTAAGGTGGGTCTAATATAGCAAATTGGTATACATAAATTCCCTAACAAGACGTAATAAGTTTATTGGTTAGGAATAGTGTTGTTTATAGTTCTGGGGTAAGGCTAT
>Ga0307515_10017003_pt1 | contig 13288 bp, 4 predicted proteins | sample 17_EM_MG_FD_194513 | JGI IMG/M metagenome (GOLD analysis project Ga0307515, IMG submission 194513) | Populus trichocarpa ectomycorrhiza microbial communities from riparian zone in the Pacific Northwest, United States - 17_EM | ecosystem: Host-associated > Plants > Roots > Unclassified | place...
TATATTTAATGTTTATTTTACCAAGGAAACATAAAATTAAATCATTATCGTAGCCATAAAGCTAACACTTCAATATCTGGTTGATTTGGAATTAAACTTTATATTTTTTTTAATTTGCTTTCTATAAGGTTATTTCGGTCTCATTATTTGGGTCACGGGTTTGGCGAGTAAACTCTGGTTGACTCGGGTTATTTTTATGTCATTTATTTTTTGAATTTTTTCCTTCAAAATTGGGTTTGCTTATCCGAGTCTCATGAATCGGGTCATGAGTTTACTCAAGGTTTTTTGTCCTTGTTTTAGTTGAATTCCCCCTATTTTATCTTTGAATATTTGGTTGATTTAGAATTAGATATCATATTTTTTTTTGTTTGCTTTCTATGAGGCTATTCTTGTCTCATTATTTGGGTCATATGTTTGGTGAGTTAATTCGGGTTGACTTGATTCATTTTTTTATTTTATTTTTTTATTTTATCTTTTAACATTGGATAGATTGAGAATTGAAATTGATAATTTGTTTCAAATTTTTTTCTATGGAGTTATATCAATCACATGATCCAAGTTATATATTTGACAAGTTAATTATGGCTGACTCAAGTTGTTTGTTTTTTGGTCTTTTTTTTTTAACTAATTTTTTTTAAAAAAATTATTTTTCACCCTTCAACATTGATTTGATTGAGAATTGAGTTTTATAATTTGTTTCAATTTACTTTATATGAGATTATCTCGATCTCATGATCTAAGTTACAGATTTGACAGTTTAACCCGAGTTGACATGAGACGATCTAATATGTTTTTTTTTGTCTCAATGTTTGAGAAAAAGATGTTGTCTTGAATTGTTTTAGTTAAAATACGTTTTTAACAGTTGTCCGAGTTGTTTTTGATTTCGTCAAATTAATTGAGTTATATCAGATCAACCCTCACACGGTTTAAAATTATTTTCTACTAGAAAATACATTAGTAACACCTTGATATTTTTTTATGTAAAAAAAAATTAATCTGACTAACAGCGTAGCGTGAGAAATGATCTAATACACACACACACACCAAAATGACGTACTCTAATGTTTTGGATTGCTAAAAAGTGATTGTGTATAAAAGAAAAACATCGAATTCTTATTGATTGGTCATATAATTTTTTGGATTGGTATATGTTTGTTGTTATTTTCTTTAAATGAAGAGAAACTTCAATTAAAAGCTTAATTATGAGCAAATGCAGGTAGTAAGCTTACAAATGAAATAGAATGTGAGTGTCCCACATCCCAATCTCTAAGAAATGTATATTGTTCTAGCGTTTTCCATGTAAAAAAGAATTAAAAGGTCAAAGAAAATAAAGAAAGTAAAATAAAGTTGGAATGAAAATAGTAAAGGAAAAAGGATAAACAATAGGAAATTAAGCTGTAAATTACATAAAAAAAAATTATATATACAGAGCTAGTTATCTAGTAAGTGCAATGGAAAATCATGATTCTTAGTTTCCTGGTTGATCACGTAATGTGAATTTTAATCATCTTTGTTGATGATTGACATTTATTTTGATGGTTGATTGTCGATTTCATCGGACGGTGGTCAATTTCACTTAAAGTGTTCAATAAGAGTGACATTAGATGTTCTTTAAAACAATCCAACGGCTAATAGCTCGTTCCCATATGTGAACGTGGCGAAATCCTGCATACTTTTGAACATAGTTTTTAAATCCGGCCCGGTCCAAGACCCAGGTTTCGGGTTTTGATCGGGTCACCGGATTGGCCGGGTCAATTCCTATTTTTTAAAAAATTCAAAACGGCGTCATTTTAGTAAAAATAAAAAACAAAAAACAAAAGTCAACGGGTTGCAACCAGGTTTTTGACCGGGTTTTGCTTGGTCAACCGGGTCACCGGGTCAACCCGCCGGGTCATACCGGGTCATGACTTTTTCTATTTTTTCATAAACCCGGCTCGGTTCTAGCCCCGGGTCGGCTGGGTCCCAAGTCGACCCGCCAGGCCGAGCCGGTTTTCAAAACTATGCTTTCAAACTATATTTTTAAGGATAGCAACCTTAGGAGTGTAGCTTAACTGGTCAGATTCTAGATTTGTTCTTTAAGTCTACATGGTCGTTAACTTTAAAGCTTGTGAAATTAGTCAAAATATATTTAAGCTGATCCGAGCATCCATGTTAATAAAAATAAATTGTCTAACGTTGTTACACAATTCGTTTTACAAAGGAGAAGATGGAGAGTTGCTTGCGTTGGTTTTTAAAGTATTTTTTTAAATAATATATTTTTTAATTTTTAATTTACTTTTAATATTTATATGATTTAAAAATATATATAAACAAATAATTTAAACTAATTTATTAAAAAAAAAACACGGTACAACTACAACCATAAACACTACATAAATTGCATAAATTCACAGATGTAAGCCAACAATCTACAATATCAGAATTGCTTAAGTTTCAATAATTGCTTCTTTTTTTTTAATAAAAAAAGAGAGCCCAATAATAGGAAAGTGGCTTTGGATTTCTGTAAATGAGCTCACCAATATTAATTTCTTAGACTGTACATAATGGCTACTTCATCCTAATCCTAGCTAACAGTAGAACGGCATTATATATATATATATATATATATATATATATATATATATATATATATATAAAACTGCGATTATTGTCACCAGCTCTCTTAATTAACAAACTGCATCTCTTTAACTTCGAGCTCATCTTCCATTAATAATAAATCCTGCCAAATCAAACAATAAATCACACTTAAATCAGTAATTTCCAAACCATTATGTCCATAAAATGGGGGTCTCAAAACATTCCCCGATGACTGTAGTTTTGCCACTAAGAGTAAAAAGAATTGAAGCAATTCGCGAGCTTATAACCCAAATTATCTCTCATCACACAATTTCCCTCTCGAAGAACAGTTAGATTTCCCTCATTTTTAACTCTCAAGAACGCAACACTTGAGCATCAAAACAGAATCACAGGCAAGAGCTTCAAGAAACACTCATCATTACATGCTCTACACCAAAAAGAACGAATAAGAAAGAAATCACAAAGACAATAAGAAGCAAAAACGAACCTTAATTGACATATGAGCAATTTTTAGTGCAAGGCCTTGACTGTAGTTTTGCCACTAAGAGGCGAGCAAGGCAAGATAGGCCTGGAAAAAAACACAACCTGCATAGCAGCATGTGGGGGGACACCAAAGCTTTCTTCTAATTTCCCAATCAAAGCCTTCCTGATCATTTCTTTAGCAGCACTCAATCTTTCTTCACCAAGATGTAAATCCTCCTCTCTTATCCTCAGAACCTGACTGTGCACAAAACCTACCTTCTTCTTGATCAAATCTTTTGATCCCTGATCTTCTGTATCACACCCTCCAATTTCTTGACTATCATTCTTGTTATTCCTCTCCCTCTCCCTCACAGTCATCTTTATTTTTTATTTCTTTCTTCGAACAATAAGCGTCAACAGCCCAACAATATCAGAGAGAACTAGAAGGGAGCTTGAATAGCTTCAACAACAATAACTGATGGCATCGGGGAGTTTTTTTATATATAGACGGGAGAAGAGCAAGACGTTGTTGTCTTTTTGGATTTATTTATTCGGTACGTGGTGGATTGGGAAGGTGGGTGTGTGACACGTGGCATTTGAATAAATCACGTGTTGACTGAAACGACATGTGGTGTGGTGAGTGGATAAAACTAGTCATGTAGGAGAGCAACTGTTGCCGTTTCGTTTGCAGAAAGTTTTGGGTCTATAATTGAATGCCATGTCACCGGTCCTCCTTAGAATTTGTTTTTTTTTTTTTCCTGTTTTCGATTCACTAATATTAACAATGAAATCACGTATTAGATTTAATTGGATGTGTAAAAAAGGGATTGGATTTGCGTCAACATCAAATCCAATTATTAGTCTCCATTATTATTATTATTATATTGTTGCTGTTGTTAATTTTTTTTTTGATTGACCGGACAATTATATGGTGGTTAAAATATAAGATATTTTTTTCAAATAAAATTATTATTTGATGTAAATATGTTATTTTATAAAAAATCAATTATTATTTTGAATACAAGGTTTTTTTTTGACAAAATAAACACGCATGATGTAGTCTTACGAGGATCTTATATATTATAGGTGATGTTGTTGAGATTTTTGATGATGAAATAATTGTTAGGGTTGATAACATTCAAACTTACTGTTTTATTACAAAATGGATTCAAACACCAATCAAAATATTTTAAATACATCATCAACATGCTATTGGGCTAAAAACACGGAATCAAACAAGTATTAAAAACTAATAATTATGTTTTTAAGTTTTTAATGCAACCCTCTCTAACACAGACCAAAACTAAACCAAACTATCATAACGAAAGCTTGAACATTATAAAACATGCTTAAAACAAGAACAAGAACTAACTCTGTTGAAAAACGTTAGATTATTCCAGCACCAAAATCAAACAAACAAAATACAAGATAAACTCAAACAATATCAAAAGAGGTTTAAACATTAAGAAATCATAAATAGTCCGGCCACATGGACTCCACCCTTGAACTTTTACATGGTTATACCTTCTCCAAGCTTGTTGGCTGTGGACTATTATTTTCCTTTCACTATCTTTTCCTTCCAAAGCTTGTTAGACCCTCCATGTTAGGCTCTAGAAACTTCATACGAGGATCTTTTCACATGTGTTTATCCATGTTTTTCCTTCTTTTTTTTCCATTTTCCAGGGAGTATATATAGGGTTTTGCTAGGGTTCTTTATGGATTCAAACATAGATTAATCAAAGCTTAACCCTTTGATCAAAATGAGAGAGTTATGTACAAATGTTAATAGTTGGAACCTCTGTCCTGCAATGGTTTTGGGATGATGGTTTTGTAACAAATTTGCATAGGTGATTTTCTTTTTCTTGGAGAAAAAGGTATGCATCTCTCACATTCTGATTTTGGATGAAAGATTTATGATAATTGATAAGAACCCTTTGGGAATTTTTAAGTGTGAAAACATAAAAAAATTGAGTGGTTTTGCACAAATAGGTATCTCATTCAAGGCTGACTAAGTTGACCAATTTCGAGGTTTCACCGGAGAAACTCCGATGTAAACATCATTGGACACAACCTGAATTTGGTAGACAAGAAACATACCTTTCGATTGGATCCATTCTTACTTATTTTGAAGGTCTGTAGCTCTACATTTATTTGTTATAAAGGTTCTATCGATCAGTCGAGAATTTGAAAATGCAGTGATGGATTTTGTTGAGTTCATTGAAGAAAATAAGATGTAAACATTTGATGGGAGTAACTAATATTTGTAGAAGAGGTATTTCTCAGTTGAATGGTGGTGGTTATAGTCCTAGAAGTGGTCGGAGATGCCATATTCAATCACTTGAAAGTGCTTACTACATCAATCAAAACTGTCAGGAAGAAGCTAAACAGTAGCCAAACGACACATCATTTATCATCAATTAGGGTTTTTAATTAGGGTTTTTAATTTGAGATTTGACAAATTTCACTTTAGTACCTATTCTTCTAATTGCACCTGTAATTGCCTCCCAAATTCTTAATTTCATGCAATTTCACCCCTACCAAACTTTATCATCAACCCCAAAGTTCAGCGTCTTTTTTATCTTGGTCATTGGTTTCTGATATGTAAACATAAACCCTTAATTGACCATCAAACTTTTAATTTTCTTCATTTTGTCTCATGATTTGGTCAATTTCAGCCTTTATAATTTGATGCCTTTTTCAGTTTCATTAATGGTTTTATTTATGGTTTTGGATTTCTTCAATCAAGTCCCTAATTGCCCATCAAATTTCAATATTCTTTCAATTAAACCCATGATTCATCTAAATAAACCTCCCAAAAAAGCCAATTAAGTCCAAAACTTTAATTTATCCCAATTAACACTTATATTGACTCCAAAAACTGATTTTCCTTGTAATCAAGTTCTCAACAAGATTAATTAAGCTTTCCAAAATTCTCATTGAGTCTTTACCTATCCAAGTTTGTATTTCTTTACTCCAAATAAAAATATTTTCACCAATATGACCCTTTGTTAATTAGAATTAGGCTGTCAATTTTGCCAATTTTATACATTTTGGTCCTTCAACCTTTCTATTTGTCATTTTGCTCATTTAACACTAACTTCGGCAGTTTTGTAGGCTTTCTACATGTATATTCTCTTGTATTTTGGATTTTATTTTTGTATTTTTTATTTTTTCTTTTTTTGATTTTTTTGTGGGGTCAAAAGTGAGTAACAACAATTTATAAGACAAATAAGAAGGACAAGTTGGTATTGGAGGACTTGGAGACCCTATCCACTACCTAGGTTAAGCTAAAGAGGCAGTTAAAAAGGGATAAAAATAGTTAGCTAAGGCTTTTTGTTATAATAAAATATCTATAGAAGGAGAATGAGAAGTAGAAACTTAAATAACTAGTAGCCAACTTGATTTGAGAGAGAGTTGAGGCCAAACAAGAAACCACCTAACTAAAAAAAATGAGTAGCTTTTCTAAGGAGTCGCACAATATATTATAAAGAAGTTGAAGTTTGTAAGAGGTCTTTATAGATAAACTCTACAGACGAATGTCAAACTTGCACTTTTTCAACAGGTATAAGAGGTTTGCATTGGATTTCAGTCCAATGTCTCCCCTTTTCAAGAAGAGCTTGCTTAAAAATGAATAAATACCTGAGTAGGTAAGGAAGACGTCTTATGGGATGAGAATAAAATTAGGATAAGATCCTATAAGACAAGAAAGATGAAGTCCCATCTTAGGCTTAGGGAGAAATGGTCCACCCCTAAGTTGAATAAAGGTGTAACTTGATATAGAGGTCATGGAAGAGACCATAAATGAATAGCTTATACAAGTATACTAAATACTCAATAATTTCTTGATTTCTTCTTGTCTACCCTTTTTTTTAATCTTATTAATCAAGTTCATAGCTCCTTTATTTTGGTAACCTAGGATTTAAGGTCATTTTTTGCATTTTAAGATTTAAAATCCTATGTAGCTCTTTTGTTAGATTTTATAGTTGACATTTGGATCGTCTTGATCATTCTTAGATGGGTTAGGGATATGATGTCATGCTGCGTTATAAGATTTTTACTTGGGCAAGATGTTTTTCTCATGCTCATTTGCTATTTACCTTTATACACAGACAAAATGGTCTCTTTATGCTTGAGAGTGATTTTGTCTTAATAGCTATACATGATATTTTCTTATACTTTAAAGGCCAATTGCCTTTATATTTGGGGCAATGTGTTTATTTAGGAGAATATACAAATGACAACTTTCATGAAAGCTAACACTATTAATATTTCATAATTTGTTGAAGTCTTTACAATCTATTAATTATACAAATAAGGGTGGTTAAAGTGTCATGCAGGGAACAAAGTATTCCTTTTTTTTATTTTTCAAATGGTAAGTGTTGGCCTTTATGATATAGGTGACTTTATAGGACCTATCCTATTTAAATGCTAAAATTCCATCACCTTCTACATTTCTTGTGGCTTCAAGTTTTCTCAACATAAGATCTATTATATAAAATCACCTTTTGTTTTGCTCAAGCATTATGGTATTGGGTTATCTTCTATCAATATACCTTGTTCCCAATTGATGCTATTAGTCAAATTTTTTCTAAAAAGTCCAAGTTGGTCTTTAATTATTGTTTATTGGCTGAGATACAATCATAGCCTTGATTCCATATGTTAGTAGGAATAAAGATTTTCCTATTAAGGATTTTTTAGTAGTCCTATACATATATAGAGTTTCATCTAATAGGTCAGCCCATTCCCTTTTTATTGATCTAATTTTTTTTTTAGTCTATTCAAGAGGCTTGTTTATAAGCTTGGTTTGCCCATTTGTCTAGGGATGAAATATCAAGGAGTTTGTGTATATCCTTCCTTTGGAAATGCTCTTTCCTTTTTTTTTTCTTTAATTAAATTATGGGTCATTATCAATGATTAGGACATTGAAAAGTTAAAATTAGGACATTTTATTATTTCACATAAAAACAAATCACTTTATTGGTTGTGATGCCAATTAAAGCCTCAACCTCAACCTCTATGTATTTGATGAAGTAACCCGTATTACCTTTTCGCTAAAGCCTTTGAAAAAGGACCTAATTTATCCATTCTTTATTAGGAGATGAACTTATGGAGATAGAGTTATTTTTATTTTGATGAAGGGCGGATAAGGGATAAGAGTGAACCTTTGGCATTTATCATTTTTCTTGACTAGCTTGGTTGAATTTTAGAGGATAATGGCTAATAAAATCCTACCCGAGTAACTTGGTTAGTCAACCTCATAATTACTATCTCGTACTAGACTTAGCCTTGCAATTCAGGTCTCGTACTCTATTATTAGAGAAATGGAACTCAAAATAGAGACCATACTAGTACACTTACTAGCTTAGACTAATAAGGATTGTACCCACCCTACATTCATTAATATTAGAGGTCATGTCTACAAATAAATTTCAAGACTTGTCTGGTGAGGGTAGTATAGAGACTTGCTCTTTCTTAGGAGGTTCACTAAAAAAGTACTTGGTAATAAATTACATAAATGCTTATGCATTGATTGATGGCTTACGTTGATATTATATATTTAACTCCTCTTCACGCTTAATAGCTTTTTAAATTGTCCTAGACATATCTAATTTTTAAAGGATTTATTTAAATGGATGGTTGGTAAGAATAATGATTTGGTGTATTTGGAAGTAAGTCCTTCGCTTTTAGATTAATGTACCAATAACAAGATCACCTTCAAATTCTTAATCTCGGGATCCTCAAGAGCTTTACTAGTATAATACAATGGTCTTTGTACTTTTTTTTCCTCCCAAATAAAAGTTTCATTGGCCATTATGCATGTCATTCCAAGGTATGGAAATAACTTTTCCCTATTTTTTTTATTAGAAGAAGACTTTAATAGAGGAGTAGAAAAATGAAAAACATATTTTCCCTGGTAGAAGATGAACTGACTTAGAGTATTCAGTTGATTGATCAATCCATGTTTAAATTTTAGCTAGTGTGAGGCCACTTATGGATTGATGCCTAGCATATCAATCCGGTTGAATGAGAAATTAGAGCTTTGTATTTCCAAGAGCTTGGTTAGGGTGTCCTTTTATTTAGAGGTCAAAGTTAACCTAATCTTAGTGATGAAGTAAAAGTCCTATTCTTATAGGACCATAACTTGAAGTTTTTTGGTAACTTCAATGCATATCTCTTTTCTTTCAAGCATGTGTCCTTGTCCTTTTATGACTAGGCCATCTTTCCTCTTATATAAAAAGAGGTGTAGTTTTAGAAAGCTAATTGATTATCTCTTATCATTGTTACATTACCACAATCTTTAGATTTACCGACGGAATTTTCCATCGGTATTTGCACTACCATTTTGTTGATAATTAATTTACCAACGAAATCACCGACGGGAATGCTCCGTCAGTGAATCTTGCATCGGTAATTTTTTGTCCGTCGGTAATAAAAAAAATATTATTACCGATAGATTTACTGACGGAAAAAGCGAGCAAAAATAAAAATTACCCGCTTCATCCCGTTGATATTTCCCTCGACAAAATACCATATGCAATTCTGTCGGTAATTATTTAAAAATATTAAAAAAATCTATTTTACCAAATTATAAAACAATTAAATTAATATAAATCAACACTCCATAATACTCAAAATGCTTGGAAAAAAGAAGAAGAAAATCAACTCGAACAAATTTGCAACAAATAAATTCAACTAAAAAAAATCATATGAAAAACATTTAAAAATCCTATAAATAAATCAACTAAAAATTGATCTCATATGAAAAAAAAATCCTACAACAACATTCTTACAATTATTAAGAACAAAATAAAATAAAAAATAAAATAAAAAACAAATATAGTGAAAAAACACGAAAAAAATAAAAAATAAATTTTACCTTAATGTAGTTGTAAGTGAAGCTAAGAAGAGGAAAAAAAAACAAATTCATAAAGTATACTAATTTAAAAAAAAATGAGAAGAAAAAAGAAGAAAGGAGAAGAAGACATACCTGAGCATGGAGGAGAAGAGAAGGAGTTGAGGAGAGAAGAGAAGAAAAAGAAATGGATATTGATGTTTTTTACATGTAGGGGAAAAGAAGAAGAAGAAGAAGAAGAAGAAAGGAGACGGGTCTGTTGTGAAATTAGGGATTCTAGGAATTTTTCGTTGGTGATTCCCATTGTAATTGACATGATGAACATTGTTCACAGTTTACCAACGGTTTTACCGACGGAGTTTACCGACACGTCAATATTTTTTTTTGCTTTGTTTTAATTATTTTGTTTCCCACTATAATTCCCTCGGTATATACCGAGGGAATATTGCCGTCGGTATATTTCCGATAAAAATATTCCCTCGGTATTTCCGTTTGTATTTATTAATTTTCTAGTAGTGTTACCCCGCCTTTTATTGGGAATTTTATAGCAAGATATCTAGTATTGATGAGTGGTCTCTCAAGAATTGCATTGTATGACAGTTCCTTCCTAATAACCATAAAAGTTTGATAAATGATCCAACATTTAAGACGAGTTCTAATGGTGATTCAAAATTCTTGTGGCTTCCTCTTCTATCACTCTCTTTCCTTTTATACTTATCGATGAAGTTTTGAGATGAGTAAGTTTGGAGCTATTTAACCCCTTTTAGTTAAAAACATCCTAAAAGAGGATATTGACTACACTTTCATAATCTATGAGAGCCTAGGAACATGGAAATTAAAGAGTACAATGTTGATCACAAGATCAACTTTATACTGATATGCCACCCATTCCCTATCTTTTAAAGTGAAATAGAGTGTTTGTGCTAGGGGCTGGGAACTCACATGGCCTTCAGGACCTACTTTTCATGTTTTTTTTTCCTTTGTTAGAGTTTTCCAGCCAATAACGCCCTAACATCACATTGATCTTAGGTAGAGGTTCTTAGTAGTCATCAATTTCCTTCTTTTTTGCTCAAGACGAGGGTCCCCTACTTAATGAACTACTAGAGATAAAGTTGACTAATTAGCCTTTATACTTCATTTTTCAGGGCAAAACACTCTTTTATGTTGTGTCCCTTATCATGATGGAATAAATAATACTTTTTTGAGTTTTCCTTTTATAGGAGTCTCTTTGTGATTATGAGTTTTAAGAGCTAAACTGGGCTCTATACGTGTGTATTTCAAAAAAATAGTGTAAGGATGATGGTTATGGAATTCAAAGAAGAAGAAATGTCAGCAAGAAAGGCTGGAACCTAGCACCAATGGGTTTATAGCTACTTATATAGCCATGAATCCCATTTATTGCATAAGTATGAGGGGTAAAATGGTAAGGCATGATATTTTATGTCATAACCCATTTCTAGATTATTCCTCAAAATCACTTCATTTTCTTCCAATACAAAAAATAAAAAATAAAATAAAAACTCGCAACGTGGAGAAAGCAATCGATAAGGATCTCAAATATGTGGAAAAATCAAGCTACAATTGTGAAGAAAACTCGAAGCCTAACACTACACCATTAAACAGTTTTACCGACAGATGCATTCCATCGGTGTAAGACACACAATTCGTCGGTAACATTTTTACCGATGACCTTGCCGACGGAATCAGTCTGTCAGAATATTGATCATCGGTAATTCCCATTTTCGTTGCTACTTCTGCCAGAAAAAAACCCAAACACCGACGGTCTTACAGACGGGGGAAGCGCGCCAAAAAAATATTCCCGCGAGAACTTTACTGATGGACTTATTCCGTCTGTATTTCCAACGGTAAATCACCGATGGACTATCCGTCGGTGATTGTGGCATGAGCAGTAAATATTTCAGAACTCTCTGTAAAATACAGGCGAAAGCTATCCGTCGGTAATGTCAACGGTACAAACCGACGGAATAACTCTGTCGGTGATTGTGGCATGGGCAGTAATGTTTTGCAACTCTCAGTAAAATATCAACGGCTCCATTCCATCTGTAAGGCCGTCGGTATTTATTTAAGAATATTTTAAAAAATATTTATTAATAGTAAAAAAAACTAATTAACCAAATAAAATTGTATTAAACATTAAAAATATAAAAATAATGTTAAATAATATTCATCCAAATATTAATTACAAATTTAATGTGTTTCAAAAAACAAAATTAAACTAGATTAACGGCGGAGCTGGATGAGGAGGAGGCTGGTTGTTCCCGGGACCGTACGACTAAAAGGGGTTGCACATGTATCATCACCCATCCTTGATCTAATGTCCATGACCATTTGACGGGTTGATCATAATCCGTCGAGAGTCGTTCATATTGTTGTTTCTCGTCAAACTAGGTGTGGGTGCTCAATACTGATGGAGAGCTCCCAACGTTGAGACACTACGGGCCACCAGATGATCCTATCTCCATCCACAAATCTGGATTGAAATCTGGATGGGTCGAAGGATCGTCCCTATATCTCTCCCTCAACCGACTATTATAGGTTTCTTGAAAATTAAAAAAAAAATCATCATATTCTATTCAAGAAAATAATAGCTTACGAAATAAAATGATTGAACGAACATACCATGAAGTGTTGAGGACGGTTGTCCACGAACTGTTGCACCCTCTTTTGGTGGTCTTGACTCCACACGTGCGTCTCTACAAACAGCTCCATTGGGCTCGGCTCACGTTCAAGAGACGTAGCCTGTAAGGAAACAAAAGGTTGTAAGTTAAATATATTTATAAGCAATAACAAATTAATTAACGATATATTTCATTTAAATTAATCTTACCATCTGCTTCGCATATGCACTGAATGGGATGGAGCCGCCGGTGTGCGTGGTCACCGAACCATGAATTTGCCGGTTCCGGTTGTCGACACCAGACTGTGAGCGTTGTGCGAACCGCTCAGACGTCATGTGCTCAATATATTGCATCCATACATCCCCCTAGATGAATGGCGGTTTGAATTTCCGCCAAACCGCCACCTCATTCCAGCATTCTAGACCGTTATCTCTCGTCTATCTTTTTGCTCTCTTTTTTTGTGTCATACCAAACATCACGCAACCTACTTCCATAGTAACAATTTAGAATTTAGATCATAAAATTATAAAACAAAAAATGATATTATTTTCGATGTTACCTAGTTGTCGCGTGATTCTCCCATACCCTCCTCACACATTGTTATCCGCGCTATCCCACTCAAATTTGTGCTATGTATAAATAATTCATTTAAAATAAAAATAGTACAAGATATAAAATTATAAAAATAATTTATTAAAAATAAGCTGGAAATTAGAAGTTAACACCTACCTGAAATCGTCGAAACCATGCATCGATA
>Ga0307515_10017004_pt1 | contig 13287 bp, 11 predicted proteins | sample 17_EM_MG_FD_194513 | JGI IMG/M metagenome (GOLD analysis project Ga0307515, IMG submission 194513) | Populus trichocarpa ectomycorrhiza microbial communities from riparian zone in the Pacific Northwest, United States - 17_EM | ecosystem: Host-associated > Plants > Roots > Unclassified | place...
CCATGGACTGGATGCGAAGGCCGACCTATAGTTCATGGCAATAAAAATGAAGGCAGCTACGCATATGACGTCTTCTCCCGACTCTCCTCTCACAAATCCTTGTCTGCTTCATGATTCAATGATTACGTTCATCCGACTGCATTTATAGAATCAGTCGTCCTCTCCGCACCGAATCCGATCAGTTTCCCAAACATAGCACTCAATCCTGGGGTGACTCCGTCCGATTGATTGTCCATGTTGTCTTGAACTGAAGGATAGACCGCCTCCAGGTCATCTGGCAAGATAGGACGGGGCGTAGGCGGCTTCACCCCCATCCTCTTCCTAGTTTCCGAATCGGTGTCTGCGAGCGAGCATAATCCAATCGAAGGTATAATGCTCTCGAGGCCCGATTGTGACTGAGTTAATGTTCCAGCATGGGTGTCCAGAGTGAGTGGTCGTGGTTTCGGATACTTCTCGCCTAAAACGAGGGGTCTGATTAGATTACGTGATGGTACTGTGGAGAACGGGTTGGTTTGGAAAGGGAGGCATAGGTCATCATCTTTCCCGAGACGAGTAATGGTCCGTTCTCGGATGGTTGTTTCCGATGCTGATGAAGAGCGAGAGACGTCAGCGGAATCACGGGAATGGTCTTGAGAGTAGAGGGAGGGCGAGTCGGAGCTGTCCACCTCCAGAATGAGGGAGAGAGGGTGCAAAGATCTCGTCCTGGCGGCTGGCATCCGTTGAGGTAGATTGATATGCGTACTTGTACGCTTATTATCCCAATCCATTCCAATGAAGGTTGGCTGTCGTCCTATTGGGCGGGGTGGGACCCGAGATGGGAGAAAGGTCGCATTTGTCGGGGTACTAGGTAAGCTGAAGGTCGCACTGAGAGGTGTCCCAGTGTCCGGAGTAGAAGAAGGGGTGGGTTCGTCTGAATCAACGAGGTCATCTTGTGAGATTCCAAAGAATTCGTCATACGACTTCCAACGTCCACTGCCTCCTGTCAATTCGTCTATTAGTTGCGACATGAGACGGGATTCCGGAGTGCGTTGACGACCCGATTTCTTGGTAAGGTGACCCTCCTCGACATCAGATGCAGAGACAGGGCCAGCGTCCTTGGGTAATGGTGGTTCGCTAGAGAGGGAGATTTCGACAAATTCATCCGAAGCAACAGATGGTATCGATAAATCGCCCGCTCCTATTGGCGAGGGGAGTCGCGGCGTTTGGTGCCCATCTTCACTCTCAGTTTCTGTCTCGGCCTCGCACCCAACCACTAGCGCCATGAGAGCCGATAAGGCTGGATAGGTCGTCTCTTGGCTGGTACCAATACTCTCAGAAGTAGTTCCAGAGATCCCAGATGAACTCGAAAACCTCCAACCACTGGAAAGTTCGCTCTCGACGACCGGCAAGGTCACTGCCTCACTATCCTCACTTGGTGTTCCAGTTCTCTGCAAGTCTATGATTGACTCAATCTTCGAATGAACCAGGAAGGATCCAGTACTGCTGCGTACGTTGGAAAGGAGTGACGAGGCGCGGCTCGAACGAGAGATTAAGCGTTCGGACCAAAGTGGGAGGTGGGGAGATGCCGGCTCGATGGGTGAAGACATAACAGAATCGAGAGAGGGAGAGTACAGCTGGAATGCTAGTGTCGGTATTAGACTTTGACGTTCTTGTTTCGGGGAGGAAGAGAGATCCGAGGTCACAGGTTCATCAACTATGTAAAAGTCCCTTCGTTCATCTTGAGCATCTAGAGCCATTGCGGTTGGCAGAGGGGAAGTGGAGGGCGAACGGCTGGTGTGTATAGAGGTCTGTCGGCCATACACCGACAGCATTCTGGGTACTGACTGGGATCGGGGGCTGTGAGGAATGGGTAGTGATACCCGATCCGCCGGAATAAGCTCCCTCTGTCCATCTTCTCTCCTTGCTCCGAGGACTGGACCTGGCAGGTCGTTGTCGAAAGGACCCTGAACGGTAGGATACCCGTCGATGGGAGACGGAGACGGCGAATACAAGTAAGGAAGTAATGTTCTTGGAGGAGAGCGGAGGGCCTTGGTTACAAGCATTCGTCGAATCGCCTCTTCTAAATCATGCAAATCAGATTCAGTTCGAGGTCTCTTGGTAGGAGGTGAAGGTGTGGATCGGGCATTGCGTGAAAGGCTACGGCAGAATCGGTGAATGCGTTGCCGCAAACAGACGTAGAAGGTACAGGTAAGAAGCGCGACGATCATAAAGACACCGACTGTGACAGGTCGTCAGACGAACAATGGTGTGTAAGGCAGTAGCACGACGTACCAAGTGTGACCGCGACCAGATTTGCTCGTTGGCTCGCGTCGACTTGGTTAGTGGCGGCTACCGAATGACCTCCGTAAGTAATGGGCGGGATATGAGAGGGAGAAGGGGGGACGAGGGCAGCATGTGGAGAGGGAGTGACGGCAGCAGACATTAGGAGAGCTTGTGGCATAAAAGTCGTATCAAAGAGAGTATACAGGAGAGAAGGTAACGGCTCCTCCAAAAGAGGAGACTGCAGTTGCAAAGGAGGGTCGTCGTAAAATTCGTGGAGGAGAGCAAGTGGAAATCAGGCTCGGTGTAATGACGAAAGGAGTGAGCAGCCCCCTTATTTAATAGTTGGCATAGCTTGGACCTGTGTTCGCCTTTATTTCACTCGCAAGCGAACACCCGTTACGACACATAACGGCGACAACTCCTTTCTTCACTGCCAGGGGCCTCCGCATTGCAGCCAGTGGAGGTGCTCGTACCTCTGAAGTCACTCACATGATACATGACGACAGGTCGCTGGTAAATGGGCCTACCAACCAGCGCACCAAATTATATATTCGCATATTGAGTGCTTAAGGTCCCTCACAAGTGGATCCACTTCACGTCCAATTAGGTATGAGAGGGCTCTCCAACCGTGATTCCGTTACGACGTCCACCCAGCCAGCATCGCGTTTGTCAATGCGACTCTCTTGGACCAGCAGGTTGAGGGAATTCACCCCCGGTGATGGTGAACGTGGCAGGTGAACTTTTGAACCACCTCAGTACTCGACGTTAGAGACTATAGTGTCACCTCTCAATCGTGATTTGCTCGCCATCGTTGGTACCGACGTCGCTGTTTGACTTAGACCAATGAACTGACAAGAGCCACAGCGATGACACCTTGTTGGATGCCAGTCGACCAATGAGACACTACCGGTTCCGAGCTTTCAAAGAAACACAAACCAATGGATCTTTAATTATAGCACATGGGTCCAAGTTCTCCGGTCTGTGGACGGTCATTTTCGGCGGCCGCACCACCTTGAACCACCTCAACTTCCTGTCGCACAAAACGCGCATCCAATGCCGCGCATCAAGCACGCGCCATTTGTTCGGGTGCTTGCTGGTCAGCGTGCAGCTGCGCGAACGCGCTCCGTTCCTACACAATTTATGAACCACGCCGTTGAGAGCAATGAAGCGAGAATAGACTGCAAAGGGGATATAACAACGAGCACGTGGACAGAGTTTAGAGCAAGGAGGGCTGCCATACCACCAGCTGAGGACGACAAGGACAGCCCAAGCGAAGACGAAGCAGTGTTAGCCTCAAAACGCAAAGCAGAATGGAAAAGGCGGCAAGGAGTATGTATGTAAACACCAGGATCTCTTGATGTTTTTATTTACGTTTGCAGGGGGCCAACTTTGTGGACCATCTCATCATCAATGTACGAGGAGGTAAGAAATGCCGTATTTCATCAAGCACTATGTAAAGAGTACAACCTAATACGGATATGTGATACACAGGGAAGGGAGGAACTGGTTGTGTTGCCTTTCATCGCGAGAAATTCCAACCTCGAGGACCCCCGTCTGGCGGGAACGGCGGACGCGGGGGAGACGTCTACATCTGTGCTGTAGAGAATATGAAATCACTCGCTGGCATCTCCAAGCGCATCCACGGCCCTGACGGGCAGCACGGCAGGGGATCCTGGCAGCACGGCCGGAATGGCCCAGACACTGTCATTCATGTTCCTGTCGGGACAGTCATACGCGAAGTGCAAGACCCCAAACTACGACCCCCATCTCTCGAAGAATCGGAATTGGACCGGATGAGGACTTTGGGTATTGCAGACACTCCCGAGGCGAGGTTAAAGAGGGAGCGGGATAGGAAGTGGGTGCACTACCCATTATGGGAGGAAGAAAATGTTACTAGAGAGCATTTCCTTGCTGCAGAGGCTGCGCTCAAACGGGAAGAGGCTGCTACCAAACGGATGAAACTGGCTCAAAAGCGAAGTGTTGGACCGCTCTTCTTTGACCTAGGAGAGGCACATCCGAAGGGCGGGGATACACCTGGACGTTTGATCGCACGAGGTGGACTAGGCGGGTTTGGCAATCCGTTCTTTTATCAAACGGATAACAAGTCACCCAAGTGGGCGACGCGAGGTCAAGAGGGCGATCAGGTTACCCTGGAACTGGAGCTGAAAATCCTGGCAGATGTTGGACTGGTAGGGTTGCCAAACGCAGGAAAGTCGACGCTCCTCAGGGCATTGACAAACGCCAAGGCGGAAGTAGCATCGTATGCATTCACTACTCTCAACCCGCAAGTCGGAATGGTTCGTGTTTGGGAGGATGGACAGCTTGATGTGCAAGAAGGGCGAGTGATCGAGGATTCCGGCGTTGAGCGCGAACGTGCGGCTGAGCCAATACAACAAGGAATGCTCAAGGTGCGCCACAGAGGGAGAATGGGTGACGTCCAGGAGGCGATGAGGTTTAGGATTGCCGATAACCCGGGCCTCATTGCAGGCGCGTCTGAGAACCACGGTCTGGGACACTCGTTTCTGAAGAGCATCGAGCGGGCGCCGGTACTTGTTTACGTGGTCGACTTGGCTGGTGACAGGCCATGGGACGACCTTCGCACTGTCAGGGACGAGCTTGAAGCATACAATCCAGGGCTGAGCGCGAAAGCACGATTGGTGATCGCGAACAAGGCAGACCTGTTGCAAGCAGAGAGTGAGGATCAGGTGCGAGAAGCGAGGCAAAAGCTCAAAATGCTTGAGAACGCGGCGAGGGGGTTGTGGGAGGTAGGACCGCGGGAGCCGGGACGAACACTTGAGGTGATCCCTGCATCAGCGAAGTTTACACAGAATATTGCAAAGGTAGTAAGGCACCTACAACAGTATGTTGAAGAGACTAGAGCGCCTGAGACTAATATAGATGTTGCGTGAGTTGTGACGAACATAAACTGAAGATATTTTCTTTCAATTTTATAGACTAATAATAATAGTAATTGGCCGCAAGAAAGTGCCCAAATTTGGGGGCATCCAGGCAATGTCCGGCCGCCGGAGGTGACAGGTTCTGAAGTGTGACCCCGTCCAGACTGAGGTGACACTTTGTTGTGGCCTTCTATTGGCCTTCTATTTTGACAGCGACGAGAATATTCGGGTCATCGATGACAATGGGCAAAGGCGGAAGGCGGAAAGCGGAAGGCGGAGGAGTGCTCAGGGTGGTATTTGCTCAAAGCGTTAAGATGAGATATCCTCGATAAAAGCCTTCCGCTATAGGTCTATCTTTTTGAGATCAAGCCAAATCGCTGAAGCAGTGAGCGTCAACACGACAGCAAACTGCAAGGACAGACCGTCATTAGTTTGGGAGAACAAGACCACTAAGACTGTACTCACACTGATGACTATGAGGACCTTTTCGACCCAGTCGAATTTATCCATAGCCGCTGGCTCGTGCACTGGCAACAAGGGTTCATTCAGGGTCGCCAATTCCAAGTCCACGCTGCAAGACACCGCGTCAAGACACTTTCCATGTTATACAGCATGTGAGGGACGATACCTCGCTCTCAGTTTTGAGGGATCATCCAATGCCATCATAGGCGTCGTAAGTGGTCAACAACCAAGCCTTGTCCTCAACACCGCCTCGGTATCCCAGATTGTATATGGTTTTACAGAGCAACTTCGTCATTAAAGGCAAAAGGCACTCACTAGTAGTCAAGAGCTTGAGGCAATAATGACCCCCAGACATTAGTCGATACCAACTCCAAATTAAGCTCGCGGTGACAGGAGACATCGTATCTGCCATTCGCTATGCATACTGTCTGTTGTATCAAGGCCCCAGTATATCAAGGACATATCATGGCAACTCAGCAAATCGATATCAGACTTGCAGTGGTGTTCGCGACACTGCCCTGTAAAATAGAGCGCTGGTAGTTATGGTATATCATCTGGGGAACCTCCTTCAAATTGCGGAGGTCATCCACCTTCGGGTTACTCAAACATTACATCACCTCGAATCGGCCTTGATGACTGCGATGAATATTCGACACCGAACGCATTCATTTCGACTACGCGAACACTACGAGTCGTTTGTATGGCGAAGGTCTCGACTCGCCAAATAATCTGGAAAGTGTCCACGCGAAAACTGCCCAGGTACGGGTTGTCGGCTCAGAAAAAATGGGTTGACCAGTCCCTCGTCGTACTGTGTTCTGTCTCGTGCTGTCATGCCCCCGGCGCTCGGGAGTTCCGGACTTCCTGGATATAGATAATCACAAGGGTCGCCTGCACCGGATCGACACCTTTATCTCATGGAACGTAAACCTGCACCACATGTCATCAAGCACATCTCGGTTCTCCTCTCAGTAGTACGGAACTTACCATGCCCTTGTCGTCGCGGGTATCGAAGTCGAGTTTCAACCTAGGTCAATGACTTTTAGGTGAGTACGTCGCCACTTCGATTTACTCTTTAGAAGGCGCTGATTGTCTGTATAAACTATTTAGGCCACTCGGCATCCCGTCGATCGATCGGGCTACTGGCCTGAGTTCGACGGTGGACTCGATGGCGAGGCCTTATCGTTCACAATCCCATCTTGTGTTCCGGCATTGAAGCTCGATGTAGAGTAGTGGGGCTCTATCACAAATATCAACTAGCAAGGTAATTCGGTTTGATTGTTGTGGGTATCGGGTTCGCAATATCCATACTCTCTGGGATTATATCAAACGGTTGGTCTGTCTTGGCTGCGATCATAACCCTGCATTCAAACTTGGTGACTATAGTCCTCCACCTGCTACGTGCGATGCATCCTTTAATGCAACTGAACGTCGGTAACCCCGTTAGCCCTCCTCACCATTGGGTTTCCTTCGTCTCTGCTTCCAAAAGCTCAAACCAACGCTCTACAAATTCACTGGAACTCAGGTCCACAGTGCTCGCTTCCCTCCAGAGGGGTTATTGCTTCCAATAGCTACCGGACGGATGAAGAGCCGTTAAATAAATGAGATAATCGCGTTCTCATCGGAGTTACTTACATGAGCATCGCAATTTTGGTGCTTATTGGTGCTCGAGAGGTGAATCTTCGGAGGGACAAGTTATAAAAAAGGAAGTGCGTATATATCTCTTTATAGCAGTATTCAGATGACTCATTCCCATCTCGTATTGGATAGGAGCAAAAACATTACCTCGCCACTACGAGAGATGAAGGAAATCGCAAGCTTGTTTTCCGTTTCGCATTCTAAACTACCACCGCACCGTTGTCTTTACCTGCGTCGGACAAGGCACGTTGTAAGTCGTGTCTTGTGCGCTTCCTACCAGAAATGACAATTTGCACATCATGTTTTCGGCTTGAACCCGACGTACCCTTAGTAGTTCGTCTCAAATAAGACCGATTTAGCTATACATTGTTCATTTGCGAGGGTGTCTATAGAGGCTTTTCTCATCGATCTGAGCGATAGATCCTCGACACTTCCCATGGCCGGCCCGTGGGATTTATAGTCGAGCCTTGAGCATCTCCTCTTGCGGGTCAAACTCTTGCCGCCAGAGGCCGCGCCTGTGGTTCGCAAACCTTCTAGAGCGTTCGCGAAGGAGCCGGGCGTCAAATACATTTATTTAGCCCACAGCTCTTGAACCCGCCCACGGTATCGTAGCCATCCTAGATACCATCATGAGTACCGAGAAGAGACCTCTCACCTATTTCGATATCGAAACCGGCGGTCGATCCAAGGGTCGAATCGTCTTTGAACTTTACAGAGATGCTGTGCCCAAGACGGCTGAGAACTTCCGCGCTCTATGCACTGGAGAGAAGGGTGTAGGGCAGCTCGGGAAACCGCTGTGCTACAAGGGTAGCTCATTCCACCGAGTTATCAAAGGGTCGGCACTTCTCTGGATGATTCCAGTCTAGATACTAATCGATTAACCCCAGGTTCATGATCCAGGGTGGAGATTTCACTGCTGGAAATGGGACTGGCGGAGAATCAATTTATGGCGAGAAATTCGAGGATGAGGCGTTCCTCCCCGAGTACAAGCATGATCGACCATTCCTCTTGTCAATGGCAAACGCTGTAAGAATACTTTACAACAGTTTTCCTCTCTGCTTCGTACTGACTAGTGGCTTCTGATAGGGTGCCAACACAAATGGATCGCAATTCGTGAGTATACACGTTCGAAACGTGCAAAAACCGTTCTAAATACTTTTATAGTTCATAACAACGGTTCCTACACCGCACCTTGATGGCCGTCACGTCATCTTTGGCCAAGTAATTAAAGGGAAATCTCTCGTGCGGGAAATTGAAAACGGCAAGACCTCCGCTGGTGACGTACCGCAGAATCCTGTAGTGATTATCGATTGTGGAGAGCTCCAACCAGACGACCCGGCTTTGCAAACTCAACCGAAACTCGCGGGCGAAGGTGGTGACCCCTATGAAGACTGGCCGGATGACGAAGACAGCGACGTTCACAACCCTGAGGTTGCGCTCAAAATTGCTAAGGATGTGCGCGAAGCAGCCAATGTCTTGTTCAAGAAAGGCGACGTCGAAGGTGCCTTCACCAAATATCAAAGTAGGCTGTCTCCCAGCTTGTCCTATCCTCCATAGTTGACAGTTTTCCCCTTCTCTAGAGGCTACTCGCTACTTGGAGTTGCACCGTTCCCTTCCGGAAGATTCACCAAAGGAGCTGATTGACGGCTTCCGTTCAGTACGAGTACCAGTGCTTCTCAATACGGCCCTAACAGCGTTGAAAGTCGGCCCCGCGGTCCCACAAGTTGCTGTAGAAAGTGCAACTTCCGTGCTCAATATCCCCGACATCACCCCTGCGGAGCGCGCGAAGGCGCTGTATCGACGAGGCCTCGCATATGTTGCATCCAAGCAAGACGAAGAGGCGGAGGCGGACCTTGTTGAAGCAGATAAGCTGCTGGGAAGTGCTGATGCCGCGCTGAAAGCCGAGCTGGAGAAGGTACGGACGAGGAGAAAGGAGAAGAGAGAGAAAGATAAGAAGGCCTACAGGGGCCTGTTTGCATAGTTTGAGGTTCTTGATCATTTGTGATAAAAATTCACAGACTCAATGACAGTGGGTGTTTACTTAATTTCTACTGGGTTCCTGTGCTTCGTACGTCTGGGAGATGCTTTGAACGCTACGGAAATAACTAGCTGGTCATTGGCGATGGAATGTCCCCTCGGCAGGTGACCTTCAGCGGACGACCAGGAATGCCTCAGGGATCTCCAGCCTCTCATATTGGCCCAGGCTAACCGTACGTATCCACTCTCCACTTGATCCTTTATGAAAGACCTTGTTGACCTGCGACCCGAGGAACGGTGAGTATCATGGGATAGTGGTGGCGCAGGTGGACGTACCGTCCATACACGAGTATTGACCCCGAACTGACGCAGTTCTGGCGAGCACTTCTCCACAACCGCAAGCAAGGAGGACTGGTCACCAAAGATGTCAACATCGTCGTACTCCTCGCCCTCTTCGTCAATGGCAAAAGAGAAGTTGAGATGCAGAATATTGAGGTGCAGAAGGTGCGAAATTGCACTCGAAATGTCGTCCTGGATTTATGGACATGAGGAAATGCTGCACGAAACCGCATTTATCAGGGCTCAAGACTTACCAGTTTTCCCTGTTCGCCGACGAAGAAGAGGCTTCTTATATTGGGGCAGCCATGACATAGCAGGCGCAGGACGGAGGTGGGAACGAGTATCTTCATAACCGCAAGTCTTGTTAAATTTGATCCGTGCTGTTGGACAAGACCGGAACAAAAGTCGGGCGTCAACGACCAATGTGCGGAGGTCACTCGAAACAGGCTGAGTTCCCGCAGGTCCGAGGCTCCGCTGAGGCGCAATACGCGCTGCATTTGCTCCGGTTGGTCAGGGATCGTAACCGAGAGTTTCAAGAGGCGACGCAGAACATTGAACCCGACCACTTTCGCTATCAGTTGGTCCCAATCCTGCAATATCTTTGTAGTTAGAATAAAACTGTGTCTATGAGAGAGAACACACAAAAGTTGAACCCATGCCTTCCAATGACAGCCCACGGATTCCATCTCTGTTTGCGTTCAAAATGGCGAGAATACCATTCTCTGTTATTTTGGTACAGTTGGTAACCGAGAAGTGCTCGAGATTAGGGGTGCGTGAGGATATTTGTTCCAGGTGTCCGTCAGTGATGAAAGTTGCTTGCTATACTTGTTAATTACGTCATAATAGATGATAAAGGGATATATACCTTGCAAAGAAAGGTAATAGAGCGAACGCTTTCTCCTGTTGCTCTGATCCACTGAGGCAGGATATCAACCATCTTCCTGTCAGGCATCAGGAGGAAGAGAGTGGTTAGGAAACCAAAACGCGTCAGGGACTCTGGGTTGTAGTAACTGCCTGCGTGTGCATTAAATTCGAGATATTTGATCCTTTTGGTCGCCAGTATCGATATTATCTCATCGGACAGTGAACCATCGCGCGTCCACGTAACGGCCTGAAGGTTTACACAGTTGTTTAACGCGTTAACGCAGAGTTGTGAAGTGACTTTGGAGTCGTCAGCTTTAGGGAAAACCCGAAGTTCTATGAAGCATGGTGAACGTCATTCGAAATGGGCGGTCGATTGTACTACCTAGGGTGTGGACGTACGAGGAAACCTGGGTATTGCTCGACAATGTCTCAAGTAACTGGACGACCTGAAGCGAAATGAGGGCAAGCGACCAGATAGATAAGGAGTAGCGCGTACTCTGTCTTTGCTATTGCTAAACAAGGGTATTATGGATTTATTCATATAAGAGGGGTATGACAAACCTTTGCCAGGGGAAGAGTGCGACACGTTTGTAGAGCTCGCGAGTGGTGCACTGGTTAAAGGTCCTATTTACGAGCGTGCACGCCGACAAATGCTCAGGTCGAGCCAAATGACACAGAATATCTGGCAGCAGATCAATTGGGAGATTCTCGAGCATTTACCCAAGACAACGTCGGGCCAAGTCGACATTTGTTTATGGACCAAACATGAATAGCATCTTGGACCTGCACTCGACCAGGTCTTTTTAGCACTCTCATTGGTCGACAGGAATGGATAGCGACCCGGAGGACGACGTAATGGAAGGCGCTGAGGAACGCGCCAGCAGCCCAGGTCAAGTTCTATCGGACGGCAAGGCGGCACACAAAAGAAAGCGCCTCGAGGATGACGACGACGAAGAAGAAGAAGGAGAGGAAGACGGAGAGGAAGATGAGGAGGCTGGAGGCGAAAATGCGAAGCGAAAGGTCGGCGTGCTCTCGCGGGGTGAAGCTCGGCGCTGAGACTTAACACAGCGGCGGCGCAAAGATCAAGGCATCAATCCTTTCTTGGACTTGCAAGCTGAAGTGGACGATGATGAGGACGAAGACGATGAGGAAGATGAAGAAGAAGCCGGTCTGTATTTAACATCTTTGGATGAGCAACGCTCATGCGAATATTATTAAGGTTTCGTTGCTCGGGACGTAATGGACGACGACGAAGAGGACGCTGGACCAGACCGTGCCGCTGCCCACGCCCGACTGGATTCGAAACGCATAAATGAGGAGGAAATGGATCTTGACAAACTTGCCAAGGACCTCAAGAAGAAATATGGCCACTCGAGTCGTTCTTTGAAGGATCTGGAACAAGTGCCGCAACGCCTGCTTATGCCTAGTGTCGTCGACCCGAACTTATGGCAAATTAAAGTCAAGGTAGGCGCGACACATGTTCATAACATAGATATACGCTAAATATACAATACAGACTGGGCGAGAGAGAGATATTGTCTTTAGTCTTATCAAGAAAGCTATTGACCTCGAATACAAGGCTCATCCTTTACAAATCATCTCCGCCTTCGAGCGCTCGTCACTTCCTGGAATCGTATACGTCGAGTCACGCAGCAAAGAAGCTGTAATTCACGCCGTAAATGGGTTGGTCGGTGTCTTCAAACGCGATCCCGTCCTCGTGCCTATCAACGAAATGGCACCCTTGCTTCAACTCAAAAAGAAGGAAATCATCATCACTCCCGGCTCTTGGGTGCGCATCAAACGCGGAAAGTATCAGGGAGATCTTGCCCAAGTTGTGGATGTGACAGAGAACGGGGAAGAGGCTGGGCTTAAGTTCATCCCTCGTATCGATATGAACCCCAAAGAGGCAGACATCGTCGGTGCGGACGGCAAAATCAAAAAGAAGCGGGCGGCTGGAAACAACGCCCTCAATCGGCCTCCAGCTCGTTTCTTTAACCCTGAAGAGGTCCTCCGCATCTACGGCAAGAAGGCGGCGACGAAACGTGGTCGATCGTGGGTCTTCCAAGGTGACACCTACACGGATGGTTTCATCGAAAAGGACGTACGCGTTTCGGCGCTCAGCACCGAGAACGTAAATCCTATTCTTGCGGAGATAGCAAAGTTCGCCTCTCAAAATGAGGGTGCGGAGAAAGGACTGGCCGGAAGCCTTGACCTCAGTGCGCTTGCGGAGGCGGCGAAGAACCAGGCGGTGGTCGTTCTGCGTCCTGGTGACAATGTCGAAGTATTCCAAGGAGAACAAATTGGTGCTCAAGGTGTTGTCGAATCCATCCTTGGCGACGTGGTCACTATCAGAGGTGTACTCGATTTCGAAGGGCAGAAGTTGGAGGTGCCGGCAGTAACAGTGCGGAAGAGGTTCCGACCAGGTGACCACGTTAAGGTCATGAATGGACAGAATGTCGACGAGACTGGTCTCGTGGTCTCTGTGAATGGGGATAAGGTCACGTTTTTGTCAGACTTGACTGAGGAACAGGTGTGCCTCTCGCCCCGGGTCCGTCCATTACTTTCCTAACCGCCTGCAGGTTGAAGTGTTCTCGAAGGACCTTCGTACAGCCGCAGAAGTCGGATCTGGATCTAACATCGTTGGCAACTACGAACTTCATGACCTCGTCCAACTCGAGTAAGTGTCAAGCTGGCCCAGTTATCCAAACTCACTACCGACCAGCCAGCAAACTGTTGGTGTCATCTATCGCGTCGAACGTGATTCTTTCCGTGTGCTTGACCAAAATGGCCAAGTTCGCCTCGTTCAGCCGCACCAGATCACGATGAGAAAGGACAATCGACGGGTCATTTC
>Ga0307515_10017005_pt1 | contig 13287 bp, 5 predicted proteins | sample 17_EM_MG_FD_194513 | JGI IMG/M metagenome (GOLD analysis project Ga0307515, IMG submission 194513) | Populus trichocarpa ectomycorrhiza microbial communities from riparian zone in the Pacific Northwest, United States - 17_EM | ecosystem: Host-associated > Plants > Roots > Unclassified | place...
ATACATATTTTTAATAGCCCGAAATAACGAGGTGCGGGCGGCCTGCGAACTGCCTGCGATGACTGCCTGCGTGAGGCCTAAGAGGCCTTCAACAGCTTGGACTCGACCACAACTTCCACGTAGTTCCAAGCGGTAAGTTTCTCTCTGAAGCGCGAATGGTGGTCGCGGATACCTGGCTGGGGGGTTACAGCTGACCTCGGGCACTGGCCCCCTGCCGTTCTCTACTCGTCGTCGCCGTTTGCGGTCGTCGCTGTCCACGACGCGCTCGAGCCGTTGTTGCCCGGTGCAGCACTCGGTGGTTGGGCTTTCCCCTGGGTACTCTCTCGCCCTCCCGGGCCTGTAATCCTTCTGGTACGTTGTCTCCCCCGTCTGCGGGGATTTTCCCGGTTTTCTCTGGCCTCCCGCTGGTTGCCTCATGGTGGTGGTGCGTTGCACTGCCCACGGCCACGCGCGGCCGGGCATTCAGTCTCTGGTCCTCTAGGTATACCCTGGTGGTCTTTGCTCGGTGAGTTTCTCCCCGTTCCTCCACGCTATGCGGCCGGCCTGTGGCCTGCTGCTAACCGCCCTCAGGCATTCCCCTGCGGGTCTAGGCATGGACAGTCGGTTGGGCTTCGCGAGTCCCTGCAGCTTAGAGTGCATGCGACCCACTGTCCCGCCCCCTAGACCGAGGATTTTGCAGCACCGTTAGCATAGCCAGCCGTCCCCAAAGGTTGGGGCCTCGGCCTAGCCAAACCGGCTGTCCATGGGGGTCTCCTCACCCTGTCGGACACGCCGTAAGGGCATATGGCATCCCCTCCAAGGGCAGGGCTGGGGCGTCTGGAAACAGCGCGCCCCCACCCCCCTGCTCAAGAGTAGGGACGGCAATGCTGTAATCCGTCATCTTGGACGACGGACGACATTTCCGGACGACGTCCTTTCCTTTCCCCCATCAGTGATATGTTGCATCTTTAGGATGCCCTGGACATCGCGTGCCCCACCAAGGTGGTCCACAAAGCTTGCCTATTGCATGCTGGGGTAGACACCGCCCCTCAATCGGTCAGTGCCCCCTCACTTGAAACCGGGGAAGTATCTGGAATCGGGAAGGCGACGCATCACTGGCACAAGCGTGTGTTAAGGGTGTTGTCGGACCGATTTTGGTTCTGCCTAGGGAGTCTTTCCCCCACAGAGATGCCACACTCTGTATACTAAACGGCTATGGACTCTTGTCATATCCCTCCCGGCACGCGGGCTTCCAGATGCTGCGGCCTGTGGAGAGGCGCGGTGTGTACGGAGGCGTCCTAATAGTAAACGCTGCGGGAAGAGTGGAGACCAGTTGATGGGTCTCCATGGAGGGAGCCTCCGAGCTTTTTGCACAGGAGGCGGGTCCCACCCGGCTTGGGAGTCCTTCCCTACGGAGTGCTGGCGCGATACACTCAATCTAAACCGCGCTTGGTGATGCATCTACCAGTAACAAATGAAAAATGGCTATGTGGCCCTCCACATAAAAAACGGGGTACAGTGATCATCTTTGACCACTGGCTTGCTCGACTTATGCCTTGGCTGCTCTGTTGGGCGGTCAGGGTATGGGTCTTAGAAGCTAAGAATGCTGTGCGATATGCCTGCGTTCACATGATGGTCAAACACGAGAATAAAAGCTAGTGGCCACGCTCCACTTGAATCCTAGCCAGCGGTTTAACAGATGGCCTTAGTGGATCGGTTCTTCGGGGCCCCCACGGATGGAGATGCCGAGCCCGCCCTTTCCAGCTCTTCGAAGTTGCCAGGGAATGATTAACAGCTGCCTCCCCGAATGGCCGGGGCTGTTAGCCGCCTGGGCCCATACCCAGTAAGATGGCGTGGAAGCTCCCAACTCCATGATCGGTCCTCTGGATCAGCCGGTAAAAAACGCGCCCGCAGGTGGTACCTGCGTTACCAATCCCCCCTGCACTGTGGAGGTACCCACACTAAAAACTGCCGTGGGTTCCGGTTCTGAACGACGACGAGTCAGATCACAATTGCTCTTCTCACGTGCCTCTCTGAGTATGTGGAATTTTTGCTGATCCTGGGGTTTATCCTCCTTTCTTTCCAGATTCACTTCTTTTACATCTGATCAACAACATGACTATCCCCGCCCAACGCGCGCAAATCGTCACCACAGCTGAAGCTGTCGATATCATCAATCTATGCCTATTTGGCGAACAAGCCGTCCTATCGCGGCCCCATGCCCCCGTCCTTAGGAAAGCTAGACGTCGCGTTGAGAATGCCTCGGTACGGCTCCCCCGATATGATCCTCTTGACGGGGTAGATCTGGAGGAGTTAATCGCTTCCAATGACCGGCCCCATGCGCCACCTACTGCCACTCTTAATGCCTCCCTCTGGCGCCCACTCAATCACCCTGGATTTCTTCCTGGCCTCTGCTACCTGGCAGCAGTGCAGGAACATAATGTTCACAAGGCCGTCTGGACCCTTGGCTACTACCCCACTGTGTTCGCTCTCAGGAACTCCCCCCTGATCGAGCAGCATTATGCGTTTGTCACCCCTCAACGTACCGGTTTGTTCCACTTGGTCACCGGCCGCTTGCCCGGCTCTGCGGCGCTCCTGGACGTCCCTGGCCACTGGTTGGTCGGTGCTCAGTTGCCCAAAGCAGGCCCCTCAATGCCGCGCGCAGGCCCATCCAGGGCTAATGAATCTTGGGGGAGACCGTTGTCCCCTGACATCCTCCGCCCCCACCCAGCTTCTCGCGCTCCAAGAGCCCCGGTAGGAGGTGCGAGAGGACCCCCGCCTCCAAGAGCGCCACTGCCCCCACAGGAGACTCTTTTAAGAGACGTCCCTAGGTTTGATGCTGATCCCCCGAGTTTTCAGCATAAAAGGTACAAAGGGAAAGGCAAGGGTAAAAACAAGTTTGTACCTTTCGCGCCCTACTCCACGGATCCCCAAGCCCGTCGGCCCTCTTCCCCTGCCGCGAAGTGGAGAGCAGCTATATCAGACCCTCTGGATGACGCCATGAACGGCTTCCGCGCGATCCTAGACGAGTACCCTCCGGTCCTAACAAAGCCGGCCTGGTCCGACCTCGTGTCCTTCCTGAACAAAGCTAAGAAACAAACGGACTTTGATAGGAAAGGCTTCGTCCCCACACTGAAGGGAGAGTTCGACTCCCTTCTGGAGAAAGTGCAGGCAGCTGCTTTGGCCCAACAAGAGGAAGAACAACAGCGAGAGGAGGCGCTAGCCGAGGCTTCTAATGCGCTTACGAGTATGGTTGCAGAACTCAGGAGGCTGGACCAAGATATAGCGGAGCCCCTGCCGGGTGCTGATGTCCCAGCACTGGAATCTCAACGGCACCTCTTGAAAGCGAGGGTGGCGGAACAGGAAAAGATGGTGGACAAGATGGATGGTGCGGAGGAGCCCGCGGAGACGGAGCTTGCGGATGCCCCCTCAGTTATCGCCCCTGACGCCCCCCCGGTCGCTCCTAAACCGTCGTTCGCAGAGTTATGGCCGGAGACTAACTACCAAGACCACGCCGCCCGTACCGCCCCCCTCTTCCCAGTAATTGTGGGCAAGGCACCATTGGCCAGCCTGAAGCCAGTCATGCGGGACCAGGTGGACTCCAAGCTTTACCTCCCTCGATCTCTGGAGTTATACACATGCGACGAGCTCGCTAAACTGGCCCCAAGGAGAGGCGCTCGGTGGAACAACCGCTACGAGGACCCCCTAGAACCCGTCAAGAGCTGGTCTTGGTCGGAGTTCGAAACAGTGTACAGCAAACCCGGATACCACTTCATGTTTGCCAGAGTCGCCCAGCTTGGGCCCATGTTCAAAGACCCCAAGCTGACTTTACTCCGCAGCAAGCTCGCTCAAAGGTGGCAGTGTGAGGTTCACTTCGAGCGCATGAGCCCCAGACAAGATTGGATGCTATGCACAGTGCCGACCGGCTCTGCAGGTGAAAAAGAGGCGCAAGCCTTCGACCTCATTAGATTGGCTGAAACAAATGCGGTATACGTTATCAGACGGTTCGCTCCCATGGGCAGAGCCCGTGACCTGGAGTGGGTCGTCAAGGGGTCCGTAGCGGATGAAACGTCGATATTTCTCCAGATGCGAAAGAGGCTTCTGGAGTTCGAAACCAGTGACGTCCGCCTGGGATGGCGGGTCCTGGGGGTCAGGAAGGGTGGAGCCACATCCAAGTTTAGAGGGACGTTTACTCTGGAGTCTGAAGATGTATATTGGCCCTGGTCAATGGACTTCGGACACAAACACGGTTCGGTACCGGACACCTCCCCGCTCCTCAATTTTGAGCCATCTTGGTCTGCCAGACGCCCTTATTCGTGCCAAGGTTGTTATTCCTCGGACCATTTTACGGCGGAATGCCCCCTGCCTTTCATGAAAGTGGGAGGGCTGTCCCTAATCAGTATGCCGGCTAGAAGCTTGGTTTTGAACAAGAAAGCGAGCGAGAGAGTTCTCGACCTCGAGAAGGCTACATGGCAGCTCCCGATCAGAGTACCCCCCTCGCCCTCGGTCAAGAGCGCGGCAGCGCCTCGTAACGCCCACCTTCCTGAGCGAACAGCTGCGCCTCCCGCTCTATCGGTGGTGGAGGAAGAAGAGCCGGATAAAGACGTGGACATGGAGGAATCTGATGACGAAAGCATCCTAGAACAGATCGAGCCAGGACGTATTACTGCTCTGTCGAACTTCCTATGCGGACGCCTGCTGGGTAATACCGATCCAGTGGTAGGCCTCACCAGGAACCTAATCCACTCGGTGTGCAAGTTCTTCGGCGGTTCGATCCACCCCGTCCTATTCTCTCTTCGACGGGACGGGCACCTGCCAGTGGACGTGTCCGACGAGACTTTGATTGACGAGTTCACTCGCCCCCCCTCTGGTTACTCTACTAGCCCCCACGGCAGTAAGCTATTACCCCCTTTATGCCATACCACTCTAACGCGAGTTGGTCTAGTCCCCATTGGTACAAAAGCCCCCCTTGCCCAAGGTGCTGTGCACCTTGGCACGACAGCAGCTGCTGTGCCTACTACTTGTATGTCCAGGCGCCCCTGACAGGGCTGCTAAATGTAACTGTGCTTCCCAGTCCTGATCCCGCTTACAGCGTTGCCGGAGAACCCCCAGGGTCATGACAAAGGCGCGCAATACGAGACCCCTGCTATACTAGACGCCGTCACACGGTCTCAGTCACATGTCAGCGCCACGACCACACCTGCCCCCGCCGCTACGGCCTCCACCAGCGCGGTTCAAATTACCCTCGGACCTCCTGCCGCGGCTCCTAACCCAGCGCCTGCTCCCGTTGTACCACTCGCTGGCGGGTCTCAAGTTCCTTTGGGGGACCCTGACGCGTCTCAAGCGTCTGTGGAGATTCCCGCCCCGGTACGCGGCCATGGAATGGACAAGTACTACGCGCCTGTGCCACACCCGCCCCTACCCGCCCAGGCTACTCAGTCTTCCACGTACACATGGCCTGACAGTTTGCTAGACGTGGCCCTGGAGCCAGCGCCTGCTGATGCCCCTGCTGCGGCCCCGGAAGCCCCTTCGGATCCCCTATTCTTCAGCCCCTCGCCTCTTGCTGCCCTCGCTCCAATCCCGGTCGATTCCATGGCTAATCAAGCACTCTCCTCGATGGCTATGGGTCGCACCCTAGCCGAAGACTTGATGGACATCGAGGCGGGTATCCCCTTGCCTTCTTTGGTGGCTCCAGTGTTGCCGAACCCCCTCGTCGGTAACGGGGACGAGATCGACGATATCCTCTTCTCGCACATCAGGCCTCTGCAAGGAGATGCTTTAATTAGAGCGGCGGGTGTTCTTCCGGAAGAGCTCTTGCCCCGGCCTAAGAGAAGAGCGGCCCCAGCCCCTTCCCCTCCCACCCTTGAGGTAGACGCTCCCTCCCAATCTAGCTCCGCCCTGCAGACCCAGGGGCCCTCCTATATCATGGCACCTCCCACGGAAACCTACGACGACCCCTCCCTAGCTGACAGCCTGGCCCACCTGGCGGGACTATTCCCATCTGTCAGCAGCGAAACCTTCACTATAGTACTAAACAAAGTCAATGGGGACTTATCAGCGGCGTCTGCTTGGATGCAGTCTGTAACCGAAATTACTAGGGCGAAGGAGGTTCTGTCGAAGGCCTTCCCGACCGCGCCAGAGAAAGAGGTAGAGAGTTCCCTCCGGCATTATAAGGGGGATTTCCTTCTCTCCTTTTACGGGTTGGCCAGGTCCTTTGAACACACAGAGGAATGGAACGACCTCAAACAAGCCAGAAGCCGAGGGGTGATGGATGTTGATATTCCGGCGCCTGATTTCGTGTATGACGACCCCGCGACCTCAGCCTACGAGTGGCAATGGTGGCAAATCGCAGTCTCCATTCGCGCCCATCGTGTGGCTGACGATCCCGCTGTAGTCAAAGTGTGGGACCAGTTAGCAAGCATCTCCACAGCCACTCGGGATGTTTCGCCTCGTTTCATGGACTATGTTTGTAAACTGGGCCAACGCAACTCGGACGAGGATGCTTTCGCCAAAGCAGTGAGAGTCTTGAAGGCGCAGCCAGATTTCAAAGCGATAGAGGCGGTAGCGGGGCCGGCCACCCCTTGCGGCCCTGATAATCCCAGAGACGCGGCTACTACGGTGTTACAGGTTCTGCTGTCAGATGGATACATCTCCCCTCCTGCTGCGGCATGGCTCGCTATCCGTGTCTCAGGATCCCCCTCAATGTACACCGCCATGTCCCCTCTCTTCATGGCTTTCCCTAGAGTTCGGGGGAAACTGTGGAACGACCGCAACCTCCACCTCGCAGCCTGGTCGATCACCAATATGAAGCACCGGGCTGGCACGAATAGCCCGACCGGTTCAAGGATCAGTGCCGCGGATGCGAGGAGTGCCTACTCAAATGTCGTCCCTACCGCGAAGAGGAAGGAGGTGCACCCCATTTTTACCAGGGGGGCTAAAGGAAAAGCTCCCACGAAGGTCGAGACTCTCGCCCAGAAGAAGACCAAGCTAGAGAAGAAGCGTAAGGCAGCCATCTCGGCCGCGCGAGTCGCCAAGAAAGGTGACGACATAGCCGATCAAATTGCTGCCGAGCGTGCACTCATGGAGGAAGAGAGAGAAGGAGAAGAGTAGGGTTTCCGGTTTCTCCTGTCTGGTTTGCGATGACTGCTCCTGGTTTCCAGTGTTTGCTGAATTTTCTTCTTTTGAGATTACGATGGCTCCGCCTTGTCAGTTGTCTTTATATTCGCGAGATGATCTTGCGGCAACATGTGCCCTTTACGTCCCCTTTCCCCAGCTGTAGTTTTTGGTTTTACACCTGATAGGGAGTGCGGTCAGCTGCCCCCCCGGCGCGCTCCCTCTATGTACTTCTTTTTTTTCAATTGGTCACTCCCGGGGCAGCCCACCTTTTAGCAGCAATGGACATCAAACTCGCAACCTCCAGACGTCCCGCAAAGGCTGTTGGCTACCCGGCTCAGGGCCGAGGGGCCGACAGTGACGGCGGGGGGACAGCGGGTACCCCCCCGGTGGGCGTGGGGGCCATCGGTGTCACAAACAGCCAGCAATGCGAAATCCCCCTCCCGTCGACGTCGCAACGGAGCGCCGGCGGAACCAAAGGTAATCCGCGTTATACTTCGACGGCGGGCTCGAGCCCTGCGCCTGACAGTTGCGTGGGGGCGCCTCCAGATGGCGCGGGGCCCATGCCCAGTGCCGAGTCACATACACCCGATATCGTGTTACAAGATAGGTCTTTCAAGGTAGCCATGTGGAATATGTGCGGACAGGTCCACAAGCAGCCCCAAAAAATTCAGAAGCTGCCCTTCGCGGAGCGATTGCTCACCCTAGAGAACTTGGACCTGCTCTTGCTAACAGAGACCCACGTTGAGGACCTGGTCCCTTCGAGAGCCTCGCGGGTCCTGGGTCAGGCGGGCATGAAGACCAGAGCGGGACTCGCGCTGCTCACCAGGAGCGACTCCAGCTGGGTGACCCAAGCCCATGAGGTATTAATCCCAGGGTATGCGTTCATTACCCATCTGCTGCACCGGCAAAGCAGAGAACAGTTCTGGTTCTTGGGAGTGTACGGGGACAATTCCGACAAACGCTCCTCTTTGAAGGAGTTCCTGTTACAGCTCCGGGAAAAGATAGGCATTTACATTGCTAAGGTCGGGAATGCGTGGAACGGCTGTGTTGCCGCAGGGGACTGGAATTTCGTGGAGCACTCCGAGGATCGGTTCCCTTTCAGCGACTCGTACACAAAGACGTCCTCCTTGAGGGCCGTCTTCAAGGATATTAAAGCCATGTGCAAAATGGAGGACTGTGCGGGCGATAGTGCATCTACGAGGCAGTGGTCTTATAGTAAGATGACGGCGTCCGGACGAACATTCTCTAGGATTGACAGGGTGTACCGGCCTTCAGAGGGCTGGTCCTGCCACAAACCTACACCGATAGCGACTACTTGGTCGGATCACAGGGTAATCGTCGCGTCACTTGTGGTCCTACGGCCCCAGGTGGAGAAGGCAGTACCTGCCCCCCGCCTCCCATCGCTGGACTTGCTTTCTAAGTCAAGAACGTTTTGGCAGGATGTATTGGCCCTGTGGAGAGTGGCGACGGGCGGCCCCCCCATGACGCTCGAGCTGTGGACTACCTTTAAGAAGGAAGTCCTAGCGGTGGGTATTCGTGCGTCACAATCTACTAAAAAGAACGGCAAGAAGGATTGGCTGAAAGCCGTCAAAGAGGAGAACATCCACCCAGCTGACATTTGCGGCGTTTTGAGGCGGGCTTTGAATCAACTGCACGACAGGCCGGCTACGCCCGTTGTGAACAGCCCCGTCTGGCCGGAGGCGGTGCCCAGTCGAGGAAGACCGCCCAAGCACAATAACCGGGGTTTCAAACCTAGCCCTGCGTCCCCCTGGCAGGTGCCTACAAAACAGCCTGTCTTAGTTTCTGCCCGCCCCGCCACCAAGAGGCAGAGTACCAAAGGCCTTTCGAGTGGTGTTGCGGTCTTGCTTAATGAAAGGGAAGCAAGATTGAAAGAGAACACGGCGAAAAAAGTCTCCAAGATGGCTAAGGAGCGCACGTCGGAATGGTTCCGGCTCTCTTCTAACAAAGAGCTGGACGAGCGAGGGAGCCGGGCTTCCGTTTCAGTAGAGGGTCTGCGCCGGCCCTCCGAGGCTGTCGCCCGTACGGACCTGCTTGGAATGGCCTCCGTGGCTCGGGATTACTTTGAGAGTCTACACTCGTCGGAAGAAATGACCCCCGACAGAGTGCGCAGCCAGGAGGAGTTGCTACTAGCGCTGCGCAATGTGTACTCAGACCGCGCTGATCCTACGGACACTCACTCGGGGCCTTTCTCCTTGGGGGAGACGGCTGCCCTGCGGCACAGGATGCCCAACACCGCGCCAGGGCCTGATGGCATCCCCTATGGGTTCTGGAAAGCGCTGGCGGACCTGCTGGATTCCCAGCAGTGCGGTAAATCACCCCCTCGGTCATTCTGGCTGGTTTTCCTAGAGCTAACGGACGACTTGCGTCTAAGAGGCACATCCCGCTTAGGCTTTAAAGACGCCAACATTAGTCTGTTCTACAAAAAAGGTGACCCTACCTTGGTTTCGAATTATAGGCCCATCTCGTCCATGAACACGGACTGCAAGATGTACACTAATCTGGTAAATGCGAGACTGGCCCCTTGGGCGGTGAGTAAGATACACGAGGACCAGAAGGGCTTCGTCCCGGGTAGGCAGATGAAAGAACACACCAGGTTGGCCTCGGAGGTTGCGCACCTGTGCGATGCCAGCGATACCCCTGGCTTCCTGGTCAGCCTGGATCAAGCCAAGGCCTACGACCGGGTAGACCAGACTTGGCTCCTGAAAGTCCTGGCAGCCCTGAACATCCCGGGCGACCTGCTGAGATTGCTAGGGGATATCATCACAGATTGTCGCTCGAGAGTACGCATTAATAGCGGGTACAGCGATGGATTCGTGCTTCGCAGAGGAGTGCGTCAGGGCGACCCCCTCTCCTGCCTACTTTTCAATTTTTCGATAGAGCCCCTCGCCATGAGGCTACGACAGGTGGTGTCCGGGATCTCGGTCTATGGCCTCCCCCCGGTCAAGGTAATGCTCTACGCGGATGACATCAACCTCTTCCTTTCTACCGCAGACTCTATCCCCGCGATAAACGAGTGTTTGCGCGTCACATCCCGTGCCATAGGCTCCAAGTTTAACTTGGATAAGACGGATGTGAAGCCGGTCGGACCTCATGAATTCCGCTTACGCTGCTTCACGGACCAATCGTTGGCGGGACACATCATCCCTGGCGCGTTCGTGCTGCCCCCCGGCGGTCCCTTGAGGATTCTGGGCGTTTGGGTAGATAGTCGCGACTTTGCCGCACCCAGATGGTCCCAGATAGATAGCCACGTCGGACGTATCATTCGGCAATGGAGAGTCATCGGCGCCTCTGCGCAGAACCGCTCTGTGCTGGCGAAAGCTCTCCTGTTGTCCAGGTGCCATTTCTTGTTGGATGGTAACGGCATCCCCGCATACTGGCGAGCTCGGATCGGCAATAAGATACAGAGGTTTGTGAGGGGTAATATGTCCTCTATGGCCTACAAAACCCTAGAGGCCCCTATTGAGGAAGGGGGCATCAACTGCCCATCCCTGAGCACCCGACAGAAGGCTTGCGACCTGCGGTTGTTAAGCGAACTCGTGTCCGGCCCCCAGAATGTGCAGTGGAAGAAGTGGATGTGGAAAGACATCAAACTGTCATCCTTCACGTGCGCCACGAGCAAAGAGTCGGGTCTGAACCCTTTCCTGCAGCGTGCCCATGTTAAGCCCTCCCTTTTGCAAGACAGGCTCCGGCAGGCATTCTTGACTGCGAGAGATCTGGGTCTCGACCTCTCGTGTGCTGCGCCCTCTCAGGCGGCCAGAGATAGGGCGCTAGCGCCGTATCACCCAGCTGTTCATGGAGTTGCGTCCAGGGGCAGCCGAAATTTACGGGCCCTGGGCATACGGACGGTTGGTGATGTGTTCGGTGCAGATGCCTCATCGCGGCGTTTACTCGGTGTGAAGCCTGTGCTGCATCTGCTCAAGACAAAGCTCTCGGCCACAGTTTGGTCTCCGGCCTGGGCGCATTGCGCGTTTGCCCCCGATGAGAGTGTCAAGATATGGCCAACAATGACGAACGCTTTGGGCTGTATCAGAGTTTTCACTACCAACTCCTTGCTAACCACAGTCAAACAGACCAGAGCGGCTGCAGAAGCCCTGGCCCGCATGGAAATACATGACGACAAGGACAGCTTTCTGGCCAGCTACGGCGGACAGTTGACGGCCAGGCCATATGAGCGCGCGGGCGCCCCCATGGTACGGGACGGTTCTGACATCATCCTCACAAGGGATATACACATCTGGACAGACGGCTCTGCGCTGGACAACGGTCTGGAGGCTTGCACAGCGGGGGCGGCTTGGACTTCAGACCTGACTTTTCACGACGAGGTGTCCCTCTGTGGCATACAACTCTCCAACAATGTGGCGGAGGTCGCTGCGGTGGTCCTGTGCCTGCAGGCATGGCGGGATGCCCATATTGTAGTGCATACGGACTCTTCCCTCGTCCTGGGTCTAGTGGGGGGAGGCCTCCTGGCCATGGAGCGGGATGGGTGGGGAGACGCTCCCAGACACATCCGCAGAGGCACAATGACGGGCCTCCTGAAAAAGATGCTTCATCTGCTCAGAGACAGGTCGGGGCGCCTGTCTTTCGTGAAGGCTAAGGCACATGCAGACGACGCGAACAATAACCTTGCAGACTTCCTGGCTAATGAGGGCAGGCTCCAAGGGCGGGTCATGGATATCGGCTCCTTGGTCATCCCTCCCGGCTGGGTGGATCACTTTCCTGTTCTGGCTCACCAGCCCCTAGATTACCTCACTAAGCTGGTGGTCCGACACCTGGTCCCGGCTCCCTCTGACACCCTGAGATTTACCAAGTTCTCAGATAAATGGACTGTGACTATGTACGACCTCTTCGGCGTCATTCTGGACTCTGGGCGATACACAGCCAACGTGTGGAAGCTCAACGTCCCCCCGAAATTCCAGGAAACTTTGTGGAAGGAGATGAATGGCACACTAGTCCTCGGCCACAGGTATCACGGGCGGTCAGATCTGGGGCGGTGGTGCAGGTGCGGAGCAGCCATGTCCCTGGATCACATTTTATTAGGTTGTGCGTGCTATGGGCTGGGCGGCCTTCAGACGGTTCTACTGGAACGGCTGAATAAGATCTCTCCTGTCCTCCCCGCTCGGTCACTGCGGCCGGATGAATGGGGACGGTCCCCCTGGTATCCCCTGCTGGCGTTACGCCGGCTAGAACAAAACGCATTCCGCCCTTCTCGGACTCTTCGGCGCCCAAATGAAGCCCTCTCGCTCTCTCGGCCGGTACGGGAATGGCTCATAGGTAACTACTTCTGGCACATTTGGAAGTGGAGGATGAAAGAGGTTCATGACCCCTCATTTCGTTTCTTTCCCTCTCTACTCGAGGGTACCCTTGCAGCAGCCCTGGACGCCGCGCCTCCTGTTCAGACAAGGAAGAGTGTAGCACCGGTGGCCCCTTCCCCTTCATCGCCTCCCTCTCCAGGAGCTCCCCTAAATCCGGGGGAAGACAGTAAACAGAGTGGGCTGTCGCGACGCCCACCCTCTGTTCCAGGCCGGCAAACAAATGGTTTGCGGGTGTTGCATCCGCAGGATGGGGTCTCCCACGCCTCTGGGAGGAGAGCCGCCATACTGGCAGCACTGACCGATAGTGCGTATGGGTAGGTAGGGACATACGAATAATCACAGGGGATGTGCCCTTTGAATGCCCCTTTCCCTTAGTCTCATAACCCTTCCTGGGCCCTCTGGAAGTAGGTTCTACTCCTACTGCACGGCGCGGGATAGTTGGACCCCTGATCTCGCTCGCATGAGTTGGTGACGGGGCCCCAGGGGAGACTTAAAACTCTTTATGGGCGGTCCGGTACGGCGTTCCCGTTCACCCGAGAACGGGGACCACCTTGCCAAAGTCGGACAGGAGGCCCCCTGCAGGTTTAGTGGGTATTCCCCGGTCCTATGACCGGCGGCGACCCCCACACTCCCGGCCTCTGAGCCTGCGCTACGTGGCAGGTGTATTGGCGCCTCCAACAGGCAACGGGGTCTTAAACCAGATTCCTGCAGGTGATGGTAGGGAGAGTTCTAGAGAACAGGTCGTGCCGGATGATGGGGCACCGATCCACAGAAGCTTGCTCGTGGGTCGGTCGCAGAGCGACCTCCCTGACCCACAAAAAAAAAAAAAAAAAAAAAAGAGGCCTGCAACAGCCTGCGA
>Ga0307515_10017006_pt1 | contig 13287 bp, 9 predicted proteins | sample 17_EM_MG_FD_194513 | JGI IMG/M metagenome (GOLD analysis project Ga0307515, IMG submission 194513) | Populus trichocarpa ectomycorrhiza microbial communities from riparian zone in the Pacific Northwest, United States - 17_EM | ecosystem: Host-associated > Plants > Roots > Unclassified | place...
GCCCAGGTCATCCAGATCGGCGCGCCGGAAACGAGCATCGGCAACGCCGCGAGCTGCGCGCTGCCCGCGAACACGACCAGCGACATCAGGATGCACAGCGGCAGCGGCATCCCGCTCTTGGCCATCGCCACACCGGTGACCAGCCCCCACGCGGCGATGCCGAGCGAGACGCCGACCATGTCGCGCGAGCCGCGCGCGAACTCGGGATCGCGCCAGATCGGGCGCGGACTCAGGACTTCTTCACTCATTCGGACGATTGTCCTATGAGTGACTCAAACTCACTGTTTGCTGACCTTCCCGTGGCCGGCGATCGAGGACTTGACGACCGGCTCACCCGTGTACTTCACGTCGCCGACCCCCGCGATCGAGACGGTCAGCGTCTTGCGCGCCGTCACATCGGCATCGCCGCTGCCGGCGACGCTGACGGTGACGTCGTCGGCCTCGAGCCCACGCGTCTTCACGTCACCGCTGCCCGAGATCGAAACGCCCAGCTTGCCGGTGCGGCCGCTGAACTCGATGTCGCCGCTGCCCGAGACCTTGGCCGAGACTTCGTCGGCCGCGATCTGCTTCAGCTTGACGTTGCCCGAGCCGCTGATCGCCACGCTCAGGCCCGGCGTCTTCAGCGCGTCGCCGATGACGTCGCCCGAGCCGCTGATCGAGAGCGCGCGCAGCGTGATCAGGTCGATGGTCGCGACGATCGGGTTGTTGGTCGAGAACCCGCTGCCTTTTTTCGTCGTGATCTCCAGCGTCGGCACGCCGCCGCGGTCGACGACCGTGGTTTCGATCAGTGGCAGGATGTTGTCGTCGGCGCGCAGCTCGATGCCTTCGCGCGTGCCCTGGCGCAGCACCAGCTTCATCGACGCGCGCAGCGCGATCGCCTGGAAGCCGGTGACGACGCGGGTCTCGTTCGCGAGTTTGCCCGAGCCGGTGACCCGGTTGCCGCTGCCGAAGAACGAGATGCGGATCTTGCCGTTGTCGTCGGCCTGGGCCGAGGTCGACATCACGGCGGTGGCGCTCGCGGCGACCAGCAGCGCGGCGATGCGCCGGAAGAGGGAGGGATTGGAAGTCATGGCGTCTCCGGAATGGAACGGGAGACGCGACTGTGCCTGCGCGGGCCGGCGCCGTCACGCAGCGCGCGACGAACTGCAGCCTCGCGCGACGAAACGTGCGTTACGAGTCGTGCGCCTTGCCGCGCTTGGCGGCGTCGCCCTTGGCAGCAGGCTTTTCGGCGACCGGGCTCGGCTTGGCCGGCTCGTCGGCGTCGGCCACCGCGGCCCTCGCACCGGCCACCTGGGTAGCCAGTTGCGGCGCGACCGGGTCGATCTTGTTCTCGCGCATGTAGTCGTTCATGTCGCGCCAGCCGGCGAACACCGAAGCCTTGTCGGCCTTCTTGTTCAGCGCGTAGCAGTCTTCGATCGCGCGACCGGCGTGGCGGCAGGCGCCGCCGATCGCCTTGCCGTCGGCCTCGCGCGCCGCCGCCACCCTCTCGGGCGACTCGATGCCCAGTGCGCCGCCCAGCATGTCGCAACCCGCGAGCAGGCTGCTGGCGAAGACGAGGGCGATGAGGGCGTGGCGGGGCATGGCGGTTGTGCGGACGGGGTTCTGCACGTTTATCGGCGGGCTCGGCGCCGACTTGAGCCCGCTCAGTCGCGCGCCGGCTGGCCGCGGCGTTGTGCCAGCAACCAGTTGTAAAGCGCAGGGTCGGCATAGGCCGGGTCCCAGGCGTTGTGGCCGACGTCGGGGTAGACGGTGAACTTGACGGTGCCACCGACCGCGCGCACGGCGTTGACCATCGCCAGGTCGCCGGCCAGCGGCACCTCGTCGTCGAGTGCACCGTGAAAGGCCCAGATCGGCAGCTTGGCGATGGCCGCGGCGCGCTCGGGCTCGCCGATGCCGCAGACCGGCGCGATCCCCGCGAGGCGATCGGGGTACGCGACGGCGTAGCTCCAGGCACCGTAGCCGCCGAGGCTCAGGCCAGTCAGCAGCACGCGATCGGGGTCGACGGGCAGGCGGGCGACCAGATCAGCGCGCAGCAGTTCCAGCGCGTCGGCATCCCACTGCTGGTGCTCGGGCAGTTGCGGCGCGACCAGCACGAACGGGAACTTGCGGCCGGCCGCAGCGTACCTGGCCGGGCCGTGGGCCTTGACCTTCGCGAGCTCGTCGCCGCGCTCGCCCGAGCCGTGCAGAAAAATCACCAGCGGCCAGCCGGCGGGCGGCCGATCGGCGGCCTCGGGCACCCAGACCAGGTAGCGCAGCGACACAGGCTTGCGGATCACGCCGACGAAGGCCCGCGCGTGTTCACCGGCGGGCAGCGGGGTGGTCATCGCGCAGCCGGGGAGCACGGCCGAACCCGTTGCCCAGCCAATGAAATCACGACGATTCGGCATCGGTTTACCTCGCTCACTTCGCGCTCGCCTCGGCCGCAAACTCGATCCGCACGCGCACCGGCGCACGCAGCAGCGTGATCCGATCGGCCGGCGTCGCGACCGCGCGGCCATCGATCGATACGCGCGCGTTCGCTGGCCACGGCCCGCGCAACTCGATGCCGCCGGGCGGTTGGGTGCGCAGCGCTTTCAGATCGAACGTGATCGTGGTGCGGCCTGCGGCCGTGCGCGCCTTGGCCTGCCAGCCGAGCGGGCCGTATGGCGTGCGCAGGCCGTCGATCTTCAGACCAGGCCCGTCAAACCAGGCCATCGGCACACCGGCCGCGAGCACCATCGCACGCTCGCCTTCGTGCTCGTACGCGAACAGGTCGAGCACCGAGCGGATCTGGTCCGAGGCGACCCAGCCATGCGGCATGTCCCCGAGAAAGCGGGGCTCGCGCGCGTCACGCACGACGACCTCGGCCCACTGCTTCCAGCCAGCCGGCCGGCGGTCGCGGTAGAAATACGCCATCGCCTGCAGCGCACGATCGCGCTGGCCGAGCCGCACGAACGCGCCGACGTTGCGCCACTCGTACGGCGTGTAAGCGCCGTCGCCATGGCGGACGCCGGCGGCCTCGTCCTTCTGCCGCGCAGAGAAGTCGCGCCAGTAGCGATCGAAGGTGTTGCGCACCAGCGCATCGGGCAAGCTGCCGAGCAGACCGCCGGGGCTGAGCGCGACGGTGCTCGATGTCGGGTCGACATCGCCGCGGTCGGCGGCGCCGGGCAGCACGTCCATCTTGTGGAACTTCGTGCTCGCCTTGAGCGAGCGCAGCAGGTCGGCGTCGAATTGCTCCCGTTGCGCGGCGATGCGTTTCGCGTCGTCGGGCAGGTTCAGCGCCTGCGCGAGTTCGACCGCGCTGCGGTAGCCGATCGATGCCCAGAAGTTGTCCCAGTACGAGTACGCGGCCTTGTCGGAATAGCCCTCGTGGCTGATCGACGGCGGCATCATGCCGAAGTAGGCGGTACGTTCCGGCGTTCGATTCTTCTCGGTGCGCTCGCTCTGCCGCAGCATCTCCATGTGCTCGACCGCCGCGCGCACGTTCGGCCACAGCGCACGCACGGTAGCCTCGTCGTGGGTGTGGTGCCACAGGTCGGCGACCGCGAACGCGAACTCGCCGTCGCTGTCGTTCTCGGGCACCGGATCGGCGCCGCGCACGGTCGCGCAGCACGGCACCTTGCCGTTCCTGAACTGGAACGGCGCGAACCATTGCAAGAAGTCGCGCGCTTCCGCTTCATGGCCGAGCCGCAACAGCGCCGACGAGGTCAGTGCGCCGTCGCGGATCCACGAGCGCGCATAGGCCCGCGCGCCGGGCTGCAGCGCTGGGCCGCTGCGGTTCACGAGGATGTGGCCGAGCGCGGTGCGCAGCGTGGCGGCCACGTCGGCGACTTCGCCCGGGCCTGTGATGCGCACGCGGCCGAGGCGCTCGCGCCACTGCGCAGCGACGCGCTTCTCCTCAAAGGCGAAGTCCGCGAATGTCGGCGCAACGGGCGCACCACTGACCGGCAGCGCAACCGCGATCACGCGCGATTCGCCCGGCCGCAGCCGCAGGTCGTAGCGCAACACGCCGCTCGCAAAGCCGGCATCGTCCTGCACGCGCATCGGGTCGTTGCTGAAGTCGGGCGCTCGCAGCCAGTCGCCGATCAGGCCCGCAGCGAACGGCTCGATGCGCACGCCGCTCGGCGCGGTCAACGGCTGCACGCGCGTTGCGCCGTTGACGATCAGCGCGCGGCCGTTCCACTCGATCGATTCGATCGCACTCGCGCCGCCCGGGTGCGCGAGAAACTGCGTCGGCGGATTGGCCTGGAACGGCCGCCACGCGAGCGCGAGCGTGACCGCACGCGTCGTCTTGCCGAGGTTGCGAACGGTGTAGCGCGCGAGCGCCTGCGCGGCCTCGGGTGCGCCGTGGCCGAAGGCTTCGATGTCGAGCGCCAGGTCTTTCGCGAGCCAGTGCACCGCCGGCATCGGCAGGTCGCCATCGCGCAGGCTGTGCGTGATCTTCGCGTCGGCCCAGGTGATCAACTGGCCGTCGGCGACGAGAAAGGGTTCGAGTGCGCCGACGCCGGGCAGCGGCTCCAGCACGCCGTCTTCGTTCAGCAGCGACGCGATGCGCGCGCCGTCGACGCCGAGCACGGTCCAGTACGACTGCTCGCCCGCAAAGGCGCGCGGATAGGTGCCACGCGGCGCGTCCTTCGCGAGCTGCACGAAGAACGCGTTCGCGCTCAAAGCGTCGCGCGGCTCGATCGCGTCGAGCGCCGGGGCACGACCGGCGCGGCCGGCCTCGGGCACGACGCGCACGAAGCGTGCTTCGGATTCGGGCAGCCAGTGCGTCTGAACATCGCCATGGGCGCGCTCGACGTGGCGCACGCGGCGCCATTGCACGCCGTCGTCCGACAGCTCGATGTCGTAGCGCGACGCCGCAGCGGCCGCACGCCAGCGCAGCGCGATCGCGCCGAACTCGCGCGGCAGGCCGTAGTCGACACTCAATCCGTCGGCGCGCATCACAGGCACCGGTGCCTGCGGCGCCACATCCGGCAACTGCCGCAAGGTCAGCCGATCGAAGCACGCACTGCCCCTTCCAGCGCCTGTGCCCGACGCGATCACGAGCTCGATCGTCGCGGTCTTGCGCAGCGCCTTGTCGGTCGTCGGCCCCCACGCGAAATCGATCTGGCGCTGGCGGAACTTCAGCGTCCGCCACTCGTGCGGGAAACGGAATTCGGGCCGCTGGCCCCACCAGACGTTCTCGGAGCTCGCATCGACCAGCTTGAACTGGAACGCGTTGGGCGGTGCGTCGCCGCGCACGTCCATCGTGAACTCGTAGCGAGCCGGGTAGTCGATCGGCAACGCGCGCTGCGCGCTGATGTAGCCGGTGACGTTGCCGAAGTCGAAGTCGATGCAGAGCGCCTTGCCGTGCAGGCCGTCGGCGGCGCGCAGCGCGGCCTTCACGTCGTCGGTGGCGCTGACCTTCCAGGCCGTGAGGTCCTCGAAGTCGTCGAGCACGCGGTCCTGTGCGTGCACGAGCGTGATGCACGAGAGCGCGCACGCCGCGAGCAGCCGGTTCATCATCCCTTCACGCTCCCCGCCATCAGCCCTTCCATGTACTGTTTCTGCAGCGCGAGGAACACCATCAGCACCGGCAGGATCGTCACGACCGAGCCGGCCATCATCAGTTCGTTGTCCTGCACGTGCTCGCGCGACAGGCCGGCGAGCGCGACCGGCAGCGTGTGCAGCGAGTCGTCGGTCAGCACGATCAGCGGCCACATGAAATCGTTCCAGCTGCCCAGGAACGAGAAGATCGCAAGCGTCGCGAGCACCGGCGTCAGCACCGGCACGATGATGGTCAGGAAGATGCGCCACTCGCTCGCGCCGTCGATGCGCGCGGCCTCGATCAGGTCGTCGGGGATGCCGCGTGCGAACTGGCGCACGAGAAAGATGCCGAACACGCTCGCCATCATCGGCACGACCGCGCCCGCGTAACTGTTGATCAGGCCGAGCGGCTTGAGCATCAGGAACAACGGCAGCATCGCGACCTGGCCGGGGATCACGAGTGCGCCGAGCAGCGTCTTGAAGATCGCGTCACGGCCGCGGAACTTCAGCTTCGCGAACGCGTAGCCGGCCATCACGTTGAAGCTGACCGAGATCACGGTCGACAGCAACGCGAGCGCGAGGCTGTTGAGAAAGTAGCGGCCCATCCCGATGCTGCCGAAGAGCTGGCGGTAGTTGTCGAGCGTGATGCGCGACGGGAAGATCGGCGTCGGCAAGGTGCTCGAGGCGCCGGCCGGCATGAACGACACCGACAGCATCCACAGCAGCGGGAACAGGCTGATGAAGGCCAAGCCTGCGAGCAAGCCATTCACGACCCACATGGCCCAGCGCGCGTTCATGCGGTCGCTCCGGTCGGATCGCGATCGAAGCGCAGCAAGACCCAGCTCACCGCGAAGATCACGACGAACAGCAGGAACGCGACCGCGCTGGCGTTGCCGAGGTTCCACCAGCGGAAGCCCTCTTCGTACATGAAGTACAGCACGCTGACCGTGCTGCGCAGCGGCCCGCCCTGCGTCATCACATACGGTTCGGCGAAGAGCTGGAAGTAACCCGAGATCGTCATGATGCCGACCATCACGAGCGTGGGCGTCAGCATCGGGAAGGTCAGGTCGACAAACTGGCGAAAGGGCCCGGCGCCGTCGACACGCGCCGATTCGTAGAGCTCGCGCGGCACGGCCTGCAGCGCGGCGAGCAGGATGATCATGTTGTAGCCGAAGTTCTTCCAGGCCGCGAACAGGATGATCGCGGGCATCGACCAGTGCGGGTTGCCGAGCCAGTCGATCGGGTCGATGCCGATCGCCGCGAAGCCCTGGTTGATCAGCCCGTAGCGCGTGTGCAGCAGGTAGCGCCAGATGACGGCAACGGCGACGACGGTCGTCACGACCGGCGCGAACAGCGCGGTGCGGAAGAACGGCTGCCACTTCGCGACCCGCGCGTTCAGCAGCAGCGCCGCCGCGAGCGAGAGCCCGATCGACACCGGCACGCCGACGACGACGAAGTAGAACGTGTTGCCGAGTGCCTGCCAGAAAAGCGGTGTCTGCAGCAGGCGCGCGTAGTTCTGCAGGCCGACGAAGCGCAGCGTCGAGATATCGGCAAGCGCGTAGAGGTCGAAGTCGGTCAGGCTGAGCAGCAGGCCGGCGGCGACCGGCACCGCGAAGAACACCGCGATCACGACGAGCGCGGGTGCGGCGAGCGCCCAGCCGACCGCGCCGACCTTCCTCACTTCGCGGCTCCGGCGCGGGCGCGCAACCAGCGCCGCTTTTCGAGCACCGCGTCGACCCACCCATCGAGCTGCGCGGTAGCTGCTTCCGCGCTCTGCGTGCGCTGCACGACGCGCTGCGCGGTCTGCTGCATCTCCTGGAAGATGCGCTCCCATTCGGGAATCTTCGGCGCCGGGCGCACGCGTTCGAGCTGCTGCGCGAAGGCCTGCGAGGCCGCGTCGTTCACGAGCGCCGGGCTCAACCACGCGCTGCGGCGCGGCGGCAGGTCGCCGGTCAGCGCATGGAAGCGCTGCATCGTCTCGGTCTCGCTCAGAAACTCGATGAGCTTCCAGGCCGCGTCCTTGCGCTTGCCGCGCTTGAACAGCACCAGGCTCGACCCGCCCGCAGTCGACACGCCCGGCCCTTCAGGCCCCGGCAGCGGCGCGGTCGCCCAGTTGCCCTGCATCGCCGCGGGCAGGCGGCGGCGGAACTCGCCGATGTTCCACGGCCCGCTGACATAGAACGTGAACATGCCGCGCGCGAACTCGTCCCAGACGTTCGATATCTGCGTGTCGGTCATCAGGGGCGCCAGGCCCTCATGAAAGATGCCGCTGTAGAAATCGAGCGCGCGCCGGAATGCGGGCTTCGAGAACGCGCCGCGCGTATCGTCGTCGCCCAGCAGTGCGCCTTGCTGCAGGGCCAGCGCGAACAGTTCGTCCGCTGTGTTCAACGGCAGCAGCGTGCCGAAGCGGTTGTCGCCCCGGCCGCGCTGCTTGATCGCGCGCATTGCGTCCATCCACTGGCCCCAAGTCTGCGGCGCGTTCGCGAAGCCGGCTTCGCGCAGCAGGTCGGTGCGGTAGAACAGCAACCGGGTGTCGACATACCATGGCAGCCCGAACAGCCGCGGTCCTGCGGCGGTCGGCATCACGTTGGTGTCGAGGATGCCGGCGAAGTAGTCGTCGCGCTGCACGCTCGACGAAGCGATGCGCGCATCGAGTGGCTCCAGCGCATCGAGCGCGGTGAACTCGGGCAGCCAGGTGTTGCCGAGCTGGCACAGATCGGGCAGCGAGTCGCCGGCGTAGGCGGTCAGCAGCTTTTCGTGCGCCGCCGTCCAGGGCAACTGCTGCACGCGCACCTGCACGCCGGGGTGGCGCGCGTAGAACGCCGGCAGCAACTCGGCGACGACTTCGGCCTCGCGCCCCATCGCCCAGAAGTGCAACGGGCCGGTCGGATCGTCGCGCCGCCCGCAGCCCGCGAGCGTACCGGTGCCACTCAATGCGAGCGCGCCCAAGCCTTTCAGCGCGCCGCGTCGCGCGATCATCAACCCGCCTTCGACAACCAACCGCCGCTGAAACCCGCGCGCTCCAGCCCGCGCCGGATCGGCACGCAGCGGCGCATGTCGTCCCAGACCAGCTCGTTGCGGTAGTTGCAGATCATCGCCAGGATCGGCCCCTGGTCGATGCCGAGGTAGTCGTTCGCGATCCAGCCGAAGCCGGGGTCGACGCGGCCGTCGGTGAGCGGCACGTCGGCCGCGGTGAAGCTGCGGTTGAACGAGTCGACGAAGCCGTATTTCTGGAAGATGTAGAAGCCGTAGCGCGCGTGCATCTCCGAAACCGCCGGGATCACGATCTCGGGCGCGAACGGCAGCGACGAGATCGCCGCGGTCGGCGCGATCGTGCCGTCGTCGACCGTGTGGTTGCGCCCGGCGCCACGCGCCGAGTAGTCGAGAAAGTAGCGCGTGCGGCCGCTGCGGTCTTTCTCGCGCATCGTGCCGGGGCCGTCGCAGGCGGTGAAGCCCCACACGTTGGCACCGTACTCGAACCAGCCGTTCGGGTTCGCGATCGCGTAGGCGCGCTGCGCGTACACGGCGCGGCGCGTGTTCTCGAAGTAGTCGATGCCGCGCTGGCGCATCGAAGGGTCTTGCAGGCCGCGAAAGTCGATCCACACGTGCGAATACTGGTGGCCGAACAACGGTGCGAAGCTCAGGTGCTCGTAGCCCATGAAGCGACCCCAGGTGCCACGGTAGCTTTCGCTCCAGGCGCTCCACGCACCCTCTTCGACCGGGTGGGTCGGCGAGCCGAGCGCGAGCAGCACGACCAGCATCGCCTCGTTGTAGCCGTTCCAGTCGTGCGGGATGAACTGCTTCTCGGGGCTCCAGCCCATGCTGATCAGCTGGCCGCGCACCTGCGCCCACTTCCAGTCGATGCGCCAGTAGATCTGGTCGACGTTGTCGCGAATCGCCACTTCATCGGGGTGGTCGCCGTCGAAGAAGGCCTGCGCGTGCAGCATGCCGCCGACGAGCAGCGCGGTATCGACCGTCGAGAGCTCGCTCTTGGGCGCGCGCTGGCCGGTCTTCATGTCGAGGAAGTGGTAGAAAAATCCCTTGTAGCCGGTCACGCCGCGCGGCTGCGGGCCTTGCGGCGCGTTGCGGAAGAAGCGCACGGTGGTGAGCACCCGCTCGCGTGCCTGCTCGCGCGTGACGAAGCCGCGGTCGGCGCCGATCACATAAGCGGTCAGCGCGAAGCCGACCGCTGCGATGCTGCACGGCGACGGGCTCGGGTAGCGGTCGGGCACCATGCCGTTCGCGGCGTTCGCGGTCGACCAGAAAAAGTCGAAGGTGCGGCGCTCGATGTCGTCGAACAGCGGCGGCAGCGCGGTGCGCGCAGCGATCGCCGGCGGCTCGATCGGCTGGGCGGCACTCGATGCGGCATCTGCCAGGCTGGTATCGAACACCGGGCTGCGCGAGCGCGCGTATTCGTTGACGACGCGGGTGAACGACGTGCAACCGGCGAGCGGCACCAGAGCGGCGGCGCCGCCCCAATGCAGCAGGCGGCGTCGGGTGAGTTCGGACATTGAAGACGTTAAGGTTGAGGTCGGGCGAGCGCCGGGTGGCGCCCGCCCGCATCATGCAGGCCCGTGAGCCGGGCCCGTGGGTCAGAACGCGTAACGCACTGAAAGTTTCACCGTGCGCATCGGGCTGGCGATGTCGTTGGGCACGCCCAGGTGGGCGTTGTCGCCCCCGAGGTAGTTCTGCGGGTTGCCCGGGCCGCCCGCCCAGTCGTCGTAGCCCTTGTAGTTGGTGCTGTTGAACAGGTTGATCACGTCCAGGCGGACGGTGAACTGACCACCGGCGAGGGCCACATCCTTGGCGATCGCCAGGTCGAACTGGCGGAACGTCGGCGTGTCGCCCTTCTGCGAGACGCAGTTGTTGAAGCCCTTGGAGCAGTCGGTGATGCGGTACGGCAAGCCCGAACCCAAGGTCATCTTGCCCGAGATCAGCAGGCCCCACGGCAGGATGCGGTCGGTCACCGCGGTTGCGACGATGCGGTGGCGTTCGATGTCCTTCGACGGGTTGAAGCCCGAGGTCGAACGGCCGTAGGTCCAGTTGAAGATGTCGTCGGTCCACTCCTTGTTGGTGGTTTTGCCGTCGGTGTAGGTGTAGGTGGCGGCCGCGCCCCAGCCCGACGACTTGGTGTAAGGCTTGTCCAGCTTGAAGTACAGCGACGAGGTCTTTGTCTGGGTGATGAAGTCACCCAGGATCAACGTGCCGTAGCCGTCCGGCCCGCCCCACAGCGGGTCGATCGGCGACTGGTTGCCCCAGCCGCCCTGCGGGTCGCGATTCCCGCCGAACCAGTTGAACTGGTTGTAGCCGCGCGCGTAACTCAGCCCGACCTCGCCGTTCCAGCCCATCAGCCCCTTGCGCAGGCCGAGGCTGAACTGGTCGGTGTAGGGCATCTTGTGATCGCTCTTGATCAGCCAGATCTCCCCATTGGGCGTTTGGTTCTTCTGCAGTTCGTCGATCATGTGGCTCGCGACCGTGCGATCGTAAGCACGGCCGAAGCCGCCGAACACCACTGCATCCTGGTCGCCGTTGATGTCGTACGAGAAACCGATGCGCGGCTGGAACGCGCCCTTGAAGTTCTCGCGGTTCGAGCCGGTGCTGATGTAGTCACGGATGCTGACGCCGCCCTTGGCCAGCGACTGGTCGTAGGTCTGCCCCGCCGCGACCGGTATGCCGGCTGGCGACGCGCCGCGGCCGGTCGACAACCCGGTGATCGGGTCGCGTGGCTCGAGCGAGAACAACGCATTGACGCGATCGGCCGGCGTCACGTACTTGTTGTTCAGCATGTTGGTCTCGTAGTCCCAACGCACGCCGAGGTTCAGCTCGAGCTTGTTGGTGACGGCCCAGTCGTCCTGGATGTAGAGCCCGAACTGCTTGTTCTTGTAGGTCAGTGACGCGCCCGGTTCGGTGCGCAGGATGTGGCAGAACGCGGTGTCGTTGACCGTGCCGGCCGGTGCGGCCGACGTGCCGCCCGCCACGGTCGTGCAGTTGCGGCTCGCGGCGTCGTAGTACGGCAGGCCGGTCGCGTTGTTCAGGACCGCCTCGATCGTGTCGACGCTGCGCGGCGTGCCAGAGAGATCGGCCGTCACGTCCTTGAACTTGAAGCCGCCCTTGATCGTATGGCGCAGCAGGCCGGTGTAGGTCAGGTCTTCCTGGATGTTCCAGGCCTTTTGGCGCTTGTCTTGCGCATCCGGCGAACCGCCGGTCCACAGGAAGTCGGACGAACCGGCCAGCAGGTTGGTCTGCGACACCCGGTACTTCAGAAACGGTGCCGTCGCGCTCGACTTCGGGTTCCAGCGATAGTCTTCAAAGCCGATGCGCGCCTCGTTGAAGAAGTCGCCATGCGACCACTCGTGCTTCAGGTCGATGCGGGTCTCGTCGTTCGTGCGGTTCTTGTCGTTACCGGGCAGGCTGACGGTCGCGCTCTCGGGCACCTTGTCGGATTCGCGGCGGATCTTGGTCGTCAGGATCAGCTTGTTCTCGTCGTTGATCGCGAGATCGAGCTTGCCCAGGAGCAAATGCTCCTTGAACTTGTCGACGGTCGAGCCTTGCTGCGCGATCAGCCCCGGGAACAGGCCGGCGCTCTTGTCGACCAGATCGGTGCGTTGCGCGATCACCGAGCGCGAGTCGTTGATGTCCTTGCCCTCGTAGGCAAGGAAGAAGTGCGCCACGTCCTGCTTGATCGGGCCGCCGAGGCTGAAGCCGTACTGGTAGGTCGTGGTCGCCTGCCGATCGACGCCCTGGTCCTTCGCGAGCTTCTCGAACGGCGAGTAGGCGCGCCAGCTGGAGCCGGTGCGGTCGACGAACACGTCGCCATGGAATTCGTTCGTGCCCGATTTGGTGATCGCGGTGATCGCGGTGCTGCTGACCTGGTCGAACTCGGCCTTGTAGTTCGACGACAGCACCTTGTACTCGCCGATCGCCGACTGCGGGAACGGGTTGCCGCGGGTCGAATCGAGGCCGGATGCGCCGCCGCGCAGGATGTAGTTCTTCTGGCCGACGCCGTCGATGAAGATGTTGGTGTTGTCGCGGTTCTGCGCGCCTGCACGCAGCGTGACCTGGCCCGATTTGGGGTCGGTGTCGAGCCGCACGCCGGGTGCCAGGTCGGCGAACGCGAGAAAGTTGCGGCTGCTCTGCGGCAGCGACTCGATCTGCTTCGAGGTGATGTTGGTGCCGACCTCCGAGGTCTTGCGATCGATCGCCTGCGAGCCGACCACCGTCACGGTGTTCAGCGTCGCAGCGGCGCCGCCAGCCTTCGCGAGCGGCAGGTCGAGGTCGACCGTCTGGCCGACCAGCACGGTCAGGTCGACCGTCTGTGGCGCGAAGCCCGGTGCCGTGATCACGATCTTGTAGCTGCCGGGCGCCAGGCCGACCAAGGTGTAGCTGCCGTCGGCGCGGCTGGTGGTGCGCGAGGCCTGGCCGGTCGCGACGTTGGTCGCGACGATGCTGGCGCCGGGTTGCGCCTTGGCGTCGGCGGTCACGTCGCCGCGCACAGTGGCGCTGCTCAACTGCGCCATCGCCGGCATCGCGAGCGCGAGCATCGCGGCGGCCGCGAGGGCGCGGATCTGGAATCGGGGGTCTTGTCTCATGGTCGGCCTTTGTTTGGTTAAAAGCTCTGTTGGTGGAAAGAACCGCGGCATCGACGTCTCCGGAGCACCGGCGCCGCAGGCGGAGAAACACTAGGAGCTGTCGGTGCTGCTCGTCGGCGATGACGACGCGGCAGTCGACTGGCGCACGATCAGGTCGGCGCGCAAGGTCTGGTGCAGCGGCGCATGGCGC
>Ga0307515_10017007_pt1 | contig 13286 bp, 2 predicted proteins | sample 17_EM_MG_FD_194513 | JGI IMG/M metagenome (GOLD analysis project Ga0307515, IMG submission 194513) | Populus trichocarpa ectomycorrhiza microbial communities from riparian zone in the Pacific Northwest, United States - 17_EM | ecosystem: Host-associated > Plants > Roots > Unclassified | place...
TAATTAATATTCGCAACTATTCTTAGCTAGTAGTAGTAGTAGTTAATAATTTTACGGGTCTTATTCTTACTAGGGTATATTATAAAGACTTAGCAATAAGCTTTGCGGATTAGTTTAGTCCGTAAATTGTTAATATTAGGGACTATAAGCCGCTCCTAGTATAGGAGCAATCCTTCCTCCGTTTTAAAATTGGGGTCTTCTTTTATAGCTTATTCGCGGAGGGCCCTTAGGGTATTAGCCGTGCGGTTTACAGTTAGGAGGCGGTTAATTAGCCCTATTAGCTTATCTAAGGCCTTCTCTATTAGTGCTAGCTTGTTTTGCTAGGAGTTTAGCTCCTTAAGGATTTATGGGTTAAGCTGTTTTAGATAGAGGAGGGCACGCGTTTAATATTAGGTCTTTAGCTTATTCTAGGGTCCTATATCTTATTCTCTTTAGGTTAGGGCATTAGCCTTAAAGTTTTACTTACTAGAGTGATATATAATTGTAAAGAAGAATTAGAAGAGTATTTTAGCCTACTAGGCTTATTGTTTAGTAAGCTGCTTTATAGTTATAAAGTACTCTAGGGCTTTGTAATCTATATATATCTTAATTTAGGAGTTCGTACCTTTAAGCTTTACGCGCTATTAGGAGAGTAATTAAATAATAGCTAGTATTTCTTTATCGTATACTTTATAGTTATACTTAGCTAGGTCTATTATTTTTAAGAAAAAAGCTATAGGGTACTATTCGCTATCTAGATGTAACTGTAATAGGATTCCCGCTATAACCTTATTAGAGGCATCCGTTTCTAGCATTAATTTAAGGTCTAGGTTATAGTGATAAAGGACTAGGGAAGAGATAAGCCGATTCTTTATCTCTTTAAAGGCTTCTATATAGCTATTGTTAAAGGTAAAAGGCGTATCCTTCCTAGTTAGTTGTATGAGAGGTTTTACTATAATTCTGTAGTTATAGATAAACCAATAGTAGAAGTTATAAAAGCTAAGAAAGAACTGGATTCCTTTTACTATATAAGGGGGCTTCTAGTTACGGATTACCTCTATCTTTTTAAGGTTAACCTTAATTCCTTCTATAGTTACGATAAACCCAAGGTATTTTATATATTTTACCCTAAACTTATATTTCTTAATATTAACTTATAAGCCCGCGTTCCGTAGTTTTTCTAGGACCTTTTTAATATAAACTTAATATTTAAGTTTATTATCTAAGTATATAAGAATGTTGTCTAGGTATACCGTATAGAATGTATTAAGGTAATTAAAAAGAACGTTATTTATATACCTTTAGTATATAGCCGGTCCGTTTATTAGTCTAAAAGGAAGAACTTTATATTTATAGGAACTATAACGGGTATAGAACGTTGTTAAATCTTTAGATACAAGGTTTATCCTAATTTAGTAAAAAGCTTGGCGGATATTAAGTTTAGTAAAGATTTTACCTAGCTTAGATATATAAGGGTCTCGTTAATTAAAGGAATAGAATACCGGTCCTTTTAAGTAATAGCGTTTAACTTCTAATAGTTAATATAAAAATAAAGGCCTTTATTAGGCTTTTTTACAAATAGGATAGGGGAAGTAAAAGGGGCTTAACTTAGCTTGATAAACCCTTTATCCAGGTTGTTAATTAAGTACTGCTTTATTACTTTTAGCTTATCTATTAATTAATGGTAGAGGGGGTTATAGCCTAGCGAGTTATTAACTTTTAATTAAATCTTATAATCGTACGTCTGGTAGGGGGGTAACTTATTTAAGACCGCCTTTAAAAATACATCCTTGTAGTCTATATAAATAGTAAAAAGGAGGCGTTTAACTAGTTCCTTATTAGTTTCCTCAGCTAGCCTTTCCTCTCTATTATTAATAATTTGGTTAATCTTATATAGGCTTGTTATAAAGACCTTATTGTCCTTCCGGTATATATTAAAGTGGAACGCTATAGCGCTAATTACGGCGATGTCTTCTTAGGTAAAGGCTAGGTCACAGGCCTGGACATCCTACTAGTAGGTAGGGTTAGCCCTTGCGGCTAGTATCTTGCGGTTAATTCGGATCTCCCTAATAAAGGAGGGCAACCTTAGTCTATCCTCCGGCTAAATAAACCGTCTTTATTGCATGTTTAACTAAATATTAAAATAGGATATCTATTTTCGTCTAAGGATTATATTATAGGACCCTAGGTCTAGGATACAAAAGGGAATACTATATTGGCGTCGTCCGTTAAAAGCGATATGCAACTTTAAGACGTAGGTAACGGGCCGACCGGCTTAGCCGTTATAGCCTTTTACCTAGATAGGCTTCTTTAGTTAGATAGCTTCTGTATTTAGAAACTTGGCAACATTATTTATATAGGTAGTATTTATAAAGGCGAAGCCATTTGCTCTAGTGTTAATAAGGGCAGTTATATTAACTCTATATCCATTTCGAGATACTATATATAAAAACGTAAAATGCTTTCCACCTATTAACTAACTAAGATTAATCTCTTTAAGATCGATAGGGTACCCTAGGGGGGAGTTTTTCCCTAAGGTTCTTCTTTTCCCGACTTATTGGACGTTTCTCCTTCCTCTATCTCCTTAATATCGCCTATATCTATTAGCTTTAGGCAGAACAAAATAAAGTAACCCTATTTATTACAGTTATAGCATATAGCTAAGGCAGGGTTAATTAGAGTATTATAGCGAATACTAGTTAATAGCGTAGTATATAACTAGTCGGGCGAGGCTTATTAGTATATTATTATAACCGCCTTTAGTATAAGAGTAGTCGTAACTTATTTTCCTGCTTTAGCTCCTATAGGTATAGCTAGCGAGTTCTAATTCTTATGGAGTCACTTCTGCTAATTAGGGCGGGCGTTAATCCGCTTTAGTTCTAAGTTTAATAATAGGCAATAAGCTGCGAGTTTTTTTATAGGTTAGTAGGTTATCTAAGGTTATAGCGATCTTTTCTTATAGCCGGATTGTTAACTTATTATATAGGTTTAATTAGTAGTTCTTAAGGGGAACCTAGCCTTCTCTTATAAGGTGTAGGAATTAAGTCTAGAATTTAGCAAAGGGTTGGTTTAGTTTTATTATTAGGCAATTATAGTTATAACGGGCATCCTGTACTTTATTCGGGTTAATATAAATAGCCACTAGGTACCGTATTATCTCGTTAATAGATATAAATTGGACAGGGGAGTCGTCCTTAAATTTGGCTTAAAGGTGCTATTAGGCATCCCTAGTGGTTTAACCAAAGAGGTAAAGCATTTTGGCTTCTTTAGAAAGGAAATAGTTGTAGTTAACGCGGAGCTTTCCTTATACTTAAATCCTCTAATTCTTAAAGGTAGAGTCTATCCTATTAGATAGTGGTAGGGGGTTAGGGAGCTTAATAGACTTTAATTACTTCGTTATTGTATCCGTACTCCCTAGTATATTATATTTAGTAAAGTAAATAAATCGGCTAGGGCTTTAAGAAGGGGAAGCTAGGCTATTTTATAGGGCCGTAAGGCTTTTTAGGATCTCTTATAGGGTCTCTTATATATTTCTCACTTTAAGATGATTGGCTTCCTAGCTAGCTATAAAGGCGCGAATCTGCTCGCGTACGTCTACGACGTTATTATTGTCTTCGATTTCTGATCCTAATTAGATTTTAGGTTCCTCTTAAGTAAAGGCAGCTCTCTTAGATAAGCTTACTTTAGGTGCCATTATTGGCTTTTTAAGGTTTATTAGTATTATATGCTTTAGTTTTAATTCTAGGGGTATAAGTCTAGTCCTATCTAGCTTATAAGGTAGGATATTATCTAGGCCTTCCCAGGCAATATAGAGTTGTTTTAGTGTCTAAGTATAGCGCGTTAATGCGTTATTGCAGACGAAGTTTCTTTAGGGTGGGATATTATTGAGGCCTTCCTAGGCAAGGTAGGGAGAGCTTAGTATAATATCACGGCTTGTATAAATGCCTCTAAACCAAAGCTTATAGAATGCTATATTACGAAGATACTAAGTTAAAAAGAAGGAAAAGGGGTCGCTAGGACCAATGTAAATAAATATATAGGGTAAGCCGCCAAGGCGCTAGCTTTGGGCGGGCCAATCGTAGGTCGGCAGAATATGGTAGAATTTGGCAGGTAACGTGCGATAGCGCCGTTACACCCTGTCTATAAAATCCCCTTATAATGTCCTTATAACTAACGATCTTTAAAATTTACTATTTATTTTCTTTTTATTCCTTATACGTATCTACCTTATAAACTAGTAGCTTTAGTATTACAATGTACTATATAGGGTAGATTTTTATTTTAGCTAGTAAGTCTAATCTATATATAACCAATGAAATTCTTTAAGTAATTTTAAAAGGTCCTAGTCTAACGTAGTTTAACTTTTTACTTAGTTGTTAACTCTTGAAAATTTTATATAGTAGCTATACTCTGTCCCCCTCCTTAAGATCTAGTCCTTTAGATCTTTTAGCATTATAGTACTTTTTTATTCCTATCTATACTAGTTTAGCTAATTTCATAAGGTCTATATAAAGATTTATTAACGTCTCTATTCTTTATTTAGCTATACTACTTGTTTTTTTTTGCTTATTATAGTAATAATAATATTCTAGGCTTATATCCATAATTGGCCTAAAATGGTAATATCTTTATACCTTTCTATAGTGTCGTATTATATATAAACTATATAACTGGTAATAATAATACCTAATTATTCTGTGCGTGATTAATATAATATCTTAGATACTATTTTAGTGTCTAATTTAATCTTTTTATTTAACCGTCTGTCTGCGGATAATACGATATTAATATTGCTATATAAACCCCTTATTCTGCTAAAAAATACCTCCTAAAATGCTGCTATAAATCTTAGATTTCTGTCCGATATAATCTTTACTAGTACTCTATACTTTATAAATACTTCTTTAATATAGATTCTAGCGATATTTTCTGCTAAGATATCTTCTATATATGCTATAAAGTAGCCATATTTAGTTAACTTATCTACTATTACTAGGATTGCATTATGCTCCTATCCGGTAATAGGATCTCTTAACTTTAGTAACTTAATAATAAGGTCTTATAATATTGTTTTCTATAGACGTTCTAGTGTCTTAATAGATTGTAGCCCTCTATATAGCTTATGCTTTATTAGTTTATTCCTTTAGTAATTTAGATATTCCTTTATAGTTTCTCTTGCTAACCTGTAGATTTCTTAAATAATATACTTTTTCTAGAGTCTTGCTATTAAGCCTATGGCTCCGTTATATTTTTGTGTTATTTCCTTATGGAATTCTATAACAAACTCTTTTATAATACTCCTTAGCACATATATTGCTTCTCTATTTTCGTACTACTCTAAGTTTAGATTCTTAAGCTATGCTTTCTGGATCTTTTTCGCCTAATTACTCTTCGGTAATTTATACTCTTATATGCTGCAATTTCCGGATAGTTGTATTTAATTAATCCGGTTTTATCTTTCTGTAATATAGCCCCTAATTGCTTTTTATTGTTTTATAGTTTAGCCTTTCTACTTAATGCGTCTGCCCGTGTATTCTCTATACCTTTAGTATACTAAATCTTAAAATAATACTCTATAAGTATCTTTACCTATCTAACTTATCTTTTATTAAGTTCTTTTATTATTCGGAACCCCGTTAGGTTCTTATAGTCTAATATATCCGTTTTTACAACTATATCTAGTCCTAGTTAGTAGATTTTAAAAATTAGTTCCTAGGTAAATAACTTCTTAAGTTCTTTAAATAACTTCCTTTATTTACTTCTTTATACCTATAGTTCCTCTTTTTTTAATAAGCCTTATAAATAGTTTAATGCTTTTTAACTATTATGCTATAAGCCTCCTATGGTAGTTATAAAACCCTAAGAATAACCTTAATTATATTATATTCTTTAGTTTTTGCTAACTTACTATTGCTTTAATTTTCTTTGGGTCTATATTAATATATCCTAGTTTAATAATAAATCTAATAAAATCGGTCTTCCTTATAAAGAACTTGTATTTCTTAATTTCTACTAGTATCTATTTTTTATAGTCGTTTTAAGACCTATTTAACGTGTTCTCTGTGTTCTTCCTTAGTTATTAAGTAGATAATAATAATATTAAGGTATACTATAATAAATTTATTAAGGTGTTCTCTTAATATACTACTAATTTATTTCTAAAACGTTACTAATGCGTTTATAAGTCCGAATTGCATAACTAATAGTTTATATAGTCCTTCCTTTAATTTAAAGGCTGTTTTTTTTATTTATCGCCTTCTTTAATTCTAATTTAATAGTACGCCTATCTTAGGTCTATTTGTATAAAGATTTACACGTTGCTTATTCTATTTTAGATTTTGCTAATTAAGGGTAAAGGATACCTATCCTTCCTAGTAATGCTATTTAACTGTTTGTAGTTAATATATAGCCTAAGTTTTCTATTCTTCTTTAGTATAAATAGTACTAGATATCCGGCCGATAATTGCGATAGTTTAATATATACCTTTTGTAAATTTTCCTAGATAAACTCTTTAAGTGCCCTTAACTCTTTTTAAGTAAGTTTATAGGTTAGGAAGAACTTTAGATTTATTCCTAGTTTTAACTCTATCTTATAGTCCTATGCTATATAATCTACTAGCTTCTTATTATACTTATAGTATCTCTTTAGTATATAGTCTAACCCCTTCTCGGATTCCTTATAAGTCGCTTTAACTTAGTACTATACCATCTTAGTTTGTTGTTATATTTTATAGTATTAAGTATTTTTAATATTAATCTAACCTGTAACCTAATTAATCTTTAGATTATATTTCTATAACTAAAGCATTTTTAGTACTGCCTTATCCCGTTTTAATAGTAGAATATTAAAAGATATCTTAATCTGTCTTTCTTTAATAGTTATTTAAATAGGTACTGTTTTAGGATTAATAATATATAAGGGATATTATTACGGACACCTTAGGTTGCCCTTAGGACAACTCCCAAACGCCCCTTAAATAGTTACCGGTTACGTACTAAAGGCGCGTGCCTATAGTATATAGTCTCTATAATCTCTAAGGCCTTACCTCCTTAAGGATTTATCTCTGTTCGTACTAACTTAATAGTATAAGTGAGCCGTATCCCGGGGCACGAAATACGTATAGTATCGTATGCTCTTTGGGATGGTAGTGACTGTTGATTCTATTAAGGTAGACTACGTGGTCTATATACTAACGTACCCCCCCCCCTAACTAGCTAGTGTTTTAGGAGTGCACTAGACGCGTAAGCGAGTGGGTACACTAAACGCGTAAACGCGTACTTGGTGTATTGAACGCGTAAGCACGCGGTTAGAATAATAGGTGCTGTAATTATATACTAGCGGTACTTGGAAAATGGAACCACTTACGTATAGCCTCCGTAATTGCCTTAATAGAACCATAAAAGACGTAAGAAAATACATAGGAAATCCTCCCCGAGGTACCGTTTGGTCTGCCTTCCAAACGGTACTCCAAGCTAGCCGTAAGTCCTGCTTACGGTCCGTAAAATGAACCGTATGGCCTTCTAACATGCCGCAAGTTAGATTTTAAGGGTCGCTAAGGCGCTAGTACTAAGCGAGCTAATAGCGATTTTCTATCCCGGGGATGGAAAATTGTGATTGGTTAATTCGACTACCGTGGTAGAATAATTGGCCGTATAAGCCGTACGGCCTTCTAACGGGCCGTAGGCGTACCGTAGATACTCCGTTAGTCTCGTTCTACCTATTTTATAACTTTTAGGTTAAGCCTATTTATGTTAATTAGGGTTTTAAGGGCTTAATACGGCTTTGCCTTAGTTATGGCGTCTGCTGGGTTATTTCCGCCGCTAATCTATTTAACCTCCGCAATTTCACGTCGTTCGTAGGCCTGACGTAAGCATATTAGGTTAACTATAAGCCTCTTCTCTTGTGTTGTACCTAGTTTAACTAGGCAGTTATAGAGGGACTTTAAATCGGTGTATAAAACTAGGGGTAACTGCTTTAGTTATAGAATCTTCTAGACCGTTGATTTAATTGCGGCTGCTATATTAAAGCTATAAGCTAATGCATATAGTTTAGAAGCTAGTATACTATAGGTTACTCGTTTACACTTAATTAAAAACTAGTGTAGTATATTTGCGTCCTGATTACGGTCCGTAAGTACAATTATAAAGCCAATTTGTGATGATAGGTCTTTATTATTGGCAAAGGAGGCGTCCGTAAATGCTAGTAAGCTAAAGGAACTTAGGTCTAGTGGTACGAAAGTAAGTCCCCTTATTATATTGTTAATTTGCCACTGAATGCGCTTATTAAGCTGCTTAATATTTTCTTTTTGTGGATCTACTGCCTGGGCCGCAAAGGACAAATCGTAGGCAGATTTGGGTTGGCAGACTATGGCAATATAGGCGCCTCTTGCACGCTATACAACGTATTAATCCTTCATATTTACGGTCTTGCGGGTCTCTCTATAGGAGCTAGTGAGGTCCGTAGGCTTTGCTGTAACAAGCTTTAGGTTTTAAGCCTAGCGCTCCTAAGTTAGCTTAATTAGGTTACCCTTTTATGTAATTAGGCCTCTATTAAACTTAATTAGATTCTGCTTAGTTAACTGCTCTTATAGCTTTGCTAAGAACTTGGCCTTTTATAGTTTAGTTTCTTTAGCGTCTATAAAGGTCTAGTCTACTAGGAATAGAGTATTATCTATTTAGAGTCTAATAATACTAAGGCCGTTTAATAGGGTGTATAAGAGGTAGGGGTTATAGGTCAACTGTTCTATTTTAAGTTTACTAACGTAATGCTAGTAGTATGTCTTAAACTAATGGTTTCTAGCTTCTGGTACTCCGTATAGAGGTTTTACGACCTATAAAATTGTTCCTAGTTATAGATTAAGCTCGAGCGGTGGTCGTATAAAGATATCCCTACTTAGGTAAGTATTAGACTGTACGTAGGCTTGCGAGATGTCCCGTAAGTATAGGGCTATAGGTTTAATTTGCTATAATCTAGGCGTAAGTATAAGTATAATCCGTTAACTAACTTATTAAATTATAGGCAATTATGTAAGGACTAGGTCCTTTCCTTAGTCGTTATAAGCTTATATAATAAGTCTTAACTTTTTAAAGGCTTTGTCAGTACTAGGGTGCTTAATTTCATTAATAAAGCGTAAGTTAAATATACGGACGCCTTGCGGAACATCTCTCTCCGTTATAACCGCAAAGACGCCCTTTTTAAGTAGTCCGTTGATCTCTTTACGTCGTAAGTCCATAAAAGGGGTTTCCTATACTAGAACTAATATATCCGTAGGCAGAAATTGCCTTGCGGATATTCCTGCGGAGGTTAGGTAATTCTTTATTATAGGGTTTTTAGTTATAGGGTGCTTTCGGGGGCGTCCTTAACCACGTTTTACGGCAGGTTTAGCGGGTTCAGTAGGTTTATAGGGGACTTTTATAGCAGGCATAGGTGCTTCTAGTTTATCTAAAGGCAGGGGTACTTCTAGTCTATCTGGTTTAGTAGGTACTTCCGGTTCGTCTAGTTTGATAGGTGTTTCCAGTTCGTTTGGCTTAACGTCATGGTTATCTTCGGGCTGAAAGTAGGGTTTTACGGACGTGCTTTTAAAGCTAGTTGGCCCGCTAGGGAGTTATATATAGTATATCTCGTTTTCTACAGCTAGTAGGCAATAAGGTTCATTCTAATTGCCGCTTTCACGCTATATAAGGACTTTAGAGTTAAGTAGGAGGTCGTATACTAGGGTTGTATTAGGTCCGTTGCGGTAGTATAGGGCGTTATTAACAGTTTGTTTAGCCCGTAGCTTAACTATCTCGGCTATTACCTTCCGTATTGCGGCTGCTCGTTCTATAATAGATGGGGTAGGAGGATCTAGTTTACTTATCCTTAGGTAGGCTCCGTAGACCAAAAGGGTAGGTACTAGTTCGTCTAGGCCAGCAGTGTTATTAACGGCTTTTACGGCTATTTATAGAGCCAGTTCCTTTTAAATATCCTTACATTCGTCCGTAATAATCTAGTAAGCTCTCTATAAGGCTAGGTAAGCTTACTTAATAAGCCCGACGGACTAATACACCTTAACTAGAACGGCTTTTGTTAATATAGTTATAGCCGTAGTATACTACTGGAATTCCTTACTAATGAAGTTCCTATTGGCGTTATAGGTAATATACTACGGGGGTCCGACGTATATATTGATCCAGTAGGTCCGTAAAATATCCTAAGTATACTTTATGGATATATTTTATAACTAACGGGCGGCTTAATAATGGGTTACCTTATTAATTATATATAGTACTAGGCTGCCGTTAATATATATAATGTCTATATACACTAAGTAGTTAAAGTTAAGATCCTTATAAAGGGTAAACTTAAATCGGCCTAGAGAACGTCTGTATTTCTAGCAGTAGGAGCAGTATTTAGTTAGGTGGTTAATTACCTTCCTATTAACGTCGTTATATCTAGAGCGTTTAAGGACTCTATACAGCTTTTCAGCTGACGGGTGGCCGAAACGGCGGTATAGGCGGTGGATTTCCGTACTGGTAAGGTAGCACGGGTTGTAGTTAAAAGATTTCTAAATGTATGTCCGTAAGGTCTCTCCCTATATAAGGAACGGGTGTCCAAATTGTAGTGTAATTAGTAAAGTAATATACTTACTTCTTAGGGTAGTTATAGGGCTAATTAGGGTATCCGTAACGTTATTATAGTACACCTATAACCTATTTATATCCGTAAGGTAGAGTAGGAAAGGGGTGTCCGCTTTTATTACGTGGAAGTTAACTAGGCTAATTAGAGTCTTAACTGCTACTAATCCAATTAATATAGTTAAGCCGATGCCAAATTAGACGGTTATGGCCCTAGTTTACGTAATATCAATGTCCGTATTGTTATTTGTGGTGGTCCTATATATAAGGTATTATCCGTAGCCTACGGTAGACTTCTTAGAGGTACCTGTATTAATTATAACACCGTAGAATTTCTTAGGGGTATAGCGTTCTGTGGTAATATATGTAAATAGGTCCTATTTATAATCTATAATATCTATAACGGGGGTGCTTACGGAATAGTTTTTGGGCGTAACTGAGTGTATAAAGGAACGGTCGGCTAATACGGTCGTGATATTAAAGGCTTAGCTGTCCGTAAAAGGTCCGAAAGTAGTTAAGAATATCTCTAAGGTCTTTTATTTTTAAGCGTCTAAGTTAAAGTTAATTATAAGGGCTTTTATTAACTTATTAGGGGGCTCTTCTACTTCTTTTCCTTTATATTCTAAAATAAACTGGCTAATACGGCTATTAAGTCTCTTTCTGGACTTATTATGTTCTTCCTAGGTATACCTTATAGACTAATATCCTTCCTTACCGCACACGAAGCACTTTTAGCTGGTTTATCTGCGGGGGTATATTTTTATACGGGAGTTATTATAGGGGTTATGGGTAGGGCCTAGTCGATGCGGGTACTGCTAGCGGTAGCGGCGGTCTGTAAAGTAGACGTCTAAGTCTATTTGCGGATATTAAATATCCGTAATAAAGGCTTAAGTGCTGCCTAGTGGGTTTAAGACTTTATACGTTATAATAAAGGAGCGTAAATCATTAATAAGGCCAGTTAAGGTGTCTGTAGGCTTGTAATAGGCGTACTTGCAGGGCTCTACTTCCTAGTAGGCCGTAATAAGTTTGTTATATAGGAAGTCGTCTATTTAAAGCTTGGCGTTAAGGCCGTGCTATAGGTGCCGGAGGTCTTTAATAAGAATTTGTAGGCACTCTATAGTCGATTTTTTAGTGTTCTTATTAATTACGGTCCGTAGCTTAGTCGCATTCTATTAGGTAAGGATATTACGCCTATATTTTAGTCCTTTAAAGTAGTTATAGGTAGCTTCGTATAGCTTATTAAAGGGAATACCAAGGGGGTTGCTCTTAAGGTTAGTGTAGTAGTGGTTAAGTGCTAGGCCGCGCAGCATAGTAGAGTAGGCTTGGCTGAACTCTTATTTAGGAATATCAGCCTTTTAGCAAAGGTCCGTAAAGATAGTTTAAAGTTAAAATTATCGTTTTTACCGCTGTACTTAGATTCGTTGGTATAGAGTTTGGCTAGGTTAGCTAGTTCCTTGCCGTAGGTCTTTACTTAGGTGCGTTGCGGATCTATAACTTATAGATCTATAGCTTACGAATATATGGCTTGCGGATCTATAACTTAGGTAGGTTGCGGATCTGTGGCTTTATTAACAGAAGGGTTTTGGTCCGTATTTTGGTTTACGGGGGTATTACGGTCCGTAACTTGGGTACTAGGTATACTTTAGCCCGTAAGATTAATTCTAAAATCGCTTAGGTTTATAGGACGAATTTGGTTAAGTAGGTTAGGTATAAGGCTAGTAATACCATTAAGTTTGGGAAAAGCAGAGAGATTATTAGTGGCTTTAACCTGGTCTAGGATTTTCTCTTTAGTCTATTCCGTTTGGTTCTCCTCCTATATTATGTTGTATAAGGACCGTACAATAGTAACTTATTTATCCTTTTTAACCTATACACCTTAGTGACGTAAAAGGGTTCGTAGGTTATGGATAGCAGTAGGGTTATAAGCCTTAAGAATAGCTTCCGTAAAGTCCGCAAAGTCTTCCTTATATTACTCCCATAGGTTGTTATTTAGAAGCTTATAGTGTCCGTATTTAAGGATTTTGAAATTAATATAGTCGTTAACGTCGTCTGTAGACGTAAGGTCGACTCCTTAGCTCCACTTCTTTTAACCTTTACTGATTTGCTTGCTTATATCTGCCATATTATATAGCGTTGTATATCTGTATAAGCTATAGCGGGTTATAGTAGCTTATAGCGGGTGGAGGAGGTCTTATAACGGTCCGTAAAATTAATTAGCGGGTCCGTAATAGTTTAAGGGGTCTTATAGTGGTCCGTAAAGGCGATTAACGGGTTTATAACGGTTCGTAGAAGGGTAAAGGGTTTCCGTAAGGTCCGAAGAGGTTTAGGGTTTAAGGGGGTTAAGGATAGGGGGTTCTGTAAAGGTCTATATTCGCGTCTATAACTTCTAGTAAACCATACTAAGACTTAAATAAGTATACAGAGTTGGTGATAAGTCCGTAATCTCCAACTTCCGACCTTCCAGTAGGTCGTACTAGGAGTCTAAACGGGTGGTCGCTGTCGTGTATCGCTTGGGGGGAGGTGTTAAGTAATTGCTAATCTGTGCGCGCTCACTAATCAGTATTCGTACTAACTTAATAGCATAAGTGAGCCGTATCCCGGGGCACGAAATACGTATAGTATCGTATACTCTTTGGGATGGTGGTGACTGTCAATTCTATTAAGGTAGACTACGTGGTCTATATACTGACGTA
>Ga0307515_10017008_pt1 | contig 13286 bp, 19 predicted proteins | sample 17_EM_MG_FD_194513 | JGI IMG/M metagenome (GOLD analysis project Ga0307515, IMG submission 194513) | Populus trichocarpa ectomycorrhiza microbial communities from riparian zone in the Pacific Northwest, United States - 17_EM | ecosystem: Host-associated > Plants > Roots > Unclassified | place...
CTTACTCGCAAACTGTCACTGGTACGAGAAGAAGCATTTGCGGACTGAAGGGATTTTGATGGGGAAGGCTGCAGTAATCTTTGGTGGCCTTAGAAAATTGGAAGTCGTTGTGCAATTCTCGAGAGCCAGGGGACCAGGAGCCATTCGTGCCCGTGAGTTAGTGTGGTTTAGTGACGGAGCGAAGGGAGAGTATGGATACTGGGGCGCCACTTGTCGTGGCTAGTCGAGGTCGAGGCGGAACTGGATGACCTCGGCGATGTAAAGTGGTTGTGAAGATTGTCCAGGACACTAGCGCGGGACGTGTGCATTGGCTGAGGGTTCTCTGTTTGTAGCAATGTCCTGACTACTGGGTGGGGTGAGATTCCGGAGCACAGGTCGATCAGTAGAGACAGGAGAGCGTCCTTAGTGGTAAACACTGGGCAGATGCAGGGCAGCAGCCGCAACAAATGAGCGTTTTATTATGTGCTTATCGTCGTTGGTGGACATACAGTAGACCTTCATCTAACTCTTGGGCACCAAGGCCGAAGTTGGTCACACGCAACCATTACTGGGCAGTGTTCGCAGCCGATATACTTTGGGATTGTGAAGAGGGCCCGGGTGCGAGTGGTATCTCGTCGAGGTGGAAATTGGGCAAGGCGGTGCCTAGGCTGGGTGGACGGGGGCGCGGAAAGAAATCCAGCGTTGGAAGTCACGGTAGCAGCGGCCCCAGATAACTCTCAGATGGCCCCAGATGAGCTCGAGTGGCTCAAGTAGCTCAAGCTACTGGAACTTGACAGGTGTTATGCTCATGCCATTCGTAGGGCCGATGGACTGTAGTGCGAGATGGGTGAGCGACTAGCATGCAGTTTGCGCACATGGGCACGCTGCAAGTTCAGCATGGAGCGTTATAGCAGCATTGGGGTTACCCCGTGGTGGGGTGGCGGGGTCCAAAGTTGGATCCAGCCTCGGTCGTGGCGGTGGTAGGCTGGTGAGTGACGAGTGACGACTGAGGACGATGAACGGAATCCAACGGGATACAGATAGATATGGAACCTAGGGCTAAGGGCTGCATGGGCGCTGAGTGACAAGTGCGAAATGCAGCGAGAGGAGCGAGGAAGCGCAACCACCTGCACCCGGCTACAGCCACGGCCCGAATCATGAGTGATATAAAAGCCTTCAAAAGGGCCTTGCAGCTAGTTGCAGCTAGTTGCCGCAGCATCATCCCCATTGTTCCAAGCAATAATGTTGTGAGTGTCTCATTAGGCGCGTTGATAACCGCTGATTCGAGACTCGGATAGTACTGCTTTCAGTAGTCCCATCGAACTTGTCAACAGGTTTCCCAACGATGTAAAATCCCTCAAGAAGGGAATCCTCAACACATCAAAGAACAAGCCCAACACCATCCTTCTCGTTGGAGAGCCCAGTGTCGGAAAGTCCTCGTTCTTGCAACTTATCGCCAACGTCCTTACTGGCAACGACATGGATTACTACACCTTTGACATCCTCGATCACACCAACGAGCAGGCTAATTCCAACAACCAAGCTCAGACCAAGTCGGCTCGCCTTTACGAAATTACGACCACCAATGGTGTAATGGTAAGTGCTGGGGCTTGGAACGTGCTGAATGTGCGTCAACTCTTACCTTCTTCCTCCCAAGGTCCGCATCCTCGACACTCCTGGGCTGTTGAACACTCACAGTGTTCAACATGACGAGGTTCACAAGGAGAGCATTGCAACTCAGGTCAAGGACCATATCGACTCCGCCACTGCTGTTCTCATCCTCGCCAATGGCACCGTCCGGTGCAGTAGAGTCGGCATAGACTACGCACTATCCACTTTGTCCTCAATCTTCCCTGAGATTCCAACTAAAAATACCGCCCTCCTGTTCACCAATGTTGGGGAGCCCGTTTACTCGAACGTTTGTGAGGATACCGTCCCAGCCATTCTCCGAGTTGCTCGTCAATTCCATATCGACAACCCCATCGCACTCCAGAGGAAGTATGTCAAGCGCAACGGTGATTTCATTGTGAAGGAGAGCAGATCGGGGCTTCGCAAACTTATGAAGGCTGCCGAGCAGGACGCTTTGGAAATGGTCAAGGAACTCTTCAACTGGATGGAAGGTCTTGAGCCCAACCCAACGACGACGATCCCTCCGAAAGCCCAACCCGCCGCGAAGGAGGCGAAGATCCCTGCAGATGTTTTGGTAATCCGTGTGAAGCCGAAACCCGCATACAGCTACCACAAACTCTGCAAATTTATGTCCAACTTCTACTCCACATGCTTTATTCGACTGCACGTCTTCTATGCGTTGGTCGTAATTTTAATTCCCTGGATCCAGTTGTTCCTATGTTCCGGTCTGGTTCGATTTTCGCACGCGGAGCCGGGGAGATCTCAATTACTCTGCGGGTAACACTATGGACGAGTTGCCGAAGGCCACGCGGGCCGTGGCCGTTCGGGGGTGGCTCCGCGCTCTTGCAGGGAGCAATCTGGCTTCTAGAGCAGCGCCGCAAGGACACGGAGGAGAAAGGGGTCGGTCAGGAGAAGTTGGAAAACATGCAGCATAGCTTGGGGATTGACCGTATTTCCTAGCGATGTAGACTCCCTCATGCAAGGGATCATCAAGACACGAAATAACAAGGCAAAAGCGCCATACAACATCGTTCTTGTTGGGGAGACTGTACTGGTGTTGGAAAGTCCTCGCTGTTGGAATTAATTGCCAATGTCCTGAGTGGCAACGATGTGGATCATTACGACCTCGACATCCTCAACCCTACCAACGCCCAAGATGATTCTAACAACCAGAGTCGGACCAACTCTGCCCACCTTTACGAACTTAGAAGTAACAACGGTATAGCAGTAAGTATTGGTACTTGTGAACATGCAAACACGTGTAACCTCTTCTCAAGGTTCGCATCCTCGACACCCCTGGACTGGCCAACACTCGCCGTCTCCAGCAAGACGAGCTCTACAATAACAGCATTGTAACTCAGATCAAGAAGCACATCGACTACGTCACTGCAGTTCTCATCCTCGTCAATGGCACCGTCCCGCGCAGCACCATCGGCATTGACGACATGTTGTCGACTTTGTCCGCCGTCTTCCCCGAACCATTGACCAACAATATTGCCTTCGTGTTCACCAATATCTCAAGCACCCTTTTGTCGAACTTCTGCTACGAAACTATTCCAGGTATTCTCGAAGACGCGCCTCAGTTCCAGATCACCAACCCCATTGGGCTCCAGAAGAGGTACTTCAGACTCAAGGCTGACCAGGGGATGAAGAATATGAGGGTGGGAATGCGCGAAGAGGATAAAACCGCCGAGCTGGACGTTTTGGACATGCTGGTGAATCTCTTTGACTGGGCGGACGGCCTTGATTCACAGCCAACGATGAGGGCCATCTCTCGCTATGAGGAATCCCAGAACATTGTGATCGCCGTCGTCACCTCTCTCACTGCGCAGGTTAATCAGCTGCGGAGGAAGGTGCAGGAGGGAGTCAGGAAGGTTAGGCGGGTCTTCATCAGAGATTAGATGCAGGGCAGGTAATCTCTTCCTGTGTAGGGTCCGATGTTCTCCATGGAACGCCGCACCACATGTGGCCCCGGTTGATTTCCTCGGTCACGCATATAAGGGAAGCTATAATGCTATGCTGGGTTATTATACAGTCCATGTACGGCGAATGTCTATAGAGCGCAGCGCATGTCTTTACCGTTCGTCCTCTTGCGGTTCCGTCCGGTTCAATTGGAATTGCGGTTGAGTGGAAATGACGGCGGACTCGAGAAGATCTTCGAGATTAGTTCACTGGCGATGAATTTCCGGGTTGAGGCGTGGGAGCGTCGGGTGACTATTCTGCTAACGGTAGGCACGCCTGTTGTTGACACGATCGGTGCGTGATACTGGTGGAGAGGCTGGTTGTCCCTGCGGTCGGGTCGCAGAAACGCTAGACAAAGGAAACAGATGGGTGGCATCGGCGGCCGGGAGTAGACGTTATGCAATGACAATTGGAGGACATCCCGGCCCCCGTTGAAAGAGTAACCATTTGGAGGCCAAGATTGGAGGCCAAGGGTCTCCTCTGGACTCTGCGCCACCCATTAATTCAGTTTGGCTGTTAGCTGGCCACTGGAAACCGCCTCACCTCGGTAGCTCGCTCGCTTATGCTGTCTTGTTCTGAGTGCAACCGAAAACGCGACCATGACATCAAGGAGTGACCTCGGGGCACTGGGCACACCCGAGGCTGGGCTAAGCGTAATTGAATACACCGTAACACGCAAATGCGAACACGGGAGGACCGCATGTCTCTATCCATAAATATGGGTCTCAGACGATCCAATGGAAATAACACCCATATCTCATTGACATCGGACCGGCTGTCGTGTGAATTAAGTCATCATCCAAACAAGTCATGCCCAAGCCGTGAGTCCTTCCATGGAACCCTGAACCATTGATAGCTACTAATAATTTGGTATTCCATCCAGTGGTGAACTGATTTCTGATTGTACACCATGTGACCTGGAAAACCATGATGAAGATGACTCCTTGACTATTAAGCAGGTCACAATGAAACCCTTGGTGCAATATCTCTGACCTTATTCTCTAACAGGGTAGAGTCTCTCAAGCAGGGGATCATCAGGACACAAGCGGACCCAGCGAAAGCATCATACACAATCCTTCTGGTTGGCGAGACTGGCGTTGGGAAATCTTCACTCTTGGAACTCATCGCCAATACCCTTCGTGGCAACGACGTCGATCACTACGATTTCCACACCCTTGACCACACCAGCGAGCAAAGTGGTTCTAACAACCAGAGCCAGACTAACTCGGCCCGCCTTTACGAATTTATAAGCAAGAACGGAGTAGTGGTAAGTGCTGATGTTCATGAACGTGGTGAGTATGTAACACCTCTCCAAGGTTCGCATCCTCGATACACCGGGGTTGGCCAATACTCGCAGTATTCAACATAACGAGCTCCACAAGAAGAGTATCACGGATCTGATAAGGAAGCACGCCGACTCCATCACTGTCGTTCTCATCCTCATCAATGGCACCGTCCCGCGCTGTACCGTCGGCATTGATGACATGTTGTCGACTTTGTCCGACGTCTTCCCCAAACCATTCACCAACAACGTCGCCTTCATGTTTACCAATATCTCGACCCCCCTTTCGTTGAACTTTTGCCAGGACACGATCCCAGCTACTCTCCAAGACGCACCTCAGCTCCAGATCGACAATCCCATCGGGCTCCAGAAGAGGTACCTATGGCTCAAGGGTGATCAGAGAATGAATCATAAGAGGAAAGGAATGCGCGAAGAGGTGAGAGCCGCCGAGCAGGGCGCTATGAACGTGCTCGTGGATCTCTTTGGATGGGCGGACGGCCTTGATTCACAGCCAACGATGAGAGTCGTACCTCACCACGAGGAATCCCAGAATATCGGGGTCAGCATCATCACCTCTCTTACCGCGCAGATGAAACAGCTGTGGAGGAGGGTCAAGAGGAAGGTGCAGGAGGGACTCAGGAAGGTTAGGCGGATCTTCATCAGAGTATAGAAGCGAGTCAGGCTATCTCTCCCTGTATAGGTCCGATGTTCTCCATGGAACACCTCACCACATGTGGTGCCGGTTGATTTCCTCGGTCAAGCATTTAAGGGGGGCTATGATGCTATCCTTGGTTGTTATACAGTCCATTGTATGCCGAATATTTGTAGAGCGCAGTGCATGTCTTTACAGTTCGGCCTCTCATCGCGGTTCCGTCCGGTTCACTTGGAATTTCGGTTGAGTGGAAATGACGTCGGTCTCGATAAGACCTTCGAGATTAGTTCACTAGCGATGAATTGCGGGGCTGAGGGAGTGAGGGAGTGAGCAGCCAGTTGCTGCGAGTATCGTGGGAGCAGCGTGGAAGCGTCGGGTGACAAATCTGCGGACGGTAGGCAAGCCTGTTGTCGACACGATCGGTGCATGGTACTGGTGCAGAGTCTGGTTGTCCCTGCGGTCGGGTCGCAGAGCACGGTGGACAAAGGAAGCAAATGGGTGGCATAGGGCAAGAGACCAGCCACGGTCTGACATACTATTCGGAAATGCGGGACTAGGCGCGATGCAATGACAATTGGAGGACGTCCTGACCCCCGTTGAAAGAGTGACCATTTGGGGGCCAAAGGTGGAAGCCAAGGGTGTCCTCTAGACTCTGCGCCACCCATTTATTTTGCCCAATTTGAGGTACAGCGCTGCGTAAACGCAGTGCCACAGGTTCAGCACTTCTGAATCCATGGCGCCCACTGGCAATGTTCTGCACCGCGATCTCGTTGTACCGGTGACTCTCCAGGTTATTCCCATACAGTTGGGTGGGCTCCTCCTCTGATTAATCATCCAGCCTCAAAGTCTTCCACCGTTTTTTGGGTCCTCCATCAAACTCTAAACCGTTGTCGGATGCAACATCTGTGCAAACCCGGTCCAAGGCCACATCTCAGCCACCTCACGTGCATGCGGTGTAACGTAACCTTGGTCCGTGTCCAATGTTGGCCGGCGACTGGAACCTGCCTCACATTTATGGCCCGCTCGCTTATGCTGTCTTGCTCTAAGTACAATTGAAAGCGCAACCCTGATATCAAGGAGTGATCCCGGGCAGTAGGCAAACTCGAGGCTGAGCTGGGTGGAATTTTGCGAGAGGACGGCATGTCTAGCTCTCCTTAAGTACTTAGGGTGCCATTGACATTGGACCGTCTGTCGTGTGAATCGGGCCATCATCCAAATAATGTCGGCTTTCCCTCAAGCCATGCCCAAGCCGTGAGTCCTTCCATGAACCTTGAACCATTGATAACTACTAACTACTAATTTAGTATTCCATCCAGTGGTGAACTGATCTTTGATTATACACCATGCGACCTGGAAAACCATGACGAAGATGACTCCTTGGCTATAAGAAGGTCACAATGAAACCCTTGGTGCAATAGCCCTGACCTTATTCTCTAACAGGGTGGAGTCTCTCAAGAAGGGGATCATCAGAACACGAGCGGACCCAGCGAAAGCGTCATACACAATCCTTCTGGTTGGCGAGACTGGCGTCGGAAAATCATCATTCTTGGAACTCATCGCCAATACCCTTCATGGAAACGACGTCGATCACTACGACCTCTACACCCTTGACCACAGCAACGAGCAAGGTGGTTCTGACAACCAGAGCCAAACCAAATCGGCCCGCATCTACGAATTCACAAGCAAGAATGGGGCATTGGTAAGTGCTGGTGTTTATGAACGTGGTGCGTATGTGTAACATCTTCCAAGGTTCGCATCCTCGATACACCGGGATTGGCCGATACTCGCAGCATTCAACATGACGGGCTCCACAAGAAGAGTATCACGGATCTAATAACGAAGCACATCGACACCATTACTGCCGTTCTCGTCCTCGCTAATGGCACTGTCCCCCGCACTACTGTCGGTACCGATTATGCACTCTCTACATTGTCCGCCATCTTCCCCAGGACCCTGGCTAACAATATTGGCTTCATATTCACCAATGTATCGAGCCCGCTTCACTGGAACTTCAGCGGGGATACTCTCCCGGATGCCCTCAAAGGTGCACCTCAATTCATCCTCAACAACCCGATCGCCCTTCATAGGAAGTATAACAAGCTCAAAGGTGGTCCAAATACGAGGAAGGAAAGGGCGGAGTTTCGCAAGGCGGTGAAGGCCAGCGAACAGGACGCTTTGGAAATGATGGCGGATCTATTTGACTGGTTGTACGGCCTTGAACAACAGCCAGCAACAGGAATTGCGCCTCTCTATGAGAAGGACCAGAATCATCCTGCCATGAGTGCGGACACTCGTGCTCCGATGCACCAAAAGCCGACCGAGCATTGCCACTCTCGTGTGAGTTGTTCATCTTGCTTGCACCTAGCTCTCGAATCTTATTCTGATAGGGACTAGGGCGTGAACCAGGGGCTCACAATCTGGAAGAGGGCCAAAATGTCACGAAAGAACAAGAAGTTGGTCAGAAGCAGCCGAGGATAATCCAAGGTAGCTCCAGCTTCTCGCTTTTCGGAAAGGCGAGAGATATGGTGAAGGAGGGAGTCCAGAGGGTCAAACAAATCTTCAATGGTGAGCAGATACCAGTCAACGTATCGTCTCCCATTTTGGTTCCAACATGAGCCATAGCTCCCTCGTTTATGTATTGAAAGATTACATGTACTATGGTATCACACTTATATATTGCGTGCAGCTCATGTCCTACGGCTATTTGCTTGGGTGTTTCAAACCTTGCACCACTTCTCCACCCCCCTTACCACCTCCTTGCCAGGCAGCTGGGAGTACTAATGGGTGGCACACGGTTTGAAAATACCCGAGCAAATGGCTGTACAAATTCTGCTGCTCATCCGCTGCAGTAGGCCTCAGAAAATATGATCATCAATTTACCAGTTGAATAGCCCTCTCTACTCTGATGGTACTGGCACCTCACGGGAGCATAGCTCAAGTCACGGAGGTGGATCCAGTAGCAATTGGAAAGGCGGTGATCTCTTAATACGAAAGGGAGAATATCGGGCCAATACGGGGTTGACTATTACGACAGATACAGTAGTCTGGAAACTTGACTTCTGACGGTCTACTGCCATTGGGGCGCGGGTCGCACCCTGGCCGCATCTTTAATAGAGGCAGATAGTGCGTGGCGTAGTAACGTAGAGTTGGGTGTGAATATAAATGTTCATTGATATACCAGAGGGAGCTCTCACCCTGTGAGGTTACGAGAGGAGGCTGGTGTTAGTTATTGCTTGTTGAATGTCGCGTCACCCTTATTAGGTCTGTTTGGTCATCCCCATTCCCCATTCCCCATTCCCCATTTACGATCCCCACCCGATCCCCGTTCACAACCCAAGCGTGTAGCACGTGAAACTGTAATCTGCCTTGTATTTATAGTCCGCAGCTCAAGGCAGGAAGACCCTCATGGTCCTTTCCCCTTCTGAGTTCGATAACAGGCAGTACCGTAATCAAACCGCTGGCTTCTACATTCCCTCCACAAAGTCGCCCTCGTCTCGCCACCCTACTTTCGTCACCACCTCGAACGCCTCCTGATCAGAGGCTTTCCATCTCTTTATAGGTATCACCATCTTCCCAACCACCCCATATCTTTACCCTCCAGAAATTTCTGCTTCTCCTCCATCTTCTTCGCAAATTATTTGGCGTTCTTGACAGCGTTCTTCGAGAAAGCAAGCCGCTCCTGATCTGCTGGATTTCTGCACTTCAGAAGGTGGTGTGGCCATGGGTCAATTGTCGATTATCAATTCCCGCTGCCATGTGCCTTGCCATCCTGTCGCATATCTCCTGATGTGTGAAGACCTAATATGTAATGAAGTGGGCGAGCATTGGAGATGGTTTTGAAGCATTGTTGTGGACGCTGTTCTTCACTGGTGGTTGCTCATCGCGTCATATGAGGGAGCGTCGTGTCGGGCTGTAGGGCTCTGAATAAAAACGGCGGAGGGGTGTAGCGGAAACCAATGAGAACGGAGTGGATACTTACTCGCGAACTGTCACTGGTACGGGAAGAAGCATTTGTATACGGAAGGGATTTCGATGGGAAGGCCGCAATAATCATTGGTGGCGTTACGAGATTGGAAGTCGTGCAATCCTTGAGAGTCAGAGGCCAGGAGCCGTCCGCGCCCGTGAGTTAGTTTGGTTTAGTGACGGCGCGAAGGGAGCGTATGGATACTGGGGCACCACTTGTGGTGGCTGGTCGAGGTCGGGGCGGAACTAGATGACCTCAGCGATGTAAAGTGGTTGTGAAGATTGTCCAGGACACTGGCACGGGACGTGTGCATTGGCTGAGGGTTCTCTGTCTGTAGCAATGTGCTTACTATTGGGCGGGGTGAGATTCCGGAGCACAGGTCGATCGGTAGAGACAGGAGAACGTCCTAAGTGGTATACACTGGGCAGGCGGAGGGCGGCAGTAGCAGCAAATGAGCGTTTTATTCGGTGCTTATCGTCGTTGGTGGACATACAGCAGGCCTTCATCTAACTCTTGGGCACCAAGGCCGAAACTGGTCACACGCAACCATTACTGGGCAGTGTTCGCAGCCGACATACTTTGGGATCGTGAAGAGGGCCCGGATGCGAGGGGCATCTCATCGAGGTGGAAACTGGGCAAGGCGGTGCCTAGGCTGGGTGGACGGAGGCGCGGAAAGAAATCCAGCGTTGGACGTTACGGCAGCAGCGGCAGCAGCGGCCCCAGATGACTCTCAGATGGCCCCAGATGAGCTCGAGTGGCTCTAGTAGCTCAAGCTACTGGAACTTGACAGGTGTTATGCTCATGCCATTCGTAGGGCCGATGGACTGTAGTGCGAGGTGGGTGAGCGACTAGCATGCAGTTTGCGCACAAGGCCACGCTGCAAGTCCGGTATGGAGCGTCATAGCAGCTTTGGGTTACCCCGCAGACGGTCCTTGGTGCGTGGTGCGTGGTGCGTGGTGCGTGGTGCGTGGTGCGTGGTGCGTGGTGCGTGGTGGGTCCAAGTTGGATCCAGCCTCAGAGTAGTGGTGGTAGGCTGGTGAGTGGCGAGACTGAGGACGATGAACGGAATCCAATGGGACACAGATGGATATGGAACATAGGGCTAAGGGTGCGTGAGAGCTGCGTGGGCGCTGAGTGATAAGTGCCAAGAGGAGCGTAAGGAGCGAGAGAAACCCGGCTACAGCCACGGCCCGAATCATGAGTGACATGAAAGCCTTCAAAAGGTCCTTGTTGCTAGTTGCAACTAGTTGCAGCTGCATCATTCCCCTTGTACCAAGCAATAATGTCGACCAAGCCGTGAGTGTCTCATTAGACGCGTTGATGACTGCTGACGGATAGTACTGCTTCCAGTAGTCCCATCGAACTTGTCAACAGTATTCCCAACGATGTAGAATCCCTCAAGAAGGGGGCCCTCAACACATCAAAGAACAAGCCGTACACCATCGTTCTCGTTGGAGAGCCCGGTGTCGGAAAGTCCTCATTCTTGCAGTTTATCGCCAATGTCCTTACTGGCAACGACATGGGTCACTACATCTTCGACATCCTCGATCACACCAACGAGCAGGCTAATTCCAACAACCAAACTCAGACCAAGTCGGCCCGCCTGTACGAAATTACGACCGCCAATGGTGTAGTGGTAAGTGCTGGGGCTTGGGAGCGTGCTGAGTGTGCGTTAACTCTTAACCTCTTCCTCTCAAGGTTCGCATCCTCGACACCCCTGGGCTGGTCAACACTCACAACGTTCAACATGACGAGCTCTACAGGGAGAGCATTGCAACTCAGGTCAAGAACCATATTGACTCCGCCACTGCTGTGCTCATCCTCGCCAATGGCACCATCCCATGCGGTACCGTCGGCATAGGCCACACACTCCCCACTTTGTCCTCCATCTTCCCCGAGATTCCAACTAAAAACACCGCCCTCCTGTTCACCAATGTTGGGGACCCCGTTTGCTCGAACGTTTGTGAGGATAAAGTCCCGACCGTTCTCCAAGATGTTCCTCGATTCCATATCGACAACCCCATCGCACTCCAGAAGGAGTACGTCAAGCGCAATGGTGACGCAAATGTGAAGGAGAGCAGATCGGGGCTTCGCAAACTTATGAAGGAGGCCGAGCAAAACGCTTTGGAAATGGTCAAGGAACTCTTTGATTGGTTGGAAGGTCTTGAGCCCAAACCAACGACGACGATCCCTCCGGAGGCCCGACCCGCCGCAAAGGAGGCGAAGATCCCTGCAGATGTTTTGGTAATCCGTGTGAAGCCGAAACCCGCATACAGCTACCACAAACTCTGCATCTTGATGTCCAACTTCTATTCCACATGCTCTATTCGACTGCACGTCTTCTATGCGTTGGTCGCAATTTTAATTCCCTGGATCCAGTTATTCCTATGTGCCGGTCTGGTTCGATTTTCGCACGCAGGGCCGGGGAGACCTCAATTATTCTGCGGGTAACACTATGGACGAGTTGCCGAAGGCCACGCGGGCCGTGGCCGTTCGTGCGTGGCTCCGCGCGCTTGGAGGGAGCAATCTGGCTTCTAGAGCAGAGCCGCAAGGATACGAAGGAGAAAGGGGTCAGCCAGGAGCAGCTGGAAAACACGCGACATGGCTTGGAGCAGGTTGAAAGTGCGCTTTCCCGGATCCTGCTCATAAGCCCGCACCGCGGCGGGGATAGATATTTGGCCGCCTAGGTCGTCTCGGCTCAATCTCTACCACCGCCAAGCTCACCGTAACTCCCTAACTGGGTAAAAGTCCATTCAAGCACCGGAGATACGATAGGACAGCACGTTGCTGACCTTGGGATAGTGTTCCCCAGCAGCATCCTCGTCACCTACATCTTCCCTCAGACCCATATCACCGTCGAAGCAATGCCTAGCGCTGCTCAAGTCAGGCCCAGGCTGTGGGTCTTTCCGTGATCTCAAAATACTCGGTCCCTACCAAGTAGGATGTCGGTTCTTCCAGCAGCGAGGCCCCTCCACCAAACATACCAACGGATCTCCTGGACCGGCAGGTCACGCAAATCTCCATCGGCGAATAGACGCAAGTCAAAGTATCTGCCCTAGTGTGGGACTCGCTATTGATTATGTCGCTGTATAGATTTACTAATTTTTTGTTGTTCATTTTCCTTGGGTTATGCATACATGCCGGACTATGATACCATCTGTTCTTGTTGGTTTGACAATGGAGGCCCACCTCTAACATCCATGCGTGATCCTGATCCTGCGGCGGTCCCAGCTATTCTCAAAGACGCGCCTCAGTTCCAGAACGACAACCCCATCGAGCTCCAGACGAAGTACTTCATGCTCAAGGATGACCAGGGGGTGAAGAATACGAGGGCGGAAATGCGCGAAGAGGTGAAAGCCGCCAAGCAGGACGCCATGAACGTGCTGGTGAATCACTTTGATTGCTTGATTCACAGCCAACGATAGGGATCATTTCGCACCATGATGAATCCCAGAATATATATTGTGGTCAGCGTCGTCACCTCTCTCACCGCGCAGATGGCTATGATCCATGTCTACGGCTCTGCCGCACATTTGGTACTATCACGGGTGTAAACGAGATTACCATTACTCGGTTTCAGGAATGCAATCCTGTTCCATTCCGTCCCAGCCTGTCCTGTCCTCCCATCCTGTCGCACCCTCAGGGCACGCTGAAAGATGGGATGGGGAAAGGGAAAGGGACGGAATAGGGGCGGTTTTCATTGACTTATTTTTGGCCACTAGCGGGGTCGGCTCCTGTCACATCCTGTCGTCCGAAATCATCTGGATCCCTTTGGACTGGTGTCCACTCTTCCTGCCCCTTCCAAAATCCGGCCGAGA
>Ga0307515_10017009_pt1 | contig 13286 bp, 7 predicted proteins | sample 17_EM_MG_FD_194513 | JGI IMG/M metagenome (GOLD analysis project Ga0307515, IMG submission 194513) | Populus trichocarpa ectomycorrhiza microbial communities from riparian zone in the Pacific Northwest, United States - 17_EM | ecosystem: Host-associated > Plants > Roots > Unclassified | place...
CCAGATGTCTGAATTTATAAAAATAACCATAATTATAGTTTACAAGTTTCAAAAAACTATCTTCATTTCATTTTCCAAGATAAAATAAACAAAAGGTAGTAATTAAAATATTTAATGTGGTGGTAACTAACAATTAATTAACTACGTGGAACCCAACCTTCTCTTCTTCCAGAAACTCAATTCCGGATCAAGCTTCTCACCAGTTCTCGCCGGTTCAGATTTACTTCTTGTGAGTATCAAAGGCCGTAGAGCGGAAACCACCTCTGTATTTGACTCTTTAATGTTTGCAGAATTTGCAATTCCCTCCCTGATTGAAGTGATAGAGCCTTCAAATTCTTTGAGAAAACTAATCTTTACTTCCATTTCTGGATGCAAACTTGATTCTTTATCAGATTCTTCAGAAACAGGCTCTCTTAACGACGTGGGACTTCCATGTTCTATGTTTTCCTGCTGTGTACTACACTGTTTCTGCTTTGTTTTTCCAATCTCCGATGGTGACCCCCAAGATCTTCCCGCTAAAGAAGAACGGTACGGTGCAGATCTGCATCTAGTCAGTAAAAAAGCATTCCTTGGTGGTGTAATAGCTGTAGAGACATAAATTTTAGCTTCCATTTCTTTTTCTTGTTCACTTTCTTGCTCAAAATCTTCACTTCTGACACCATAGTTTGGTTCAGCCTTTGAAGAATTACAATCCTCGCTAATTTTGCCTTTTCTCTTAAATCCGACACGAAAGAAATGAGCCCATTTAGGCCAAGAAGGTGTAAAAGACTTACGCTTGAGTTTTCTTCTACTTAAATGGTGATGACAAAGTAGGGTTTTTTGGATCCATTTGCACAGGCGTTTTTTGGGCTTTCCGGGCCGGATATTGGCTTGTTTGAACCGCCTGACCCGGACTTGACCCATGCAGGTGACTTTTGGAGAGGAGGGTTCTTGAGTTTCGATTGTTGTATTTTTCTTTCTAACAAACATTGGACTTGAACGTGACCTACGTCTACTTCTGCTACCAACATTGATTCTCAAGAACCTCATCAATGGTGGTGGGTAGTACTTCTCTGTCCGACCCGGACTCGATAATGGTTTCGTAGACAACTTCATGTTTTTAACTATATTTTGTGTGTGCGTGTGTTTAATTTTGTCTAGTTTGAGTTCTAGGGGTTTGCCTGGTTTGCTATGGCTTTTTGAGGTAGGGAAGAAGAAGATACGTGGAGAGAGTTATTGCTTTGGGCTGGTTGTTGAAGCTGGGATCGAAACGAGGAGGAGAGGAGAAGAGAAGACAGTGGTCACCTTGTTGGAGCTTCCTGCTTCCTTTTGATTTTGTGCTGTTTTTTTTTTTTTTTTAATCTCTGCACGGATGGGTGAATCTGACTGTAAGATTTTTCTATTTCGAGGTTGTAGGCCTTCTGTTCGGTTTTGTCCTTCGAGGTCAGCCAGTTATTTATTGCTAATTGATAAAATTACTTATTATTAACACCATGGCATGTGCATATGAGGAGTGTATATATATATATACATACACTTGTGTATAATCGTTGGTGATTCGTACCGGTCAATAATAAATTTTAAAAAATATATATAAAAAAAAATATTTAAAGTATAGAGAGTGTATTAATTTATTTTTGGGTTGGCGGTAACCCAACTCAATTGAATCTTCTCTGTAGCAAGGCTTAACACTATTAGATCCCATTGAGCAGCAGAATTCAACTCTATTGAAAGAAAAAATATTCAACTAACCCAGCCTCAAATGAAAAAGAATTATCATCACCCAACTTTTATACAATATAAAAAAAAAGTCTCATCATTTTATCTTCTCTTTACCGTATGAAAAAAAAAATTACATAAGAGAAAAGAAAAAATATAAAGAGGCAAAAAAATAAAATTGGACATATCTGAGTCTGGCTGCGAGCCGGACCCAATATTATTAGATTAGATTGCGAGCCAAGCCCAATATCGTTGGATCTGGCTGCCAAACCGGATCTGGCACCTATTAGAAGTGATTTGGATTGGGTCTGCCTGTCAAGCCAGACTTACTAGCTTTTGATACAGAAAACAGAAAAGACAATGCCCACAACAACATTTTTTGACTAAAAAAAAACAAAGACAACGCTCTCATAGCGTTGCGGTGTCATCCACAGTGCAAATATTATATGTTTATAGTGTGGTCCACACTATAGTGCAAAAGAGTCTATGTCCACAAAAAATGTACAATGCGTTTCTCATACCTGCCAAGCTAGACCTAGCACCTGTTGAAAGCGATTTAAGTCTGGTTACCAAGCCAGATCCACAAACTTTTGATATAGAAAACAGAAAAGACAACGCCCCCAACAATACTTTTTTAATAAAAATAAACAACAAAAACAACGCTCATACAGCACTAGAATATCGTTTATAATACAATGAATCTATATTCATAGTAAATATATAGTGGTTTTCCCGTGCTTTTTAAAGTATAGTGTGTGTTTGTGTGTGTGTGTGTGTGTGTGTGTGTGTGTATATATATATATATATATATAGTTCACTTTCCTACCTTATTTTAAAAAATTATAATTTATATCATGAGATTTACATGTTAAATGATAATTTACATCCTCAACTTCATTTGTTAAAAAATTATAAAAGTAAATATTTGAGTGTTTAGAAGTTTGTCATTATATTCATTTTAATTACTAAAGAGCACTTGGAGCCTCATAACAATAAAATTATCATTCATAATTCATTATTACAATAATGTTATCCATAATACTCAGAAATAAAAATATTCCATGAACACAAATCCTTTTCAGAAACTTAAGCAAACAAATTCTAAATTCCTTGAGCATAACTCTATTTTTATCTCCCCTTATCAGCTCAAAATTCCAGATGGATTGTTAAGAGATATATATTCCCGTGATGGATCATTAACATATCTCTATTCGAAAGCCTTAAATCTTTTTACATAAAAGTTTTCACAGGAGCGTGGAATACAAGATCATTTGTAACCAAGAAAGGAATAAAGATAGTGAATGACAGTGCTGAGTTCTTCTAGTACAATGTTAATTTTTTTCAAGGTTTTCAAAGTTTATGACTTTCTAACTCTAATTAACAAAATTCAACTTGAAGCTCCCTTGTGTTCATGAAGAAACCTATATATGACAACTCTGTTCAACTTACCCCTACAAAGAGAAAATGTCAGGTAGATTTTTCCTCATGTATCCACAAAAAAATTAGAAACTAAGAAATCATCAGGAGTGTGGAAGCCTATGTTGTGATGAAAAATTATTTGCGGTCATAATCCTAATAATGAGCGTTTTTAAAACCAATACTTATTATTTATGTCCAGCCTCATAATTTTTCCAATCGATGATTTTTTTGTTTTGTGAAAAATTATAAAGATCATCTCTAAAATTTCATTGATCAAGATTTAAAGCTCATAATTTGATAGCAACCTAAGACTCAAAAACCAAGATAAACCCATTAATCAAGACCATATCTTGATCTCCCCCACCAATTATATCGAGAAAAAATAATAAATAAATCTTGAGAGGTGTAGATCAACTAGTCAGACTTTAAGTTTGCTCCTCAGAGGTCACCAGTTCGAGTCCCACAAACCTCATAATCATTGAAGACTTACATAGTCGTTAACTTCAGAGCTCATGAGATTAGTCGAGGTACATGCAAGCTGATCCGGATACCCACGTGAATCTAAAAAAAGAAAATAAACCTTGAATCAATGTTTATTAAATAAGAAAAACCCATACAAACCCCATCTACCCATTAATCCATCAAGAAAAGACTTTAGGATCCTAACCTCAAATTCAAATTGTTTAAAAAGATCCAAGAAACCTTTTGCATCCCAAAACCCATTAGTTGTAAACAAATTAAAGGGATGAGTTCTACCTATCATTTTAACTTGCAAGTTACCAGGAAGAGGAAGCGAAAACAAATGAGGATTTGGTCATTAAAGTGAGCAAATTGCAGAAACAAATGGAAAAGAGAGACTATGATTTTTTTGGAGAGAGAAAAATGGGACAAGAAAGAGAATGAGTGTGTCATATATCATTTCCATACCTTTCTCATATATATTATATATGAGAGAAATTTCATCTTTTGATTCTTTTTGAAATTCATGTTTGACCTAAGATATAAAGTATAATTTCTCAAGATATAACAAGAAAATTAAAAAGTAATCAAACTATAAAAAGTTTTTTTTTTGTAATTATCCCAAGAAAAAATAGCAAATCATCACTGGTAAAAAAAATTATAAATAGCACAATTTGGTAAAATTCACATAGAAACAATAACATTTTAAGAAAATAGTTAAAATTGACTCAAATAAATTCAAGGAAGAGAAGGGAGAGAGAAAAGGAAAGGAAAGGAAAGGAAAGAATGAATGAATGAAACCCCATAGGCATGTTGAATCTTTAATGATGACCCCCTCGGTATCTTAAAAAAGATCTTGCGAGATGAATACAATAATATCAAAAAAGGTTACCAATGGTGACCGGAGTGGAACACATCTGATGTAATGATCTAAATTTCTTAAGTATGTTTTATCTTTCAATTAATTAGATTATTGCAAAATGGATTATAAATTTTTTTCTTGAGTTTTAGTAGAGTTTCTCCTATATAAAAGCTCTACCATCAAAACTCGATAATACCAAGGAAGGTTACCAATAGTAACCGGAGTGGGACACACACATTGTAACAACCAAAATTTCTTAAGCATGTTTTCTCTTTTAATTAATTATATTATTGCAAAATGGACTGTAAGTTAATTTTTTTTGTTGAATTTCAACAAAGTTTCTCCTATATAAAAGCCCTTCCATTTAAACTCAAATCACAACATGTCATCTCAAAAATGATCTAGGCTCACCATTCATCAAATTCATCAAAAACATGTTTATACACTTTTTATATATACAAGATAGCAACCATAACATTTATTTCAAAACATACAATATCATCAACATGTGATAATTCTTCATTTCCCTTCTTCTTTTAGTTTATCATAGAATTCATATGTAATAGATTTAGTTATATAACATAATTTAATTTAGACAAAAGTCTACATAATAAGAAAACCTAAGTTAACCAAAGCCGGGTATCAAAGTTGTTGTGATAAAAGGGATATACCTTTAAAACACATGAAAATATAGAATATATTTTAAATATGTAAATAACAATTCCAACTAGTATCTTTATTAACCTCAAAGAGTAAACATGGGATTAATTTTCCTTTTACAAGCATGTACAAATTATGCTACATGTCTAGTGTAATTCATTCTCTTAATCAAAAGTTAAGCCTCCCCTACTTCTATTACTTATTACTTATTGCACCACCATTTAAATATATAGTTTATGATTGCATCAAATATGAATCCATTTAACTATTTCAATAACCAGCTCTTGTTGTTGTGACTAGCTTAATCATTCAAAATATCCCCTACTCATATGGCCATCTTAGTTTTTTTTTATTTATTTATATTTTGTGCTTTTAATTGGATTCATGTTCCATATTTTACATTGAATCTATGTAAAAATAAATATACAAAACATTTCCTTAACAAGATGAGGTATGGCAATGGATGCATACCCGATGCTCCTGCCATGTGAGCTCTTCTTATAGCAGGTCTCACTTCGGATGTCCCTCCAAATATTCAAAAAGGTATTTAGGTCAATACCTAATTATTTGTAACCCATTATCACAACTACTTATTCACATCATTGATCCATTTTCATAATAACATTCATGAATATTCTACTTTTGTTTACCAATTCCATTCTTTCACATTAGCATGCATCATGTCACTCTTGCATACCAATTCATTTTTTCATACTAAGATTCATTATATCACTCTTGCTTACCAATACATTCATTTCATAATAGCATTCATTATGTCACTCTTACTTACCAAATCATTCATTTTTATAATCCTATTCATTCATAATCTCATTTAATGCCTAAACTTTTTATCATCCATTTTTGCAATCCATTTTAATATCCTAACCTTTCATCATCCATTTCCATAACTCATTTTATTGTCTTAACTTTTCATCATCCATTTCCATAACCTATTTTACATTCTAACCTTTCATCAACCAATTCCATAACTCGTTTTAATATCTTAACCTTTCTTCAACAAAACTCAATGTCTAACATTTCATTAACCTTTTATGAAACAAATGGTAATCTTTCAATTTAAATAATCCTTTATATAGAAATTAAACATACCTAACCTTTTCAAACACATCAACAATGACCCAAACACATCATACACTAATTTTACAATGACCATGATCAAATTTAAACCTATAAATCATCATCATCACATGCAATTTACACAAATTCAAACTTAAAGTTTGGAATTCCCCAAATTTCCCTAGCCATAGACAACCATCCATGGCTTCGAAATCCACGGTTGACCTCCAACACACCTACTTATCTTATCTAACACAATTTCAAGAACAATTCACCCTAAAAATCCAATCAAACCAACTTTCCGACTAACCCTAACATACCTTTTTTTCTTTAAAACAACCGGACCACTTGAACATCATTTCCTCTTCAATTACAAACGTATAATAATAAATTCAAATGAAGATAAAGCTTTTTACCCCTTCTAATTAACTCAATTTGGTGGTTTTAAATGATGGAGCTCAAGAACATCACTCTTTCTCCAATAAGAAATCCCCCTCTAAACTACACTAACCTCCATGTCTCTCTTTAAATCTTCTAGTTTATGGTGCTATGAAAAATTTAAAACACACTAGTTACACTCATTCCACTAATTTTTCAAGTGAAAACAACAATTTTCTAAGCCTCCTTTCTCTTCCAAAATTGCAAGCCTTAATTGTAGAAAAAAAAGATATTTTTGCTCTCTAATTTACTTTTTTACCCTTAAATTCATATCACATATGTTTAATTTCTCCATTTACAAATTTACCCCTTTAGTTTTATACCACACATGTCTAATTTTCATCAAATTTCCAATCATAAGTATTTTTATATAATTGTTTATTATTATTATTATTATTACTACTACTAATACTACTATTACTATTATTATTATTATTGATTAAGGTTTTACACTATTAAACATGGGGTTTACACACGCCTCCCAAAGGTGACGAGTGGCTCACTTGTCTTTAGAGGATGCTTGTAGCCCTCTCCAGCCTCCATTGTTAACTTTTCTAGATGTCGTTGAATTCTTCTCTTCAAAATATTTTTTATGGTACTAGATATATTGTCATCAAAGCTTCAGTGTGCCTCCAAGAATTTATTTATTTTTCCTTTTCTCTCTCCTCTCTTCTTTTTGAATTAATGTTAGCCCGTTTTAACCATTTCTTTAGTATATTGCTATTCCTAACTATGATTTTTACCAAACTGTGCTACTTTCTAAAAAAACTTTGATTAATACTAGTTTGCTAATTTTTTTCCAAACTATGCTAGTTTTGTTCTTTTTAAAAAATCATTTGGAGTTGGAAAGTTGTAGTAGTGATGATATGTGTTAGATGTTGGATAAAAAAACAACTAAAATAGAAAGAAATTTCACGGTATCCATACAAACATTTTCCTATTCATCGCTATAGTGAAATGAAACTTTTACCCTTAACAAAAAAAAATCATAAGCCTTGGATTTAGGGTTATTTTGGTCTTTTTATACGGTCCATCATTGGTCATTTAATAATTGTATAGGGGTATTTATGTCTTTTATATAATTTTTAAATAGTTAAATTACTTAATTACCCCTAATTTCAAAAAGTTTAAAACGGTTAGCTAAAGGTATTTTTGCTTTTTTCTTTTTCTTTGTACAGTTAAAAACCATCTTTTTCCTTGCAATCAAGGAGAGATGAATCATTGATCAAAAGTTACTTGGGTCTTTTCAAATAGGTTTGATGGTGAATATCATATGCATGGGGAGTAATTTGGCCTTTTCTCTCTTGAAATATTATATTTTTTATTCAATAAAGTTGATGACATGTGGTGGGAAGCTTCGTGCCTTTTAGGCGGTACACATAAAAAAGATCAGACCAGGTCAAAGGGTTTTTAGTAGGTTTGTCAAGGGCTAAATAGATTTAGGTTAACCCTATTTTTTTACTAGATCAGACCAGGTCAATTGTCCCTCTATTTTTATTGGAACCCAGCACGGTCTAGGCATCGAATCACCTGGGTCACGGGTCAAACTGTTGGGTCAGGTTTTATATAGGTCATCTATCAAGTTATCCCAATCTCATTAGTAGGGCTATAGGTTTCGAGGGTTAAATCAAGTTTGCTCGCACCTTATTACCCAACTTACATATTTATCATGCAGTCTCGGGTTTGCTAGAGTCAATTTTTTTGGCTCTTTTTTACCTAATCACATGCTTCTTAAGGTTTTTATTCTGGGGTTATCATTGTAATTTTATTTTAAAAAAAACCCATTTACCATTGTTGCCAATTTTGTTTATCGTCTCATTAAAATAAACCAGCTTATTCAACTCGTTCAAGACTATAATTTGGTGCTCATTCTTCTTATTTTTTGTCCTTTTGTTAATTGTTTTATTTCAATTTAACTCTCCGGTCAAAGATTTGTTCTCGACCGCTAATTTATTTTTTATTTCGATTTTCACCATTATTCTTTTAATTATTATTTTTTTTAGTTTTAGGTCCTTCGATATTTTATTTATTGAGGATTGGACTTCTCTGTTTTTTCATGTATGGTGTTTTCGTTCTAATGAATCGTGTAACAGGTTTTAAAAGTTATCTATCGGACAATTTTCAAGCCAAACCCAAGGATCAACTCGTAGCAAGTCCTGAATCACGAGTTAGGTTGGTAGACTTAAATTAACTCGGGTTAACTCTTTTTTTATATATATAAAATGTAAGAATGATACTGTTCTTTTTAAAAAAAATAAAAAAATATCAACGAGTTTTGACTAGGTTTTTCCATAGATAATTAGTATCAATATTATAACTCGGGTTATTAGATTTTTGTTATTTATTTTAAAAAAAACACACTTACAACATTTAAATATTTTATAAAAAAATAATTTATACCCGTGACATACCGCAGTCTCGGCAGCGTGTTTGGAAGTGTGGTTGCGGTTGCTTTTCAAAGTGTTTTTCACTCGGAAAAGCATAAAAAAAAGTATTTTTTTATTTTTTAAAAATTATTTTTAACATCAACGCATCAAAATGATAAGAAAACAACAACAAAAAATATTATTTTCAAAAAAATATTAATTTTTTTCAAAAAAATATTAATTTTTTTCAAAAAAAAATTAGAACAAAAAATCAAAGATGATCTTGGAGAGCTAAATATGAGTGGTTTTTGTTAAGTTCTATTGTTAGGATTGAACAGGTGAAGGTCGGTGGAGTGAGTGTGTGAAGGGTAGTCCACTCATTCAGTCACTCCATGATTGGTAGGTGATTAAATTATAGCGAGATGTTAAATTACTTCATTTATTTATTACTCAAACAAACAGGATTCTTTTACTTTAATCAAGTAGCATTCAAGAAAATGGGGTCGTTACAAATGATACTACCCTTGAAGCCTTCAACCTGGATTGTTGATTGATCGATCCAACCAATTCACTCAACAACCATTCTTGCTGAAGCTTAAAACTTGGTGGAGCTCCTGATTTCTTAGGAAACATGGCTGTTCCCTTTTGATATTTTATTCGGGGGAATAAAGCCATGCCTGTGTGATTCTCCTACTGCTTCACACGTCATGGACATGGTATGGGCCTCACTCAACTCTCAGCAAATTCTACATCACTAGATTGTCAAACTTTTCTTAGACTTTACTCCACGCTGATGTTCGATCACGGGTTGTTCGAGCAGATGAAACATTCCCTTTTTAAATGCTTTTATATGCACAGGCTGCAACTGTGGAGGGGGGCAAGAAGTTAAAACGGGAATTCGAACCCTAATTTTGCTAGATTAGCACAGCAGTTTTTTACACAATATAATAGCAGTTCATATAGTTCCATTGCTAGTTCTTTCTTGGTGATTAATATCACTGTTAAGCAAAGACATGGTCAGTAATCTTCTCGTCGGTGATGTAAAGCATCTCCTTACTATCTACCGTAAATTTTGTTTCCCAGGCTTTTCTTTTCAACTTATCTCAAAATCCATGTTTTTCTAGGTTTGAGACTTTTTGAAATCTTGGGGCCTTTCAACTTGTCAGTGGCAGCGCTCTCCATATTTCAACTTGACAAGATCATTTCAATGAAGAGGGTGGTGGGCACAGTGAAAAGTGAGGTGCTTTTTAATCAAGTAGGGAAGATGAAAATTCACAGGTCGCGTATGTGCTAGCTGTCCAAAAACATGTAATGGGGTCATCTCCCTATCTTCATAGGACCAGCAAAGGCAAACCCACCATGGCTCCACCAATCTATAATGTCTCTGCACAAGCAACCACCACTGAACCATGAATTTATCTTATCTCATGCTTTTCCAGTCTTATCCTCAAAGTACCCAAATAAGAACAGGAGCTTCAAGTGCAATCAAGTAATTCGGCAATGTGAAACAAACTGTTGAGCAATGATCTTTCCCAAGAAGAGAACAAAAAGTCATCTGAAGTTTCAGGTTTCCTTTCTGGAGGGGGGGGGAGAGAGAGTTTTAACCAACCAAGCTGGCAGTATAGCAAAAGTCAATCAAAGAAGCACTCATTTTAGTGAAAGGAGTTGATTTCTAGACTCTAGGCACAACATTAAAGGTATCATAATAAAAGAAAAATAAATGAATGAACAAACAGAAAGCAAAGTTAACATTAAATTGAATGAAATTTCAATTTAATGAGGGTCGACGCACGAATATTGATTACTGAGTTCTAGTTCACTTGTCCCACTAATTCTTCGGGCTGCTCTCCTTTCTCTTCCTCCCTTGTATCCTGCCTGATTCTTTTCTCTCCTAGTCCTACGTCAGCATACCTGTAACTTTTGCAAGTACTGAGGATCTATTGTTTTTGCATGAATCTGGTTTGCAAACTGTTTACCCCGACTGTTGTTGCACATGACTGGGTATGTTTTTTCCAACATGGAAATTTAAGTTAATAATTGAACCTTTCTAATGATAGCAGAACCTAGTGCCTGGTAAGAATGATTTGAAAGCCAAGACGTGATGGAGATTAAAAGAACATAGACAAAAGAAGGAGGACTTCTGCTGCAACTTTAATTACCTCACAAATATACAAGTTCCAGGCAAAGGATATCGTAGCTGTAGCAAATGAAACAAACCCTAGCATTTCATAATAAAAAATGTTAAGGTGAAATACATAAATTTAAAAAAAAAAATAACTTCATGGAAATGGCAAAACGCTAAGTGAAATTTACACAAATCTGTCTCAAGTCTCGAAGGTAGGTTCAGAATGCTAACGAGGAACACAGTCAAGCATCGGGTAAATTTAAGAAAGGATCAAAGTGGTACTTGAATGACTCACCTTGCCCAAATTTAGCCATGTTACTTCATGTCCAGAAGCTTCAGTGCCGGACCAGGGAAGTTTTTGCAGAGTTCAGACTCGAGCCGTGCTTCCAGTTGATCCATTTCAAGCACTGCTGGCTCTGGCTCTGGCTCTGGCTCTGGCTCTTCAGTGAGAACACTACTCGGGTATTCAACATCATCAGCAATAGGAAGCCCACACATTTTCATATCACTAGATTCTCTATCCACCATGTTTTTTCTATTAACCACTAGTTGCATTTTTTCAGTACTATTATCTTTCGAGCTTGTAGCAACATGTGCTGATTTTCTTTTATAGAGTTCAGTTCTTAATTCATGAACAACTTTTGACATCACCTCCATGGAAGTGCTTAGCTTACTAATCTCAGCTTTCCCAGTAGACATCATGTACATGATTCCAACACCAAGTCCCCAACCAAACAAGGGGCTGTCTGCATATTAAACGATGTAAATTGGCATGTCACCATCATTGTTCCACAACCATGCTGAACTTAAACAAACAAAAACTTGTAAAAAAGAAAATTACTTCCATATAATGTAAAACAACAAAATTAGCACAAATTATAATCGTATTATCAATAGACATTATATCCTCGCAGTAGGTTTGTCAAAAAAACAATGGCCCGATCAATGTCTTTTCATCAACCTATCAATCAATTCTTAATATTTTAACGAGGAACTTCATCATGATTTAACAAATGATTTGAACTTTTTGTTAAATAATTAAAAGACTTGACACATTTCTCTATACATTTAAATTAGTATACCCCCATCATTGTCTTTACAAGACAACCGACCCCATCTGCAATCACATAATTTCCCGTAGCAAAAAGACGCATTCCTTATCACCTTTTTATTCTTTAGAAGTCAAGTATCTCTTGTGCTTAAACCACTTCCTTGCAATTTCTATTTAACAAAGCATCACCAAATGCATTGCAAAATTAACGGCAAGTTCCAATTCGAGAAAAAAACTACGAAAAAAATTGAAGTTCATAAGCAAAAACACAACTCGTCTGTCACCAGCGAAGAGTCAAATAAAGCAGTAGCAGCAGGAGTGCATTCTTGGAGGTTTTCCTCATCCTCGCATTTTTCAATTTGTGAATAATGATTGGTAAAAATGTGTTTGGCTATAAAAGCAGTGGATCCTGCGACTAGTGCGGTTAAGAGTATTGCCACATTACTGGATGGAGATCAAAAGTAGAGAACCAGTGAATGTAGTTTAGAGAGAGAGAGAGAGGTAATTGCTGATTAGAGTGTGCATTATGAGAGTTTAGAAAGGAGAGGAGAGGCGATGTTAGGCGGTTGACGGAGACTAGTGCTGGTGGCTGCCAAGTTTGGTTGGTTTGGTCTCACTGTCACCGCTCGCATCACATGCTTGCTTCCCGCTAGTTTCTTTAACTTTGATTTGGAAGTTAAATAATTGGGCTCTGACGGCTCAAGCCCATTGTAACAAAACCATTTCATTGGCATTATAGAAATATTCATTGCGTGGATAAAGCTGTCATGAGCATTGTTCTATTTAGGCCTCATTTTTTTATAACAAAAATTAAATGGTACGGAGAAATCATTCTAGGTGAAGAGATTTTTTATTATAAATTATAATAATAGTTTTATTTTTAATTTTTTATCTTTTTGCTAGTAGATAAATATTTTTTTGCATTCTTCCACAAGAATATTTAGGTTTTTCAAATTTTCAAGTACAGTCAAATAACACTTTTAGCCTCAAAAAAGATTAAAAAAAAAAGGTTTTGCCTTAGAGAGTATTTTGGTATTTTTACATGGGTATTTTTATGTAATTAAGAGGACTATGGGGGTGTTTTAGTATTTTCATGATGTATTTGTTATTTTTAAATCGAAAAGCTATGGG
>Ga0307515_10017010_pt1 | contig 13286 bp, 10 predicted proteins | sample 17_EM_MG_FD_194513 | JGI IMG/M metagenome (GOLD analysis project Ga0307515, IMG submission 194513) | Populus trichocarpa ectomycorrhiza microbial communities from riparian zone in the Pacific Northwest, United States - 17_EM | ecosystem: Host-associated > Plants > Roots > Unclassified | place...
AGTTCACCTCCGGGTCAATGAATTATGATGTACATTAGTATGTATTTGCGCAAGAAAACCTTTAACTTACGAATTGAGCATCGGAAATCCGAACGCCAGGCGGGAGTCGGGGATTGGCGCCAAGGGCACCGCTACGATATATATCACCGCGTAACGCTCAGTCAAGAAATCTCCGGAAGCGTGCCCGTCCAGTCACAGTCAAGCCGATCGAAAAACCTGCCGCGGCAACTATGAGTAAAGTCGTTTTCGGTCAGTCCTGTCTCTCCCTGTCCCCAGCATTCTCCGTCTCTCGCATCGGTTCACATCTCTCGTCAAATCGGGAATGTCCCACGTCTCGTTGCAAATCAAACCTCAAAAAACAGCCACGTCTGCACAGGATCAACTCATCGACGTTTTCAAATCCGTCGGCCAGATCGTTGGCTTTCGGTGTGCTTCCGATTGGTGTACTGGCCCTTTGCTGCGGAGGTTCAAATCACTGGCACCTCTCACTCTCATGTCTCCCTCTCCTCCATAGATTAGCTCTTAGAAACGCCGGGGTGGTTCGCTGCTGCTCCAAAGGTATTTCTCCCCCGCTTAGCCCCGCAAACCCCAACCCGCCTTTTTTTCTCACCTTACTCTCGCAGCATGTCCCATCCCGGTCATATGCTACCGCTAAAGCTTGTGTGTTCCGAACCATCTCTATAAACCCCTGCTTGTTTCCTGACCCGTTTGATGGCTGCTTCCGGGGTTTCCTCAATTCTCGAGTCCCACATCTCGGGCGCCTCCGCTTGCGGAAACGTCGAGGAGACGGGACGTGTTTTTTCCATGACCTGCATATACCATCGTAATCTTGTTCTATAGGTATCGGTGACGGTATCGGTGTTGTCTGGGTCTCGAGAATGTGCAAGGTACCTTCCGTTGTCACCCATTCCGACGCGACACTCCCGACTGACCACCCTCTACAGCCCATGAGATGGTGGAGTTCTCTTCTGTTGTCCGTGGAATGCGTCTACACGTATCGATTGAGGATATCCACCCCCGAGGTGCTGTTTCAGGGGTTATGCGAAGCTAGATACGACGTCCTACACCACCGTGACGACCTGGATTACCCTCTAAATACGTTCCCATTGAACGTCGACTTGTCAACTCGGCCGAACAACGCATGGGAACGCCGCTTCTAGTGCATCGTCCCTTGCGGCCGCGGACCCTTGGTCTCCTTCTGAATGATTTTCCGGTCTATTAGACCACGATCGGTTGGGTCGATATAGGACCTTCAGGATCTATTCGCTACTAACCCGCCGCCTAACGAGCAGGGGTGCCTTCGGTGACTTGAGGGGAACGGTGAAAATCCCAGGGAACTCCGTTCTCCCCTGCTCGCTACCACATCGAATTCAGGAAATCCGACTCTCAGCCAAGGTTTTGGTTCTCGTTACTGCGGCTGTTGTCGCCGCGCGCGAATGTAGGTCGATTTTCATCGGTTTGGATAACCACGACTTGGTCTCGAGTCTCATCCTCTCCTCTCCTCGGCGATTGGACAAACATCTTTGCACAGACGCCATCACTGTCCGCCACCACCCTACCCGCTCCTCCTCGTACCTGTACCCACACCTTGTACCAACTCGCTGTACCCTTGTCTCCGTAGTTGCAACTTTGCTGAGAGGCACTGCCGTGTGAACTTGACATACGAATCTGACGGCGCGACGTAAATTAGTCGGGGGCGGGGGCGTGTAAGGGTGTCTGAACTGTTGAGCTTATCCAGCTTGACTATCCGACGGTGTGCTAGGGTCTGTCAAATTTGACCTCGCTAACAGAGATATATCATCAAGTCCTCTTACTGAGTCTCTTGTTCGAGTCGGGTTTTCTGAAGTGCATTCAAGTTAGACGAGAATGTTAAATGTTGGTTGTTTGAACTACTGGATTTGGTGAGTATATTTAGTAGTAAAATACCGTCTCGATATCTCGACGATAACCTAGTGCGCACAAATGTCGGTGGAGACTTCAACGAGGCCGAATCTTCACTGGAAGCCTCGTGCACGATCAATTCTACTGTAACCCCAGAGTCATTCTGTCAGTTCCCCACTCGCCGCCTTCCACCGTGCGAGAACGTGCAGGTGTTTCGGTTTACAGCTGCCGTCATCCCTCAGAAGTTCCGTACCCCAAAACAAAGACCGCCGAATAATCGTTTTGTTGGCCCGGCTACACGTAGGGAGGAGCGTGAACTTGATCGAATATCTCTTCGTTCCTCCCTTCTCAACCAAGTACATAGTCACTATTGACTCGGACGGCGTCCCTGGGCAGCGCGGAATCGTTACAATCTATCGCTCGCTACGTCACATATCCATGGTTTTACGGACCCTGAAAAGCGCCATAACCATCAATTTTCGTCATGCATGAGACACGTGGTTTCCTATCCCCGCCTTCCAAACCATCTCGACTCTCCCGTCCACCCAGCAGCAGGATACTACGATGAGTGGTGAGGAGAGTGCAAAACCGGTCAACGTAGACCCTCGATGGTGCGTTTCAGAGATGTAGAATCGATTGCGAGGGTCTATAAGCTGACCCGAAACAGCATCCAAGAGGCCCTACGGATGTACCTTCAACCCATCAAGAACGACGACCCCCAGCTTGACTTCTACACCATGTACAAACGAGAGACGATGGAGTACGACACCGAGTACATGCAGAAATACAACGAAGATCTCAACACCACCCTGATTTTCGTGCGTTTCAGCGTCCCTTTTATCACCGTATGACGTTGACCACATTCTCAGGCTGGTCTGTTCTCCGCGGTCAGCTCCGCCTTCGTCATCGACGTCCAGTCCAAGCTCCAGCCAGACCCCACAGAACGCTCAGAAGCCTACCTCCGCGCAATTCTCCTCAGCCTCAACCGATCCATTGTTCCTGATGAAGACCCCGCCGTACCCCCAGCATGGAATGGTCCCCCCACAGAGATCATCACAACTTCGGACCTCCTGTATGCAAGCCTCCTGATGTCACTGTTGGCCGCATTCGTCGCGATGCTGGGAAAGCAGTGGCTGAATCGGTATCTCCGACACACCGGCGGATCGATGATTGAACGTTGTGGCGACCGCCAGCGCAAATTCGACGGCCTGGAGAAGTGGCCATTCCGCCTATTCGTCGAGAGTCTCCCCATCATGCTCCAGATCGCCCTCCTTCTCCTCACTTGCGGCCTGTCACGGTACATGTGGTCCGTCAACACCTCCGTCGCGGGCGTCGTGATCTCATTCACCATTCTCGGCATGGTGTTCTACGTCGGGATTGTGGTTGCCGGGACATCCTCGTACGAGTGTCCGTTCCAGACACCTGCATCGATAGGTCTCCGGCATCTCAGAGACAGTGGGATGGGCTGGAAATTATTGGCAAGGCTATCTCCGTCCAACGCCATCTCGCTCGTCTACGCCACTCGGAGGAGCACCCGGAGATTGTTGACGAGGCTGTCTCTGCCCAATGTCGTCTCGTTCACGTACGCCACTTGGATGGATACACGGCAGGGTATCGTTTCGGTATCCCGCTTTGTTTACAACATCATGCGACACCCATCGTCCTGGGAGGTTTCGCCGTCCCACATCGCGTCTGGCATTCACAGTATGTCTACGAAGGTCGGACACCACACCATCATTCTACTCCTTCGGATCGATCGAGCTCTCGGGAATGGGAAGCAGAGACTGGCTCAGGAGATTCGAAGGTTCAGGCGTGCAGTACTGCTCCCGCTCACCACCGAGGATGCGAACCATCAGCCATGTGTGCGCCAAGACGGTCCAGGACTGCGAGTGCGTGTGTGGAACCTGGAAGCCCTTCGGAGACGCAATGGGGATAATGCGCGTTGTGCGTGTTGGGTTCTCCGGAACATCACAGATCCCGAGGCCATCGACTCCGACGTACGTCTTGCGGGGATCATCCGATGGTTCGATGGCAACTCCAACCACGACCCACCGTACGATTCAATTGTTTCCACCTTCGAGGCTTGTTTCGATTCGACCAAACAGCCGTATCCTGGTATGAGGGACCGGGCATACTTTTCGGCACGGGCTATCCTCCAGATCAGTATGAGGGCAAGGACCCAATCCGACGAGTGCGCTTCCAAGTACCCCATTCCGGCTATTTCTTCGGGCTCATTCAAGCACACCGACCCTGATCTTCATCACGTTATTCGAATGCTCGAACATAACTCTGGCACCTGCAGACCCACATTCGACTTCCCGAGCGGGAGCACAAACACCCATGCTCACTCGCTGTGGCTGTCAAATCTATTTGTGGATCTGACTCGCACCGGCGCAAACCCGACCCTGAAATCCTACAAGTCCTACCTCAATACTGCTGTCACCGATCGCCGACCTATGATTGCCAACATCCTTCTCATGTGGGATATGTTCCTGGGTGGGCACGTTGAGGAGGAAACCTTGTGGGCTGTTGACAAATCGTACGCAGTGGTCTTATTGTCTCTTTTTTCAGTCTGGTTAATGTTGTGTGCGCCAGCGATTCATTGGAGGCCATCCTCTCTCACTTGTCAATAACGGTGATGAATGGCATCACTGACAGAAGTTGCCTCCACCATCTCGTTTACCTCCTGGAATTTTTGGCAGCGTGGAAGAAACGACCTGCGTATTTGACTCCGATGGCTTACCAGTGGTGCTCCGCTATCTCCGAGGCGGCTAGAAGACGCGACCCGAATGATCTGCCCGCCGGCCCGCCGTACCGACTACATCGCATTCTGCATCACCAATGGCGACTCCAACCACAAGATCTGGCCGATGGCTGGCTTCAAGAGGGCGAGGAGGGATTCTCTGAAGTTGGACCTGGCCGTGATCCAGTCGGTTTGGATCCCACCTCCCACGACTCTCACAGACGCCCACAACGCTTGACCCCCCCTATGTATGCACATCTTCTCTTCATAACCCTCGAGATTGGATTCCGCCGTGTCACGCCTAGCCGTGACCAGTCAGCCCTGCATTTGGACCACACCTCTCATCATGAGTGGGTGTTTGAGACCACATTCTCAAGTGGTGATGATGATGTTATTGCGGATGCCGTGTGTGTATGGACCATCAGCGATGACAGCACATTCCCTGGTTCATGCGCGAGTTATCTTGCCAAGCGCGTGGGGAGTAATACACCCTTCTCCCCGAGGTTACAGTTGGCGAGTATCCACACCGTTGAGCGCATCTGGCGCAATGAGCTCAGAGTGTCTGAGTTGGATACTGTCCGCTGGTTGAACCGTCTCAACATTGGTGTGGATGATGTGGTGCATGGGGAAAGTTGGGCACAGGTGTTGGTAGAGGTGATTCGTTCTCCAACGGGACTCGAGAGATTGTCCTCTCATCATTGGCACCTGCTGGACAAGTTGGTGGCTTCAAAACATTTCTTGGGGTTTACATTGCGCGATATGGAGGTAATGAGATCACTAGAGAAAGCTGAGGACTGGGAGAAGTTGGGGGTCTGGATGGTCGCCGTGTGGTCCGGCATGCCGGAATCCGAGTTGATGGAAGGCATTGAAGAGGTGACTCTCAAGTTACTCTCACGACGGCTATCAGCCTTCCCGAGGTTTGAAGACCTCTGTAGGGCACTCACCTGCTCAGTCCCGGAATGCCAGGCGCACAAAGACAAACTTGAACAAATATGCGATCAGGTGCGGGCGGGACAATGGCCTTCGGAGTCCCCGCCACTGTAAGTTTCTGTTCGTCCGACCCGGTACCCTTCCATTCTGACACCACCACTTTTTTGTTTCAGGCAATCGGTTCGCGCCCAGGAACTTCTTCTCCTTCCTTTTGTGGGAGATCACAGCCATTGAAGTGTTTATTGTATATCATTGTCTGGCGTACAGATTCTAAGCGTGCTTTATTTAATATACAGAGGGATATATCATCTCCCAAACCCTAACAATGGGGACGGCGGAGGAGCTAATCTGGCTCGAACACTGCCATGTTATTCACATGTGTGCGGCGAGACCAACCACCCCTGATTCTGCACCTCACCCTCTTTAATTTCCATTGCAATAACTCATCTCGAGACGGCAAGAGCTAATTTTCTTCTAAGGCCAGAACCGGACGATGGTTGGCGCGGCAACCAGGGATGCTAAAGGCATGGCGATGTTGTTAGGTTCCAACAAAGTACGAAGCGCATACGACGGGTGCGTTGTTAGCATGCGACCCCATCTCTCGCCCCAGAACTTGATACGACCACTGCATCACGCAGACCTGACGGATATCCCAGTCCAGAGAGTACATGCCAGATGGCGAAAAACACGCATGATGATTTCCGGTCCTTAGCGGCCGGAGGAACCCCACCCCCCTAGGGCCGACTGAACCGTTCTGAGTCAGCGACATTGAAGTTGATTGTGACAAGGTAATCACAGGGACACACCGCTTTGGATGGAGTTGGATAGGTGTTGGGCTCCTGACTTTCCTGTGTACGGATACGTCAAACACATTCTGGTGGCGTAGAGAGGGGACTGGTTCTTTGTGCCCAAACTCGTCACGTTAGTTGTATCCTGTGCATCAGTCGGGGTACGAGTCAGCCTGGCCGATACGATTCCTCCTGAGTCGTGATAATCCTCCGCGCGAGCCCCCATATACACCTTCGACCTTTCTATCGCTCCCTTACGTGGAGTGAAGTGAAATCGGTGCGTTAAATGACAGAAGATACAATGCATATCTATGTGAGCATTGTCCAAGATTCTGATCTTGGCTCGCCTTCCGCTCGCCACAGTGAAACGCGTACTCATACAATTCCCTTTAGATATACACCCGCCAACACGTTCAACGGGCGGACGGACAAGATCGCTGAGGCAGGTTACTCGCCTTTGCATTCGCCAGAAGCTTCGATGACGATCACGGTCAAAATGTCAGATTCCTTAAGAGAAGTTGGAAGACCAACTCGTCCATCCGATTTTACAGAGACTGGTGGGCTTTTCGATCTTGCTCTTGACAACGACAGCTTTCTGCGGATGGGTCAATCGATGAAAACTTTCAGCGGAGTGTCTCAAACGAAATTCATATTGAATAATACTTTGGAGATGGTTTCCGGGATGGATTTGAGGTGACCAAACGCTTCGGTCGCCTCCTTCACAAGATCAAGTATGGGTGTGGAACCCCGAATGGCCTTACCACTCCCGTGCGGTATCCTCCCTTCACCCCGTGTCCAGTGAGGAAAAATTTGCTACTGAGACGCTTGAATCTGGAAGGCTCATCCGTGATACCATCGTCGCGCTCAGAGACCGTAGTTCGGACGTTTAACACGGGGGGATGCTTGGTCATCGTCCAGGTTGTGGTTGTGAGATGTGATCTGCGAATACTCTCTATTCTCCCTTCCACCTTCTAGCATACCAGGACCAGAAACCAACGGACTTGACCTTGATGGGCCGTCGCACCTCCAGGGCCACCATTCAACTCTACGCGGAATCCGAGCGCCCCAGCGATGACGTTGGTGGATGTTCCACACGAAACATCCGCTCGGTAGATATGCATTCGGGAAGTAGTGATTCCTGGGTTTTATGAAATGTGTTCAAGTCGGACGAGCAGGGTAAAAATCGATGGTTTGAGCTGCTGGATTTGAGTGCATGTGGTATGGAACCAGCGTGGGTACGGGCATTTCGGGCGATCAATATTGATTCTTAGTTGAACGTGAACCCGACCCCTCATGAACGTGACCTGAACCAGGCCAGGTGTTCTGTTTCCGTGGTTGCAGTCGCGTTCGAGCGCAGGGCCACAACCATGAGCAAAGTCGTTTTCGGTCCGTCCTGTCTCTCCCCCGTCCCCAGCATTTTCCGTCTCTCACATCAGCTCACATCTCGTCAGTCGGGAATGTTCCACCTTTCGTTACAAATGAAACCTCACAAAACAGCCACCCCTTCTCACTACGCCTGCACAGGATCAACTCATCGACGTTTTCAAATCCGTCGGTCAGATCGTTGGCTTTCGGTGTGCGTCCGATCAGTTCACCAACATCTCTCACCCTCGCATCTCCCTCTTCTTTCACCCACCTCCCTCTCCTCCATAGATTAGCTCTTAGAAACGCCCGGGTGGTTCGCTACTACTTCAAAGGTATTTCTCCCCCCACTCAGCTTGCAAATCCGAACCCGTCTTTTTTTCTCATCTTACTTTCGCAGTATGTCACATCCCGGTCATATGCTACCTCTAAAGCTTGTATGTTCCGTACCATCTCTATAAACCTCTGCTTGTTTCCTGACCCGTTTGATAGCTGCTTCCAAGGTTTCCCCAATTCTCGAGTCCTGCATCTCGTGGCGGAAATGGGACACGTTTTTTCCATGACTGCATAGAGTCATCCAAATCTTGCTCTATAGATGTCGGTGATAGTATCGGTGTTGTCTGGGGTCTCAAGAACGTGCGAGGTACCTTCCGTTGTCACCCGTTCCAGCACGACACTCCCGACCGACCACCCTCTACAGCTGCGGAGATGGTGAAGTTCTCTTCTGTTTTCCGTGGAATATGTCTACACGCATCGACTGAAGATATACGCCCCAGAGGTACTGTTCCAAGGGTTATGCGAAGCTAGATACGAGGTCCTGCACCACAGTCACGACATGGGCTATCCGCTAAATACGTTCCAATTGAACGTCGACTTGCCAACCCGGCCAAACAACGCATGGGTACGCCGTTTCTAGTGCATCGTCCCTTGACCTCCCTCCTAATGATTTTCCGGTCTATTAGATCACGATCACGGTTGGGTTGATAGAAGGACATCGGGATCCATTACCTACTAACCCTCCACCTAACGAGCAGGGGTGCGTTCGATAACTTGAGGGAAGCGGTGAAAACCCCAGGGAACTCCGTTCTCCCGTGCCCCCTACGGCACCGAACCCAGGAAATGCGACTGTCCGTCAAGGTTTTGGCTCTCCACTGCGGCTATTATCGCCCGAGCTGCCGTCGCCGCACGCGAACGTAGGTCGATTTCCATCCGTTTGGATAACCACGACTTGGTCTCGAGTCTCATCCTCCCCCTTCCCTGGCGATTGTACGAATATCTTTGCACGGGTGCCATCTCTGCCCGTCATCACCCTACCTGCTCCCCCTCTCGTACCTGTACTTACACCTTGTACCAACTCGCTGTACCCTTGCCCTCGTGGTTGCGACTTTGCCGAGAGGAATCGCTGTGTGAACTTGACATGAATCCGACAACGTGACGCAGATAAGCCGGGGACGTGTGTACGTAAGGGTATCTGAACTGTTAAGTTTATCCCGCTTGACTATCCGACGGTGTGCTAGGGTCTGTCAAATTTGACCTCGCTTGCAGACACGTATCATCAAATCCTCTTGTTGAGTCTCTTGCCCGAGTCAGGGGATGATATATATATATATATGACCAACGTAGAGCAACCGGTAAAGAAGGGTGCGAGGAGGACAGAACTGTGATCCTGACAACGAGACGATATAAACAGAAAACGCGAACGCACCGACGAGATGGGAAGATGGTCGTGGAGTTGTGGGAAAAAGTAAAGTAAGCGACAGATCACATCTTTAACTCCAGAACGTCAGGTTCTGGGAAGAAGCACGGTTCGGATGGATTGAAACTGCCTGGTGCATAAAGTGATTTGACCTCTCGATGGGTGTGCCTTGAAGCAAACCCAACCGGGCTGGACGGAGGAGAATCTAAGAGACTGTCCAGGCGGCCAAATCCCCGTGAACCACTCATCGAACGAGTGAGACCGCACGATGTCGAACGGTTGATACACACTACCCCAATCACATCTCCGTCCGCATTGGACGACACGATTGCAGAAGAATGGCCCTTTTCGTGGGCCACGCTCCCCTTGACCCCGACCGCACCACCCGTCTGAATATCCCAACTGGCAATAAAAATTGACCGAGAGTCGGCAGGAAGGCCGCAAAATAACAATAAGTGGTTGTCGGGAGAGAACGCGAGCACCCTTGCGCCCAGAGGTAAAAATATGGTATAGAGTCACTCGAGGGTCATTGGATACAGGAGCTCAATTGTGGAATCCACCCGGGCGATCGAAATAAGCTGACCGCACGGTGACCAAGTGATAGCCTCAATGCAGGAAAGGCGTTTTGTGCTTGCTATACTCGAGTCCCAAGAATTCGAGATCCCTCGCACAATCCTCGCGAATGAATTGGAGTCTCGCCCTTGCAACTTCCGAGTCAACGTAAACGTCGAGTGGAAAATATGCTGGACGATTTGGCGATTACATCGGGGGGCCCGGTCACGAAATGAAAACGGTTGTCCATGAGAACAAAAGTATCTGGGGAATCAACCTGGTATGGGTGAATGCGGGTCAAATATTACGGCCGGAAACCAAATGCACCTCCTTTAACCATTTATTCGTCGTATTCAACGCCCACATCACCGAGGACGCTAAGCACCTCGCCAGGACGAGAACTTCTTCGGGAAGCGATGGGGGACGGAAATAATCTCGGGTTCGCCCATCAACGAGGTGCTTGCGCCACGACTCGCTATATTTGTGTCGCTCGACCCTCTTCCGCAAGTTGTCCACCTTGGAATTGATGACGACACCCGGGATTTTACACATGTTCTTCTCCAGCGTTCGGTCCATTGGCTCAAGGGAGCCAACCAGAAGTTTCCGGCGATGATCGGGGGAGAGACACGAAGCCTCTGGTTGATGTACCGGCTTGGGTCGGTGATAAAGTCGGGAAAGGATTTTGGGAAGGACCGAACGGGGTAATAGACGTCTGGAGGAGGGAGATTCGCAGCGAGGAGAGTCAACAAGCACCAAGGGACCTTGGGATTATCCTCAGGGCCATGGTCGACGAAAGCCCCCCGAAGGACCGACACGCAGAGCAAACCCAGCGTTGTTTTCGTATCGAATTTGGCCCTCCCCTCGCGAGCACTGCTCCCCGGTGTCTGCAAAAGGAGATCCAGCCGCCGCTCGGGATCATTGTCCCGTGATCGATGAAATTGACCGTCGCGTCCCATTGTTAGCCAGTTATCCAGACGACGTTGACGTTGGACGAGTTCCAATAACCTGTACCTGAAGAACGGTCGTATGTCGTTATCGATTGCCTCGGCACAACCTGGTGAAGGACGAAGACGTCCGCCGCTTTCGCCAACAGAGGGAGACGGAATCCGGTTAGGATACGCGGCTCCAGTCGAATAATGAGGAAGGTCCTGACCTTTGGGATGTCACACACAAATTGCGCAAGACGGACGAGATCACCGAGACAGGTTCCTTGTCTTTACATTCGTCCAAAGCACCGATGATGATCTCGGTCGAGATGTTGAATTCCTAGACAATCAATTCGTCCATCTGACTGTACAGAGACTCATGGGCAATCCATGGAGCCATCCGCACTAACGGGACGAAGATTGACCAAAACTCGATGTACTCGCGTGCGAGCTGGACGGAGAGGGTGAGAATATATACTGGAGGTTTCTCCAATCCTCGAAGTCTTGCGAACATCCTCTCCGCGATCGTTTGCGCGATGGTGTTCTTCCCCGTCCCATTCAACCAGCAGACGGGTGACTCATTGAAGTCCCTTGTCCAGAGCCCGACCTCATCCAGAACAACTCGGCGGGTTCCCTTGAGACAACCTTCATGGCTGATGTGCTGATATTCGGCCCCCTGTGCACAACAGGAATTGTCAAGATCAGAGATTTCAGCTGATTTAGTTCAGCGTCAGACGCCTACCATCGAGAGCAGAAACCTTCTGACCTGTGTCCTGTCGAGAGAGGTCATCACATTTGCTCGGACACGAGAGGGAAAGACTCACCATCAGGTTACACCTTGATCGTAGATCGCCCTTTGTTGTGCACTCTGTTTTCCTTGTCAATACCGAGAGGGGTGCTATGGTAATGAACAAACCTCATAGCCGATAATAGTCTCGTGTAGGTCTTCGAGAATCCCGGAATCACCCTCGTTTGTTCGGGGGTGATCGGTGACCAGTGAAGCGTTGAAGCGCAAAATTCTCGTGCAACTACCTCAATAGTCTCACAATACCCTCGAAATCACTGGAGGGAATTCGGAACAATGGCACGTCGCAACGGTTCGTCCTCCGCGTGGCCTTCCCCTTCTGGTGCGCTATCTTGCTCTTCACCCCGTGCCTAGTGAGGAAAAGTTTACTACCGAGACACTTGAATCTGGAAGGCTTATCTGTGATACCACCCTCGTACTTAGAGGTCTTAGTTAGGGCGTCTGGCACGGAAGACGCTCGGTCATCGCCCCTGTGGTTGTGAGGTGCGATCTGCGAACCCTCTCCATCCTCCCTTCCACCTTCTAGCACATCAAGATTAGTAACCTCGCAGACTTGACCTTGGTGGGCCGATACACCTTCAGGGTCACCGTCCAACTCTACGCGGAATCCGAGCGCCCCAGGGGCGACGTTGGTGGATGTTCCACACAAGACATCTGTTCGGTAGATACGCGTTCTGGGAGTAGTGCACGGATTCCCGGTTTCTGAAGCGCATTCAAGTCAGGAAAGAAGGGTAAAGGTTGGTTGTTTGAACTGTTGGATTTGAGTACAAGTGGTATGGAATTGACGTGGATAGGGACATTCTGGGCGATCGAAGAAATTGATCCGTTGAACAAGCTCCCGCACGGGGAAGGTATATCTGGGATGCCTGGGTTCGCAGAGTTTATCCGAATGGCGATTTGCTTCCGACGAGGGATTCCCACCGGGGGGAGACGCTCCAATTAAATCTATTTCTCGTACATAGGTATGGTCGCGCTGATACTATTTTTTATGCCTAAACTTCACTCTCCGAGCCAACCGCAGATGACGTGCTGCAAAGGATGCACGAGATGTGCGCCGGGGCTGCGATGAAGAACTCGTTCCATACACCTGAGATGTCAATGCGGACAGAAGGATTCGATGCAAACTTGCGCGGAGGTTTTCTGGAGTATGAGGCCGAATGATGAGGGGGGTGGAGATGACGCGTTTCGTGTTCAAACTTTGAAAGTATGAGGGGAAAATGGTGGCGAAGGACCAAATTGGTCGTCGTACAGCTGGGAAAGAGCGTGGGTTTGATCAGACATGCGCCATTGGGTGACACGGAACCATCACAATCCATCGCTCGCTACTTGACGTATCTGGACCACTGCATCAACTTTTGTCAGTATGAGACACGTGGGTTCCTGTCCTCGCCTTTCGACTCTCCCATCCACACCGGCGGTAGGATACTACGATGAGCGGTGAAGAGAGCGCAAAACAGGTCAACGTCGACCCCCGATGGTGCGTTTTAGAGATGTGGAACCGGTTGTGAGTACCAAAGCGCTGACTCCAGCCTATAGTATCCAGGAGGCCTTACGAATGTACCTCCAACCAATCAAGAACGATGACCCACAACTTGACTTCTAC
>Ga0307515_10017011_pt1 | contig 13286 bp, 13 predicted proteins | sample 17_EM_MG_FD_194513 | JGI IMG/M metagenome (GOLD analysis project Ga0307515, IMG submission 194513) | Populus trichocarpa ectomycorrhiza microbial communities from riparian zone in the Pacific Northwest, United States - 17_EM | ecosystem: Host-associated > Plants > Roots > Unclassified | place...
CACGGGCCAATGCACGGGTCATACCCGCCACGCCTGCCTTGGCAGCCGCGTAGTTGGCCTGGCCCGGATTGCCAGAGGCGCCGACGACCGACGTGATGCTGACGATGCGGCCGTAGCGTTGTTTCATCATGGGGCGCATCACCGCGCGCGACAGGCGGAAGACGGCTTTCAGGTTGGTGTCGAGCACCGCGTCCCAGTCGTCGTCCTTCATGCGCATGGCCAGCGTGTCGCGGGTGATGCCGGCGTTGTTGACCAGCACGTGCAGCGCGCCATGTTCCTTGACGATCGCATCGATCAGCGCGTCGACACCGGCAACGTCGTTGACGTTCAGGCTCACACCCTTGCAGCCCGCATGGGCGGCCAGCGCTTCACCAATGGCGGCAGCGCCGGCGTCGCTGGTCGCGGTGCCGATGACCTTCATGCCGCGCGCGGCGAGTTCAAGTGCAATGGCGCGGCCGATACCGCGTGAAGCGCCGGTCACCAGCGCGACTTGACCTTGCGTGCTCATGCCAGCAATCCCTTCACTTCAGCCAACGAGACCGGGTCGAACACGGTGGCGCTCACGGCTTCGCCATCAATGCGCTTGACCATGCCGGCCAGCACCTTGCCGGGACCACACTCGATGATGTGCGACAGGCCGCGCGCTCGCAGGGCCTGCACCACCTCGACCCAGCGCACCGGGCCAAAGGCCTGACGGTACAGCGCGTCGCGAATCGCTGCGGGCTCGCTCGTGACTGAAACGTCAATGTTGTTCACGACCGCAATCGTCGGCGCAGCAATCGGCACGTCGGCCAGACGCGCTTTCAAGCGCTCGGCGGCCGGCTTCATCAGGCTCGAATGGAATGGCGCCGACACCGGCAAGGACAACGCGCGCTTGGCACCCTTGGCCTTCAGCAGCTCGCAGCCCTTTTCGACACCAGCCTTGCTGCCAGCGATCACGGTCTGCTTGGGGTCGTTGAAGTTGACCGCTTCGACGACCTCGCCGCTCGCGGCCGCCGCTTCGGCGCAGCCAGCGCGAACGGTGTCGGCGTCCAGGCCGAGGATCGCGGCCATCGCGCCCTGCCCGACCGGCACGGCCTCTTGCATGGCCTGCGCGCGCAGGCGCACCAGCGGCAGCGCGTCGGCCAAGCTCAAGCTGCCGGCGGCCACCAGGGCGGTGTACTCACCCAGCGAATGCCCTGCGACCGCGGCGGGCACGGCACCACCTTCGGCCAGCCAGGCACGGTAGCAAGCGATGCCCGCCGTCAGCATCACCGGCTGGGTGTTGGTGGTCAGGTCCAGTTGTTCCTTTGGGCCCGCGTGAATCAGCGTACCAATGTCTTCACCCAGCGCGGCCGATGCTTCGGCCAGCGTCCGACGGACAGCCGGGTGGTCACCCCAGGCGTCGAGCATGCCGACAGCCTGGGAGCCCTGGCCCGGAAAGACGAATGCGAACGCGGTCATCAAAGACACTTTCAATCGAACGAATCAGGGACGGCGTGGCTCAGAAGTCGAGCAGCACGGCACCCCAGGTGAAACCACCGCCGACGCCTTCGAGCATCAGCGTCTGGCCACGCTGGATCTTGCCGGTGCGCACCGCATGGTCGAGTGCCAGCGGAATGGACGCGGCCGAGGTGTTGCCATGCTCGTCCACCGTCACCACCAGGCGATCCGCCGGCAGCTTCAGCTTGCGCGCCGTGCCTTGCATGATGCGGATGTTGGCCTGGTGCGGGATCAGCCAGTCGATGTCTTCGGCGCTGCGGCCTGCGGCTTCAAGCACTTCGCGTGCGACCTCGTCGAGCACCTTGACGGCCAGCTTGAACACGGCCTGACCGTCCATCTTCAACAACGGATCGCCCAGCACCTGACCACCCGACACGGTGCCAGGCGTGCAGAGGATTTCCATGTACTGACCGTCGGCATGCAGCTTGGTCGCCAGGATGCCGGGCTCGGCCGAGGCTTCCAACACCACGGCACCGGCGCCATCGCCGAACAGCACGCAGGTGGTGCGGTCGTTGAAGTCGAGGATGCGCGAGAAGATTTCCGAGCCGATCACCAGCGCGCAGGTGGCAGAGCCGGAGCGAATCATCGCGTCGGCCACCGACAGGCCGTAGACAAAGCCCGAGCAAACGGCCTGCAGGTCGAACGCGGGGCAACCCTGCACACCGAGCTTGCGCTGGATGATGGTGGCGGTCGACGGAAACACCATGTCGGGTGTCGACGTGGCCACGATGATCAGGTCGACATCTTCAGCTGAGCGGCCGGCGGCTTCCAGTGCGTGGCGGGCGGCATCGACCCCCAGGTCGCTGGCGTTGACCGTGGCTTCGGCAAAGCGACGTGCGCGGATGCCGGTGCGCTCGACGATCCACTCATCTGAGGTCTCAAGGCCGCGCGTGGCCAGCTGGGCCGCCAGTTCGGCGTTGCTGACGCGATGCGGCGGCAGCATGCTGCCGGTTCCGGTGATGCGGGCGTAGCGCTGGGGGGGGATGCGGTCGGCGGAAGAATTCATGCAGCGGGACGCACGGGCTCGTCGTCGGACGGAAGGGCTGCCGCCTGCAAGGTTTCGACGATGCGCTCGTGCACCTGTTCGGGCAAGCGATTGCGGGCCGCATCATAAGCCCGCGCCAAAGCCCGGCCGAACGAGAAGGCATCCGCCGAGCCGTGGCTCTTGAAGACCAGACCCTGCAGGCCCAGCAACGCCGCGCCGTTGTAGCCACGCGGATCGAACCGCTTGCGGAAGTGCTTGAGCACCGGCCAAGCGACGAGCGCCGCGAACTTCGCCATCCAGTGGCGCGTGAATTCGGCGCGCAGGAAGCCGGTCAGCATGTGCGCCAGGCCCTCGCTGCTTTTCAGCATCACGTTGCCGACGAAACCATCGCAGACGACGATGTCGACCGTGCCGTTGAAGATGTCGTTGCCTTCGACGTTGCCGAAATAGTTCAGCTGGCCCGCGTTGGCCGCGTTGCGCAGCAACTCACCGGCTTGCTTGATGATGTCGCTGCCCTTGATCGCTTCGGCACCGATGTTCAGCAGGCCGACACTCGGCTCGGCCGTGCCGTCCAGCGCCGACACCAGCGCACTGCCCATCACCGCGAACTGCAACAGATGCTCAGCGGTGCAGTCGACATTGGCGCCGAGATCCAGCACCGTCGTGAAGCCGGGCCGTTCGTTCGGAAATGCAGAAGCAATGGCCGGGCGATCAATGCCGTCCACCGTCTTCAGCACATAGCGCGAGATCGCCATCAGCGCGCCGGTGTTGCCAGCGGAGACGGCCACATCGCCCATCGCCCGTCCGTTGGCATCGGGCTTGAGCTGGTTGATGGCGACCCGCATCGACGAGTCCTTCTTGCGCCGCAGCGCCACTTCCAGAGGGTCGTCCATCGCGACGATCTCGGTGGAGGGCACCAGCGTGCAACGCGGCCAGCTCGCCGCCGGGGCGATGGCATCGGCCATGCCCACCAGCACCAGGTCCGCCTGGGGATGGGTGGCGAGGAATTCCTTGCACGCAGGCAGCGTGACAGAAGGCCCGTGGTCACCGCCCATGCAGTCGACAACGACGCGGACCCGCTCAAGAGGCGTCAATGAATGTGCGTGCGACACGTTCTGGAATGGCAGATGCCGCAGTCAAGGCTGCGGCATCGTGTTCGATTCACGGGTGGGGGCAGGCACGCGCCAACCCGGCCGGGGATTGAAGGTCAGGCCAGGGCCCGATCAGGCGTCGGCCTTCGTCTTCAGGACCTTGCGGCCCCGGTAGAAACCGGTCGGGCTGATGTGGTGGCGCAGGTGCACTTCACCGGTGGTCGACTCGATCGCGGTGCCGGGCTGAACCAGCGCGTTGTGCGAACGATGCATGCCGCGCTTGGACGGCGACTTCTTGTTTTGCTGGACAGCCATGGAACGCTCCTGGGGCACCAACCGATGTGGTGCAGCGGGTGCCCGGCGCCAAGGTCAGCGCTCGAACACGGTCGAAAGTTGGACACACCCGGCGCCGCTCGAACGCCGCGGCGAAAACGTCGCCGCTGTTGACAGCCAGGCGCAAACGACGCGCCCGATCCGGGAAAGCCTAAAAGTATAACACTGCTGATCGCCGCGGCGCCAGCCCTGCCCAGCGGGCCACGCGGGCGGCGGCCTCACGCCTTGTCGGGCTTCTTCTTCAGCTGGGCCAGCGCCGCAAAAGGGTGAGGCCGCTCTGGCGGCACGTCGGCAGCCGGCTCAGGATCGACGGGGTCGCCCATCGGCAGCGGCTCGGGACAATCCTCGTGCCGCGGCACCAGCGGCAGCGCCAGCAGCAGCTCGTCTTCGACCAGTTCACTCAGGTCTGTGTGGCGCTGAAGCTCGAGCACGTCGTCTTCCGACTCGGCATCCAGCGCCTCGGCCTGGGCTGCATCGCGCACGAAACGGATCCAGCGATCCAGGTCCAGCGGCACGGCCAGCGCACCGAGGCAGCGCTGGCAGCGCATATTGACGCAGGCCTGGGCGGTGAGGTGCAGCCAGACTTCGGGCTCGCCACCACCCAACGGGCGCTGGTCGCCTTCGGCCTGCCAATGGATGGGTGAGCCTTCGGGCTCGGCGCCCAGCACCGAGCCGGCCAGGCGGTCGAGCGCCGCCAACGGCCATTCGCCCGACAACTCGCCGTGCGCCGCGGCCAGCACCGCCACGTCCAGGCGTCGCGGGTCGATCGATTTCGCATTCATGCGCCAAGTTTAGCGGCGTGCCCCTGGCAGTCCCGGTGGAATAATTTCGGCATGTCTGAACCCAACGCCACCGCCTCGCCAAGACTCGTCCTGGGCTCCACCTCGCGCTATCGGCGCGAACTGCTGGAGCGGCTGCGCCTGCCCTTTGATGTGCAGTCGCCGCAGGTGGACGAGACGCCGCAGCCCGGCGAAGCCCCCGCCGATCTGGCCCGGCGCCTGGCGCTGACCAAGGCCCGTGCTGTCGCCGAAGCCAGCCGTGACGACACGGTGGTGATTGGCTCCGACCAGGTCGCCGACGTGGATGGCGAGCCGATCGGCAAACCGGGCACGCACGAACGCGCGGTCGCGCAGTTGCGCCAGATGAGTGGCCGCACGATCGTTTTTCAGACCGCCGTTGCGGTGGTGCGGGCGCGCACCGGATTTGAACAAGTTCAGTTGGCCCCAGTACGGGTGCGGTTCCGCACATTGAATGACGACGAAATCGAACGTTACCTGCGGCTGGAACAGCCCTACGACTGCGCCGGCAGCGCCAAGTCCGAAACGCTGGGCATCGCCCTGTTGAGCGCAATCGAATCCGACGACCCGACCGCGTTGGTGGGGCTGCCGCTGATCCGCACCTGCGAGCTGCTGCGCGCCGCGGGCCTGGACCCGTTGCTGGCAGCAGGCCAGCCCCGATGAGCGCACCTGCTGCCACCGGCCGACTGGTGCTCGTGCCCAACACGCTGGATCTGGGCACGGCACCGGAGCCGATTGATCAGGTGATCAGCGCTCACGCCTTGCGTCGCGCTGCGGGGCTGCAACACTGGGTGGTTGAAAGCGCCAAGACGGCGCGTGCTTTCTTGAAACGGGTGGATGCGGTGGTGCCACTGGCCACGCCGCTGCAAACCCTGGCGATCCAGGAGTTGCCGCGCGCCCGCAAAGGCAGCGGCAGCGCAGTCGATGCAAATGAATGGAAATCGCTGCTCGCACCAGCACTGGCGGGGCATGACGTTGGACTGCTGTCCGACGCCGGGCTGCCGGCCGTGGCCGACCCGGGCGCCGCCCTGGTGGCTGTGGCGCACACACTGGGCCTGACGGTCGAGCCCTTGGCCGGCGCCAGCTCTCTGACGCTGGCCTTGGCCGCCAGCGGCTTGAATGGACAGCGCTTCGCCTTCGAGGGCTATTTGCCTCAGAACGCAGGCGAACGCCAACAACGGGTGCGTGAGCTGGAACAGCGTTCGCGCCGCGAAGGGCAGACCCAGCTGGTGATCGAAACGCCCTATCGCAACGAAGCGCTGCTGCAAGCGTTGAGCCAAGCGCTGCAGCCGGAGACGCGCTTGTCAGTGGCCTGCGGCCTCACCTCGTTGGCGGGCTGGTGCCGCACCCAGGCGGTATCTGCTTGGCGGCGCGAGCTTCAAGCCGCTGGACGATCGCCGATGCCGGACTCGCTGCCGGCGGTGTTCATGTGGTTGGCGGGCTGAACAAGCGCACAGCTCAGCCGGCGGCGCCGCCGAGCAGCCAGCGCCCCGCAGCGATACCCAGCGCATCGGCCAGCACATCGCCAAGCGAGGATTCGCGCGTCGGCGTCAAAGCCTGCGCCAATTCGATACCGACACCGAAAGCCAGCAGCGCAGCAGCCAGGGCCCAGGACGGCCGAAGGCGCGCCTGCTTGCCAATGGCCCACAAGGCCACGAAGGCGCCGGCGTGGCGCAGCTTGTCGGCATGCACAAACCAGTCCTGGCCGTTGCCGGCAGGCATCAAGGCCAGGAAGAGGATGGCCACGACGGCACAGGCAAAAGCCATGCGCCACCCAGCCAGGCGATTCACGCCGGCCACGACGCGCTCCGGCCTTGGCGCTACCGCCGAGCAGCGCTGCTACCTTGCGCTTGGCCCGGATGTTCGGTGACAGCCGACTTGGCGCGAGCGTGGACGGTGCGGTCTTTTCCCAAGCGGCCGGGCCGTCGCTAGACGCCGCTGGCTCATAGGGCTTGTCGAAGAATGGATCGCGCGGGGCCGAACGTGGCTCGTGGCGGCGCGAAGCCGATGCTCCGGCGTAAGCGCCCGCGGGGGAGCGGGCTTCAGGGCGGCTGGCTTCGCGGTCATCTTCGCGCGCAGGTGGACGGCGGCGCGGACGGTCGTCGTCCAGCTCCAAGGCGTCCAGCTCGATCTTCTTCTTGATCAGCTTTTCGATGTCGGCCACCAAGCGCGCATCGTTGCGCGTCACCAGCGTCACCGCCAAGCCAGAGGCACCAGCCCGGCCAGTGCGGCCGATGCGGTGCACGTAGTCTTCGGCGTTGAATGGCACGTCGAAGTTGAACACCGCTGGCAGGTCGACAATGTCCAGGCCGCGGGCCGCCACATCGGTGGCCACCAGCAGGTCGACCTCGCCCGCCTTGAACGCGGCCAAGGCCTTCAGGCGCTCGTCTTGCGACTTGTCGCCGTGCAGCGCCGAGGTGCGCATGCCGTCGCGCTCAAAAGAGCGTGCCAGGCGCGCAGCGCCGAGCTTGGAGTTCACGAACACCAGCGATTGCGTGATGTTGCGTTCCTTCAGCAGGTGCAGCACGGCGCGGCGCTTGTCATCGTCGTCCACGCTGTAGAAGCGCTGCTCGACAGTCGACGCGGTGGCGTTCGGCCGCGCCACTTCGACCAGGATGGGATCTTGCAAGTAGCTGTTGGCCAGGCGCTTGATCTCGGGCGAGAAGGTGGCCGAGAACAGCAGCGTCTGGCGCTGCTTGGGCAGGTAGCTCAGGATGCGCTGCAGGTCCGGCAGGAAACCGATGTCCAGCATGCGGTCCGCCTCGTCGAGCACCACGTACTCAACCTGATTCAGCACCGCGTTCTTCGCCTCGATGTGGTCCAGCAGCCGGCCCGGCGTGGCGATCAGGATCTCGACGCCGGCCTTCAACTCCAGCGTCTGCGGCTTCATGTCGATGCCGCCGAAGACCACCGCCGCCCGCAGATTGCAGTGCTTGGCGTAGGCCTTGACGCTGTTGGCCACCTGGTCCGCCAGCTCACGCGTCGGCGCCAGCACCAGGGCCCGAACGGGGTGGCGGGCCGGCGAAGCGCTCGAGTTCTCATGCCGCAGCATCTTCTGCAGCAGCGGGATGGAAAATGCCGCGGTCTTGCCGGTGCCCGTCTGGGCTGCGCCCATCACGTCGCGCCCTTCCAAGACGATCGGGATCGCCTTGGCTTGGATCGGCGTCATCGTCAGGTAACCCTGGTCGGCCACGGCACGCAGGAGCTTGGCGTCCAGCGGCAGGGTGTCGAAACGGGCAGGAGGCGGGGTGTCGGCGGCAGCTGCCGCGGAAACCTGGAGGTCGGAACTCATCACCGCGCATTATCGCTGCTACAACAGGCGACTACACTTTGACAATTGGGGCCTAGACCCAGCTATTTCAGAATATTGCCGCCCGCCGGGCGCACCACAGAGAATTCGGCATGATCCTTGTCACCGGCGGCGCCGGCTTCATCGGCAGTAATTTCGTCCTCGATTGGCTCGCCCACAGCGACACCCGCGACGAGCCCGTGGTCAACCTGGACGCCCTGACCTACGCCGGCAACCTGCGCAATCTGGCTGCGCTGCAAGGCAACCCACAGCACATCTTCGCGCGCGGCGACATCGGTGACCGCGCGCTGATCGACCAACTGCTGGCCCAGCACCGGCCACGCGCGATCGTCCATTTCGCTGCCGAAAGCCATGTCGACCGAAGCATCCACGGCCCGGGCGAATTCATGCGGACCAACGTACAAGGCACCTTCACGCTGCTGGAAGCCACGCGTGCCCATTGGGCGGCGCTGCCAGAAGCTGAACGCGCGACGTTTCGCTTCCACCACGTCAGCACCGACGAGGTCTACGGCAGCCTGAAGCCCGGCGCCCCGGCCTTCACCGAGACGCACCCGTACGAGCCGAACAGCCCCTACTCGGCCAGCAAGGCCGCCAGCGACCACCTCGTGCGGGCCTGGCACCACACCTATGGCCTGCCGGTGGTGACGACCAACTGCTCGAACAACTACGGGCCGTTACACTTCCCCGAAAAGCTGATCCCGCTGATGATCGTCAACGCACTGGCCGGCAAACCGCTACCGGTCTACGGCGACGGCCAGCAGATCCGCGATTGGCTGTATGTGAAAGACCACTGCAGCGGCATCCGCGCCGTGCTGCAAGGCGGCCGCCTTGGAGAGACCTACAACATCGGCGGCTGGAACGAGCAGGCCAACATCGACATCGTCAAGACGATCTGCACGCTGCTCGACGAGTTGCGCCCTGACCCCGCAGGCCCTTACGCGCGCCTGATCACCCACGTGACCGACCGCCCCGGCCACGACCGCCGCTACGCCATCGACGCACGCAAGATCGAGCGCGAGCTCGGCTGGCGCCCAGCCGAGACCTTCGAGTCCGGCATCCGCAAGACCGTGCAGTGGTACCTCGACCACGCCGACTGGGTGGCCGAGGTGCAGAGCGGTGGGTATCGGGAGTGGGTCGAGAAGAACTACTCGGCCCGCGCCGCGTGACGATGAGAATGCTGAGCCCGAAAGGGCCGATGGGCCAGGACCAGGACCAGGCTGAATTGCTAAGGCCTTTGCTCGTCCTTCGGCGTGCTTCTGCCTTCTCAGAAAGCCGGCGCTAAGCGCTTGTCCGCCTAAACCCGATGAGATTTCTCGTACTGCCTTTCGTGCTCTCTGCACTGTCGACGTTCGTCGTTCTGCGGCTGTTTGGCGACCATGCGCTTTGGAGCAGTCACCGCTCGCTCAGTGATCCGCAGGCTCTGCATGGCCAACCTGTACCTCGATTGGGCAGCATCGGGATTGCACTCGCACTTGGCTTCGGCGTACTACAGATAGTCTTCGGCGCGCCGCAGCTGTCGGGTCCTCATCTGCAAATATTGGGCAGTGCCCTCGCGGCTGCCTGCATCGGTCTGACGGAGGACCTCACCGGGTCGGTTACGGTACGCGTGCGATTGGTCTGGGTCGCCGGGGCGGCTCTGCTGTCGACCCAAATTGATGGGGTACCGGTTCAGCATACAGACCTACCGTGGCTGGATTGGTTGTTAGCTTATTCGATGGTGGCATCTGTCGCACTGACAGTGTTCATCATCACCGGGCTGACCAACGCCTTCAACATCATTGATGGACTGAACGGCCTCGCCTCCGCTTGCGCGATGATCATCCTGGCGGCGATCGGCTACGTCGCGTTCCTGGTGAGCGATATCTGGGTCGCTGCCTTCGCGGCCGTCTCGCTAGGCGCTGTGGCGGGGTTCTTCATCTGGAACTATCCCGGCGGATTCATATTCCTCGGCGATGGCGGGGCCTACCTTTGCGGCTTCATCGTCTGCATCCTCGGGCTGTTGCTGCTGTCGCGCAATCCGAGCACGGTGTCGCCGTTGTTTCCTCTGTTGCTGTGCATCTATCCGGTGGCCGAGACGTGCTTTTCCGTCTACCGGCGGGGCCTGAAGCAAAAACCCGTCAGCCGACCGGACCGGGGGCATCTCCACAGCCTGCTCTTCCGGCGGCTAGATTCGCGCCTGAGCCGCCGCATCGGTGGCGGCTCAGGCCGCAGGCGGAATTCGGTCACCACACCTTACTTGTGGGCCCTCTGCCTAGGGTCGGTCGTGCCGGCCGTCTTCATCTACGACAACTTCTGGGCGCTTCTGATTTCGATCGTCGCCTTCATCGTTGTGTACCTGACGCTCTATCGCAGCATAGTCCGGTTCAGGTCTCCCAAGTGGATGTGATGGAGCCCTCGGGTGACGCGCCGCGCCGACGGATTCTGTTGCTGACTCCCCGGTTTCCCTATCCGCCGACAGGCGGCGATCGACTTCGAATCCTCGAGATGGCACGTGAGGTGTCGCGTCGGCATCAACTGACGCTGCTCAGCCTGTGTCAGCAAGAGGAGGAACTGGAGCAAGAGGTTCCACGAGACGGCGTGTTCACGGCCGTGCATCGGGTGCATCTGCCGCGCTGGGCCTCCTGGGTCAAGGCGGCGCGTGCATTGGCGAGCCGGCAACCCATGCAGGTCGCCTACTTCCAGAGCGAAGAATTTCAGCGCCACGTTGATCGACTACTGCCGGAAAACGACCTCGTCTGGTGCCATCTGGCCCGCACCGCCCCGTATGCCGAAGGCGCGTCGACGCCGCGCTGGTTAGAGATGACAGACGCCATCTCGCTGACGCTCGAACGCGCTGCCCGCGTGGGGTCCCCCCTGCACCCGCGCACGTGGGCCTATCGAACCGAGGCGCGGCGAATGAAGCGCTATGAACAGCGCCTTCTCGGCGAATTCGATCTCGTCACCTTGATCGCCGACGCCGACCGGATGCACCTGCAGCCCAGGCCGGCGCAAGAAGACCGTCACGTCGTGGTCGCTCCGAACGGTGTGGCGCTGCCGACGCGGCCCGCACCACCTGCAGGCGAGCGCGGCTCGGGCATCGCGCTTGTCGGCCGGATGGATTCATTGGCCAATCGCGACGCGCTCTGGTATTTCGTCGGCGAGGTGTTGCCTGGCGTGCTGGCCCGGTCCCCTGGTGCTCGGCTGCACATCGTCGGCCATGTGCTTCCCGCCGACGCGGATCGTTTACGCCGGCTGGACGGAGTGCAGGTCGAAGGGGTGGTGGACGAGTTGTCCACCGTCCTGCATCGATGCCGCGTCGGCGTCTGCCCGGTCCGATTTGGAGCGGGCGTGCAGAACAAGCTGCTCGACTACATGGCCCACGGCCTGGCCGCAGTCAGTTCTTCCGTCGGTGTCGAAGGGCTGCAGGTCGAATGCGGCCGCGATCTGCTGATGGCGGATTCGCCAGACGACTGGATCGAAGCTGTCGTGTGGCTCCTGGGCGACGACACGCTGGCCAGTTCGCTGGGCGCCTCGGGACTCGCCTATGTCGAGCGTCACCATCGATGGGATGCTGCCCTGGCCCCGGCGATGGCGGCCGCCGACCGGTTGATCACGCGCCCCCATTCGCGCGCCTCACGCGCAGGAACACGTTCATGAGATTCGTCGACAGGTTCCTGAGAAAAGACAAGCCCATGACGCTCGAAGACAAGTACCTCGCGTTCTGCAACGGCTTTGAAGAAGCCGCCTTCAAGCAATTGCACCCCGAAGACACCAAAACGCAGGGCATTCGCCTGCACAAGACCGCTATCGGCTCGGTGTTTGCCGAAGCCCATGCCGCGATGTCCAGCGCGCGCGTCGCGAAGAACGCCCATGCCTTCATGGGCACTCACTCGTACATGAACTCCGAAGGCTACGCGCGGGGACACCTCTTCGTCGGCCGATATTGCTCGATCGGAAAGCGCGTCTCCCTGGGTGCCGCCCGGCACGCTTTGAACTCCCTGTCCACCTCGCCCGCCATACGCGGCGTCAAGACGCCGGGCTATACGCCCGAGGAGGAACGGCTGCTCTTCGGAGCGCCGCTGCGCAGCAAGAGCACCATGACAGTCATCGAGAACGACGTCTGGATCGGCGATGGCGCCGTGCTCCTGCTCGGTGTGCGCATCGGCACCGGCAGCATCGTCGCTGCGAACGCGGTCGTCACCCATGATGTCGAGCCCTACCAGATCGTCGGCGGCGTGCCGGCCCGTCCGATCAAGCCTCGATTCTCCGAAGATGTCGCGACGCGCCTTCTCGCATCGAAATGGTGGAACCTGCCCTCAGCGTTCCTGAACACGCTGCCGGCGGGCCACGTGCTCAGGACACTCGACGCTTTGGAGTCAGCCGATCAGCCCGTTGCCGACTTGCCGACATTCATGCCGGTCGATGCGCCTGCCGGGACAGGTGCGGGCTCGCTGCGCGCGGGCCCGAGCACAGGCAAGAGCCCAGGATCGAGCAGCTGATAGCCGAAGCGCTGAAAGTCCTCGCGGTACAAGTCGTTGACGATTTCTATCGTGGCACGGTCATATCGATCGATGTACTTGGGACCGGCGCTGGGTGGCGTGTGGACATTGCGGTCTTCGGCCTTGACGATCTCCACCCCGAGCTTCGCGGACAGGGTCGCGAGGTCGGTCTCCACGGATTCGGCGCGGCCGATCCAATCCAGCATGCATTCGCCATCCACAAAGGCAAAGGCATGCATTGGCCAGAAGCAGATCCACTCCCAATCGTCGAGCCGCCTGGCGTACCGGACGTGCTCCGAAACGTAGCGATTGAAGTCGTCGCCGATCTCTCGAAAGATGGGCTCCTTGACCTTCTGCCACTTCGGATTGCGCCCTGCCACGACGCGATCCTGGGCGTAGCCCGAGTACAGCCGGTCGTACGGGTTGCGCACGAACGTGAATCGGAAGTAGCCCGCATCGAAAAGCGACGCATACGGGCCCGCTAGGAACTGCGCGATCGTCTGGTGCTGAGGCAAGCCCTTGGTTACCGGATAGCCGAGATCGGTCAGGTCGCACAGGCTCGTACGAACGGTCGCCGACGCGCATTTGGGCGTGACGAAATACAGGTACCGGTGACGATGCGAAATGACCATGCCTGCGATCTCGCTGCCTAGTGGATGGCGTCAAGCAGGCGCCTGACCTCGTTCTCGAGTTGACGGTTGAAAGACTCCGCCGAAGCAGGAAGGCACTTGTCACGCCGGGCCTCAAGCAAGGCCGCCTTCAACGCGCCCTGGAAGCTGTCGTCGCGGTACAGGTGCACGTGCTTGAATC
>Ga0307515_10017012_pt1 | contig 13285 bp, 14 predicted proteins | sample 17_EM_MG_FD_194513 | JGI IMG/M metagenome (GOLD analysis project Ga0307515, IMG submission 194513) | Populus trichocarpa ectomycorrhiza microbial communities from riparian zone in the Pacific Northwest, United States - 17_EM | ecosystem: Host-associated > Plants > Roots > Unclassified | place...
CAGGCCGATCGGATTGCCGGGCTGCAGGAGGAGGCAGGTGACCTGACCCGCGCTCTGCCCTTGTTCGAGCGGACCCTTGTCGACCGGGAGCGGGTGCTGGGTGCCGAGCACTGAGACACCCAGCTGTCGCGGAACAACCTCGCTGGCGCCTGCCGGTCGGTGGCGCGGTTAAGTGAGTCGATCACCTTGTACGAGCGGACTCTCGCTGCGTCCGAGCGGAAGCTGGGTGCTGAGCATCCGGACACCCTGATGTTGCGAGGCAATCTCGCCCTCACCTACTTGCACGTGGGGCGACTTGAGGAGTCAATCAATCTACAAACGCAGACTCTCACCGGCCGGGAGCGGGTGCTGGGTGCGGAGCACCCGTACACCCTGGTCTCGCGGCACAACCTCGCCGTCGCCCACAAGTCGGCGGGGCGACTTGACGAAGCGATCACCCTGCTCAGGCAAACCTTCGCCGCATGCGAGCGGGTATTGGGGATGGCGCACCCCACGACGGAGATCGTCCGCGGGAGTCTCATCGCCGCTCGCCGTGACGGGGGCGTCTAGCGAGGTCGCCATCATCGAGAGCTCAAGTTAGGCCATGGGCCGCCTGTCGAGCGTGCTCAGGTGCAGCAGGATTCGCGTTGGGTGGCCTTGGAGGTCTGCTCGGTTGTGGTCGGGTAAGGCGAGATCCACGCTTCAGCTGTCAGTCGCCGTGGGACTTCGCACGGGACCGTACGCGAAGCAGAGCGGCGACCGCGCCTGAGGTTCCCGCCGCCAATTCCCGCTCCAAGTCCTCGACCCGTTCCTCCTTGGTCAGCAGGTCAACCAACCGGTCGGCGGCGCGCCCCGTCGCCGTTGTTGGCCGTTCACGCAACTGCTCCGTCCGTCCGTGCCTGGCCAGCAGCTTGGCCCACGTGTCGGCTGCGATCTCATTACCGTCTGTGAACTCAAGACTGCGGTCGACGTGGGGCCGCAGTACCTGGAGGGCGTCCTCGACCTGCCCCTGCTCGGTCAGCAGGTCAGCTAACCGGGAGGCGGCGTACTTGTCGCCGTTGTCGGCGCGGGCGCGCAGCTGCTCCATCTGCCCCTGTTCGGCCACGTCCCAAGCTGATCGGCTGTTCCTCGAGCACGGACAGGCCGGGCTCGCGACCCCGAGAACAGACACGATCATGTGGACGCCGTTGATCACCCTCATCGCGCTGGTACTGCTCGCCGCCGTCGGCGCCGCCGCAGTGCGGCCTGTCGCCGACAAGGGAACTTATGTCGGCGAATTGCCGGAGTTTTTCACTTGTTCGGACATGTACTCGAGAAGGTTCTCCGGCTGATAGTTGGGAATCATCGAACGGTGTCGATATAGCGCGGTGTCGGAGATGAACTCACTGGCCGGATCGGTGACGCCGATCTTGCGAATTAGCCGCCCGGTCAGATGGTGGGCGCCGAGTAGGGAATTATGTAATACGCCAAGTTCGTGGCCAGGTAAGGGGTGTGTGACGCGGAAATTCAGACCGTGTTCGCTAGCCCTGCTCATCATCCAATGCAAGCTCGCACTGGCTAGTTCGCCGTCGTAGTAGCCGCCTCCGACATCGGAATGCACGCCGGGGAACCAGGCTTGCTCGAGACGTTTTGAGCGAACCCCTGCCTGCCATAGTGTAGGTGGCATAGTATGCCGCTGCTCGTCGATCGCCAATGCCTGGCAGGCGCCGGTGACGACTGAACTTAATTGAGTGTCATGAAACATCATTCGCCGCCATCGCGGGTCAATCCGGTGTCGCCAGGATTCGGGGATGCCTAGTGGGCCGACGGTTTCCCACACTCCGACGAACTTCACTGCTGTTTCATGCGAGTAGGTATGACGAAAGTCCAAAGCAGGAAAACCGGATGGACTATGAGCGGAGCTTCGGCTCCGATAGAAGGCGTAGGCGTCTGCGATCCTGGGAGCGTGCTCGCGGCGCACGATTCCGCAGCTCGCGATCACGCCGACAACGGTGCGGGCGAGGTAGGCGCCACGGCTGAAGCCGAAGAAGTACAACTCATCGCCGGGTCGGAAGTTTTGGACGAGAAAGCGATAGGTATCGAGTACGTCTAACTGTAAGGCAGCCAGCTTACCGGAACTTCGACCTCGCTGATGGAATGTGATTTGCTCAACTCCTTCCTTACCGCTTCTCTTTGCAGCTCGAGCTATTTTGGCAACATTGGTGACTGGCTGGTCATCTGGCTCGACGTCCCACGTGCCGTCACAGCAGATGACCAGCCGTTTAAACGTTGACCGCTCGGCGCCGAATCGAACCTTTTTCGCTGGTATAACCGCTCTTTCGGAAACCGCTGCTGTGAAGTCGGCTCGGAGGGCGCGCTCTACCTTCGCTTGCCATATGTTGGCGCCTTCGAAGTTTGCATCGAATAGATCGGCTGACTTGAGTTCGGCGTACTGCAGTGACGCCAGATATAGGTTCGCCCCCTCAAGAAATGCGAAACGCAGATCAGCGTGATCCAGATTGGCCCCCACAAGGTTCACGCCAGGTAAGGAAGCAGCCCACAGAGTGGCGCTGGTCAGGTTTGCCGCTTGCAGATTTGCCGAGCGCCCCTGCGTGTGGTCCATATTTGCGCGTGAAAGGTCAGCTTCTTGCAGGCTGGCGTCGCTCAACCGTGTGCTTTGCAGGTTCGCGCCGACGAGGACAGCTCCGTCGAGTGTCGCGCCCTCCAACATCGCGCCGGTTAGATCGGCTGCCCGAAGATTCACTCCCCGGAGGTTCGCCGTGGAGAGCCGGGCGCCACGCAGATCGGCGCCGTCCAGCCGGGCTTCGCGCAGGTCCGCCCCGTCCAGGTGAGCCGCAGCCAAGTCAACGTGTGTGAGGTGCAAGTTGTGGAGGTCAAGCGGCCGGCCGTAGCGGATGCCGTGTTGCCCTAAGACGGTGAGTGCAGCCTGAATATCCGGACTGGGTCGTTCTGGGAGTTCGACCTGGTAGGCGGCACGATCCCGGGTATCGGAACTGAGGGGCGCGCGATGCCGCACGAACGAGTGCAGCACGTCGAGGATAGCCATGTGCTCATCAGCGGAGGCTCCTACAAGCGGCTCGAGAGCGTGGATCGCGCCGACCCTGACATACATTTCGGTGGAACCGAGTTGCGTCAGCGCGGTTGCCAGTTGGCCTGCGACCTGCCCGCGACGTGCCAGCCGGTAGTTGAACGCGGTGAAGATCAGCCCTGATGCCACCAGCAGAGCCGCGCCTACGGACGTCACCGTCACGCGAGCGTTCTGTTCTGCCGACAGCTGAGCTTCGTGAGTTGGCTGAACTCCGACGTCAAGGAGCTTTGGCGCGAAATGGATTGCAACTAGGTAGCTGACGACGATCGATACGAGAAGAACGCCGAAGAGCGCCCCGCGTCCGGCTCGACTCCTACGAGACGGATCCGGCCTCGTAGATCCCCCACGTCTCACCAGAGTTCTTCCTCACGCGTCGTCGAGTTGGAGCAACACTGAGTGCAGTATGAGAGCCTGTTCCGATATGTACAGCGGTGGCTGAGCTGTCGTGGCCAACCAGGGTGAGTCGACCTAGGAGAGCGGATGCCCAGCCGCGCATCAGCGGCTGCTTCTCGGCGACGGGTATCCGGTCTAACGTATTCACACGATCGGCCCACCACGCCTCCCCACACCAGAGCGCAGGAGCCTACTCGATGCGCTACAGCTAGTGATCGCACATCGCGCTGGCCACGTTCCGGCGTACGCTGGCGACCACTCGAACGGCCCAACTTGGGTCGAGGCTGCCAGTGCCGAAACAGGCCCTCGCCCAGTGTCCTACATGTAAGCCCCCTACATATAAACGCCGTCGTTGCGAATAGTGCACCTTTGAATATGTGCGTCCCTGGCAGACCGGGCAAGCCCCCGCTGTCGAGCTAGGCCGACAACTGACCCGGCACGACCGGATGATCGCTCTCCTGCTGCGTTGGTAGGTATCTCGCCAGGCCCCGTCGCTGTCGAGTGGTCGAAAGCGGCAGACTTGAGCCTTCGCCTTGCGTCACTCAAGTGTCGGCTCTGGAGGCTGGCTCCGCAGCGGATCTCGGCAGCAACTCGAGGATGCGGAGGGACCGTTTCACGGCGTCGCCGAACAGCGTCGGCCGTCCTCGGGCTAGCCTGCGGCGGATCTCGACGGCTTCGTGGATCGCGGCCAGCACTTCCTCGTATCGGCCCAGGGCGCCGAGCCGGCTTGCGAGGTTGTGGAGGCTGTCGGCGAAGTCGGGCAGGAAGGTGTCGGGGCGTTGCTCCGCCAGCCGCCTGGAGGTGTCGACAGCTTCGCGGCTCGCGGCCAGCCCTTCCTCTCCCAGGACATCACACCTAGCGGCGGATGGTCTTGCGGTCACGCCCGAGATGTCGGGCGATCGCCGAGACCGACCAGCCTTGAGCACGCAGTGCCTGCGTCTCCACGTCTTCCTCCAGTGTGAGCATCCACGCCTCCGATGACAGTTACGGTGATCAACACCGAAACCGTCACCCGAAAGCCGCTGACCAGCGCAAACGACGCGCCGACAGGACACCCCACTGGGGAATTTTCAGAGAGCAGGACTGGCTCTATTCAAAGAGCACCATCAGCTCTTCGCCGCCACGCCGCCGCGGCTTGACAAGAGCCGGACCATGTCGACTAGTGCGTCCTTGGCTCCGATCTGCTCTGGCGACCAACTTCAGGCGCGGCCGGGACGCGAATGCCCCGGTCAGTCCTGCCTGTACGGCGAGGCCGACACAGCGCAGTCGTCACGACCAGACGGTTCTAGGCGTCTTCTCGGCTGCCGCTAGGTCCTTCGGGATCAACGATGCTCCGAGGGTGATTGTCGCCACGCTTCGAGCTTCCTGCGGGTGTAGGACGTTTCCTGGTGGTCAGGTCCGAGGAGACGGATCTGGTCGGCCAAGAGTTCTTCGAGAACTGTCGCCGCGGCGACAGTGTCACCCGCCTCGTGTTGCCAACGGCCAACCTCGGCACGAATTGACAGCTGCCAGTAAGGCCGGCTGGCGCCGAAGACCCGCAGCTCGTCGACCAGCAACTCCTCCAACGCCGCCACAGCCTCAAGTGGATGGCCGGCTTCGCCCCGGCACAGAGCGATGTTGAAGCGGGTTTTGGTGATGCTCGGGTGATCGTGTCCCAGAGCTGCCTGCTGGTCGACAAGCACAGAATCGAGCGCTTCGGCGGCAGAGACCAGGTCGCCGGATCTGCGTAGCCAGCGGGCGAAGTCGAGACGAAGCAAGAGGACGCGAAAGTCCTGCGGCCCGAAGACGCGCAGGAGGTCGGGTAGCAGCTCGTCAGCTGCGGCAGTTCTCGCCGCCGGCTCGAATTGACCCCTCCAGTGCAGGAGGCTGTGCCGGGCTCCCAACGTGTCCTCGTGATCGGGTCCCAGAATTCGAACCAGGTCCAGCAGCAGGTCGTTAAGAGCGGACATCGCTGCGTCGGGATCGCCAGCTTCTCCACGCCACCCGGCCAGGGCATAGCGAGCGGTGAGAGTCTGCGGATGCTCGGGACCGAGGTAGCGCGCAGCACCGGCGCAGAGATTCTCGTGGTAAGCGACGGCAGCGGCAAGCAGTCTTGAGCCGCCAAGGCTCTTGCCGGCCCGGAAGAGAACCTCGTGGCCGCGAGGTGCCCAGAGGTGTTCTCCGGCGTTGGCCAGCAGCGCGTCGGTGTTGGAGCGCAGGGCTTGCGCGAATGCCGTGTCGCGTTCGACTGGTGGCCAGACGAACAGCAGGGCATCGGCGCAGGCTTTCGCCGCGTCCTCGCGGTCGGAATCGCTGGTGGTTTCTCCGATTGCGCGTTGTACAAGTGCGTGCACTCGGATCATGCGATTCGGTGTTTCTCGCCCGACTGTTGCCAGGTTGAGGCGGTGGGCGATGTAGAGGGCGTCGCGTGCCTGTTCTGCTGTGATTCCCTTGCCGAGCTTCGTTCCGAAGTGTCGCAGGACGGCAGGAGCGGTGAACAGGACCGCAGGTATGCCGTTCGGGTCCAGCAGCGATGCCATGACCAGCAAGGGCCGCGCGAGGCTTGCCGGTGCCATCCGGTCGGCGAGGCGAAGGGACAGTGACCAGGTCGCGGCGACGGTGGTGCGATGATCGTCGGGCAGGAGTTCACCGGGGCCAGGTAGCAGTTCCGTCAGCTTGGTGCGCTGGTCGGCCAGCCGGGTGCAGTACTCGCTGCAGGTGAGATCCCGGTCGAGCAGGTAGGCGGCCACCTGCGCCAGTGCTAGGGGCAGGTATCCCAGATTGTGCGCGAGCTCGTCGGCTCCCTTGAGGAGGCGAGACCGGTCAGCGAGGGTTGCGCGGAGATAGGCGTCCGCTTCACAAGGTGTGAAGACGCCGACATCGGAGATGGTGCGGTCCTCGCGGGCGAGTGCGGCGTCCCGGCGACGCGTTGTCACCAGGACTTGGCCGGTGGGGGTCGTTGGTGGCCACAGCCGCGTCAGGTCGCCGGGATCCTGCAAGTCGTCGAGGACTATCAGCCACCGGCGCTCGGTCTGTGCCAGCCAGCTCAGCAGCTGCTCGGCCATACGTGACGGATTCGTGGCGACTGGGCGGATGACGCTGGCCGCGGCATCGGCGTAGCCAGTCAGCACCGACTCCCGGGAGGCTGCGGTGATCCAGACCAGGAGGTCGATCGCACCGGCGGCCCACTGCGACTCTGCATGAGACGCGGCGAGCTGGGTCTTGCCAACGCCGCCCAACCCGGACAGGACACGTATCGGCGATGCCGCAGCCTTCGATACGGCCTTGCGGTCCGTGCGTGCCCCGTGCTCGCGTAGGGCGCGCGGTTGGAAGCAGTTCGCCGCCAGTGGTACGACGCCGACCCGGATCGGCCACGCGGGAGGTTCCGGTAGCGGCAGGTGGAGGTACTGCACGTTGCCGTCGCCGATCTGCACGCCGGTCCCGCCCTCGACGATCGCGGCGTACCGCGGCGTGTCGTCTGCGCGGGGCAGTTCGTGCTGCGCTCCGGGGGAGTCATCGGGCGGCATGCGGGCTACCGGTCGCTCGGGTGGCCGATGTGCAGGATGTTGCCGTCGCCGACTTGGACTCCCTGGGAGTCACGGACGCTCACCGTGTACTTCGAGGTCTCGGTCCCGGGCATCTCCATCAAGGACAGCAGGTCGCGCGCTGCGGCCAGCAGAGCTGCGTCGTCGACGACATCGACGGCGCGCAGGGCCGCTGCCAGGTCTTCCCGCCGGTTGTCTGGGTCCGCTGCGTGTGCCTCGACCATCGAAACAGTGGCCGGGTCTTCGCTGTCTCGCTTCAGGCGGGCGTGGACAGCGGTGACCAAGCCGCGGTAGGCATCCTTCACCGCCGACGTTGCGGTGTCTTTCATTCCGGCTGCCGCGCCTGCTGCCAGCGCGGTTACGACCAGATCCACAGCCTCCATCGACACCGCGAACACACCCCCGGGATGGGCAAGGCCGGTCCTGCATCGGTACCCAGTCAGTGTCTACGAAACAGCATGCTGGCGCCACGCAATCAGATCATTGCTCTGTGTAGTCTTTAGCGTTTATTGTGCTCAGTCAGGGTGAAGATATCCGGCCCTGCGAAATGACGCGCTCACAGGCAGTGACAGGTCGCGGCGCAACTTCGTAACCGACCCCGGGCCCCGGCAGGTTATGACTACCCTTCGCAGGATCGGCTGATCTCGGCGACCTCGGCCATGGGCATGCCATGACAGCGCGGCGTGGGACGCTGTTCGGCATCGAGAAGGGATGTCGGCCCATGACGTTGGACTGGTCCAAGATCGGCGCGAACGGGCATGAACCGTTGCTCCGCCCCCGCGACATCTACGCCGCTCTGCCGCACCGGCCGTGGCCCTACCTCCGCCAGGAACAAGGCGAAGTGCTGGAGAAGTGGTACCTCCGCAAGGACGACCACGACATCGTGATCAAGCAGAACACTGGCGGCGGCAAAACCGTTGCCGGGCTGCTGATCGCGCAGAGCACGCTGAACGAAGGCGTCGGCCGGGCCGTCTACCTCGCGCCCGACACCTACCTCGCCACCCGGGTCCGCGAGGAGGCGAGCCGGCTCGGCCTGCCCGTGGTCAGCGACCCCGATGACCCAGACTTCCACGGCCGGCAAGCCATCCTCGTCACGACGTTCCAGACCCTGATCAACGGCAAGTCCCGATTCGGGGTCACCGGCGACGGCCGCGAGCCACTCGACCTGGGTATCGTCATCGTCGACGACGCCCACGCGGCACTGGCCACGACAGAAGACCAGTTCCGGCTCAAGGTCCCGCCCGGCCACGACGCGCACACCGCCCTGCTGAACCTGTTCGCCGACGAACTGAAGCAGCAGTCGATCAAAGCGTGGGAAGACATTCAATCCGGCGACTACACCGCCGCGCAGCGAATCCCGTTCTGGGCCTGGGCCAACAAGATCAGCCAGGTGATGTCGATCCTCTACCCACACCGGCTGGAGGACGCGTTCAAGTTCGAGTGGCCACTGATCGCCGACGTGCTGCACCTGTGCGCAGCGACGGTCACCGGCCGCGGGATCGAAATCCGACCGCCGGTCCCCTCGATCAGCAAAATCCCCTCCTTCATCAACGCCCGCCGGCGCGTGTACCTGACCGCGACCCTCGCCGACGACAGCATTCTGGTCACCGACCTCGACGCCAACCCCACGCTGCTATCCCGCGCCGTGACGCCCGGCAGTGCTGCCGACCTCGGCGACCGGATGATCTTGGCTCCCATCGCGCTGAACTCGTCCCTCGATCCCGAGGCGATCCGGATGCTGGCCAAGCAATTCTCCGTCGGCGACCGCAACGGCGACGGTTTCGTGGACTCCCGGCCAGTCAACGTGGTCGTCCTGGTACCCAGCGGCAAGGTCGCGAAGGCCTGGGAGCGGTTCGCCGACCGCACGTACCAACGTCAAAACGCTCGAAGCCGGCGTCGCCGAGCTGCGCGCACGCCACGTCGGCGTTGTCGTGTTGATCAACAAGTACGACGGCGTCGACTTGCCTAAAGCAGCCTGCGAGCTGTTGATCATCGATGGCATTCCCGAACCGATGGACGGCGTCGAGCAGCGCGAGGCCGCCGCGCTGGCCAACAGCCCCACGCGCCGGATCCGCGAAGTGCAGCGCATCGAGCAGGGCATGGGGCGCGGGGTCCGCGACAGCGACGATCACTGCGCGGTACTGCTGGTCGGCTCGAAGCTGGCCATGGCCACTCGCGACCCGGATTGGAAGAAGCTGTTCTCCCCGGCGACCCGCGCACAGCTTGACCTCAGTAACCAGGTCGCGGTTCAGCTCAAGGGCCAGGGGCTCGACGCCGTGCGATCGGCATTGACTGCGTGCTTGGATCGAGACCCAAATTGGGTCGAACGCAGCCGTCGCGCGCTGGCCGAGATCCGGTACCTCGACACCGGGACGATCCGCACAGAGGCCATCGCGATCCGTGCAGCGTTCGACTTGGCCTCCGCCGGCCAGTACAGCGCCGCGGCCGATGAGATCCAGCGAGCCATCAACGGCATCGAGGACACGCTGCTGCGGGGCCTGCTGCGGGAACAGAAGGCCAGCTACCTGCACCACGTCGACCCTCAGCTCGCCCAGCAGCAGCAGGGCCTCGCCGTTCAGGAGAACGGCGCGCTGCTCAAGCCGCTTGTTGGAGTAACGACCGTGCGAGTCCAGGCTGTCGTCGCGCAGGCTCAGGCCGCCGCCGCGTTCCTCACCGCGGAGTACGGCACCGACGCCGCGCAGTTGGTGCTCGGCATCAACGCCACCCTTGCCGACATCGAGTGGGACGAGGACCGCACACCCCAGGCCGAGGCCGCCTGGGAACGGCTCGGATCGCACCTAGGCTTCACGTCCACCCGGCCGGAGAAGCTGTACGGCAAAGGCCCGGACAACCTCTGGGCACTGACTGGCGACCGCCACGCGGTCATCGAGTTGAAGACAGGCTGCACCACCGACACGATCGCAAAGAAGGACGTCGACCAGCTCGGCGGCTCCGTCCGCTGGGACCAGGACAACCACCCCGGCGTTACCAGCATCCCGATCATGGTGCACCCCAGCCGGATCGTGAATCACCAGGGAACGCCAGTGCCTGGAATGCGAGTGATTACGGCCGCCAAACTCGACGAGCTCAAGGCTGCGGTGCGCTCGTTTGCCGTGGCGCTGGCCGACGGGCAGGGCCGTTGGTACGACGATCAGGGAGTGTCGGTGCAGCTCGCTCAGGGCCGGCTGACTGCCGGGAAGTTCCTCGATGCGTTCACCGAGGTCAACCTGGTCGAGTCCTGACAACACCGAGGTCACAGCTACTGTGGGTGGTTCATGGACGAATTCGACGGTCAGTCGGTCGAACCGGTGCGCAAGGCACAATGCGGTGGAGGCTGCCGCATAGACGACGAGCCGACCCCGAGGGTGGGGCGTGGCCCAGTCAGCAGCGGCAAGAACCCGTCGGTAGCCTCGCCCTACCACGCACTGGCCGACGCGTCATGACCGTCGCCATCCTGCAACTGCGCGAACCGGGGCCGGCGCAGTCCAACCTGATCTACCACTTCTGCGGCCGGCCGCCGGGCACCGGCACGGTCCGCGCAGCTGGACTCCGGGGATCGCGGCGATGGCCCCGGCTGACCGGCTGGCGAACATCCTGTGGGAGGGTGGCCTGCGCGGTTCGGTGCCCTTCGGCGCCACGAACCGCATGGTGTGCTTTTCCGCAAGCCCCGTCGAGCACCTGCACTGGCTGCTCAACGACCGCGCGTTCCCGCCCTGGGCACTGCTGTTCACCCGTGAGTGGGTCTACCGCTCCGACGGCGGGCCGGTCTGGTACACACGCGACGCCCAGCATCGGACCTTGACGCCCGACCAGCGGGACTGGGCGGTCAGGTTCGACGCGTACACCAGCGACTGGCTGCACGAGCGGGAGTGGCGCATCCCCGTCCGGTCTGAGTTCAATGGGCTGCAGATCACCTCTGACGTCATCGTGTCTGCGCTTATTGGCGAACCGACGTGGGCGCCGTGGCGGCAGGTACTCGAGCCGACGGGCTACCTGATCGGCATGGATGGCACTCCCGGCCTCGACGGTGTCGCCCCGGAGATGGCGCCGCAGTGGCGGTTGCCCGCGTTGTGGGATCGGATCCACGCGTTCTGGTGGGACCGCGCGAATCGCCGGTTCGTCCTCGTTCACGCTCCGGCGCAAGGCTGAAACCGCACGTTGTCCGGCGGCTACATCGAGGAGACGGCGCGGAATCGCGACGTGACATCCACGCCGAGCCGCAGGCCTGCGGTGATCCTGATCAGGCGACCGTTGACGTGGTCGGAATGCCGGCCGGCGGGTTCGATGTCGGCAGCCGGCACCTCGCGGGCCCGGCGCAGCGCGTAGGTTGCGCTGTCGAAGGTGATCAGCACGGCTATGTCGAAGTCGAAGGAGCGAAAGACCGAGAACACAGCGCCCGCCCGGGTGTCTGGCCCGACGGTGCGGGCCTTCACCTGGACCCGGCGGCCATCGGCGGCGAGCAGGTCGTAGGACTTCACCGAGTTTGCGGCCAACTCCCCGCCGTAGACCTGGGCGGCGAGGTACTCGGCGTAGTCGCCCAGGGGAGCGTTGCGGGTCCGCACGACGCCGCGGTCTTGCAGCTCCTGCAGGATGGCGCCGTACCTGCCTAGAAGGTCCGGTACGGACACGTGGCGGAGGTCGTCGCGCGCTGCTTCCACTTTGTACATCCTTCTGCCGTGCGACCGTCTGTCGCTGCCCTCGATGACGTAGTAAAGACGCCGCTCGTTACTGCTGTGCGCCCGTTACGCTGATCTCTCCGACTCGCCGAGGCGGAGCGACGCTTCGCCCAGACTGTGGGGTGTAGAACCTCGGCATGGTGAAGGTGTTGGTTGCGCGTACCGGAGGGTGAGAACCACGGTGTCTGGCCCGGCATCGCCGCGGAACAGAGCGTCGGCTTGCTGGTCGAGCCAACTGCCGGCGATCTGCTCCAGTAACCGCCGGTGTCCGGCCAGGATGGCTCGGAACTCCATGCCAGGCATCCCGACTACCGTGAGCACGTCATCGAGGGTGTCGACGAATATGGCGCGGACTGCTGCGCGGTCGTGACGTTCCCAGGCGGCGAGCAATATGGCCGCTCTCAGACCTCGCCCGCGGCGGTTGTTCATCGCGCGGGTCAAAGGATTGTCGGATTGGTCATCGTTGAACTCCGGTGGTGACCACACTGCCTCCAAAGCCCAGCTCCAGGCAGTGTCGAGCTGCGACGACAAGGGGAGCATGCTGGCTGGCCAGCGCGGTGATCAAGTCGATAATCGCGTCGTCGACGCGGCGCCAGTCCGGTTCGTAGTCGAAGTGGGCCTCTCCCAGGGCCACCGGTACCCACTGCTCTGTCTTGGCAACGCGAGCAGTGCCGAAGTCACTTAGTACGAGGGCGCTCGCGAACTGAACTTGACCAGAATCACTCGTTCGGCCCAACGTGGGCTAGATCCTTCGCGACCGTCCGACACGCCGAGGGCGAAGAGATCAACTGAACGACGGGCGGGGCCGCTCCTGTTTGGCCGCGATGATCCCAGGATTGCTACTTCAATCTTGGAAGTGGACAGCATGCGGACCGCGGACCGCGGGCCCGTGGCATTGAAATGCCTGGTAAGGACCGATGGCTCCAGTGATGGCTCGACCAACCGATGACCGATTGATGAGTCAACCGATGACCGCCTGACTGCTCGAGTGAAGCGACGATCAGTCACCCGATTGACGGCGACGAGTTGCAGGTGGCGCGGCTGGACGCGGTCTTCGGTGACCTGCGCGGCGGCTGACGGGTCGATCAGCGCCCACCGGCCGCCGCCGGCGGGCTGGTTCTCGCGGTGCCGATACACTTGTGCACTGCTGGTCATGACCGGTTGCGGGCGGCCAGCCCTCGACGTCTGCCAGGCACCGAGCTCGCGATCAGGTGCCAGCCCCAACCCGATCGAAGGTCGGCATTTCGATATACAGCGTGTCCCCAAGCTCAACAGCGCTCGCATGGCTTGCGCCGGTATCGCGGGCAGCCTGGCATAGGCCACCTGGAGGCCTCAGCGGGTGGTGAGCGACCAACTGGGGCGTATCGGGCGTGATCACCGAATTGATCAAGAATGTGGTCCTGCTGGTGCCGGCCCAAGATACTGCACGCGATAGCGGAACCCATGCGTGTCCGCTTCCCCCATGGGATTGCGGTCGGGGTAGACGTCCACGATTATTTCACCTGTGTCGTCGGTCTCGACGTAGGACTGCCACGTTAGGTCGTCCTGTATAACACCGTCTTCGGCGCTGAATGCCAGCCTGGCAACATCTACCGGATCCGTGATGTCGGGATCATCGAAGCTCA
>Ga0307515_10017013_pt1 | contig 13284 bp, 8 predicted proteins | sample 17_EM_MG_FD_194513 | JGI IMG/M metagenome (GOLD analysis project Ga0307515, IMG submission 194513) | Populus trichocarpa ectomycorrhiza microbial communities from riparian zone in the Pacific Northwest, United States - 17_EM | ecosystem: Host-associated > Plants > Roots > Unclassified | place...
AATATTATAGAACTGATTCAAGGCTTATTTATAGCCTTCCATGCAGCCCTTTAATCCTAGAAACAAAAGGAAAAGGTAGCCACCCATGTTGTTTCCAAGTTGTAGAAGGATTCTTTTGTTTCCTTTGCTGTCCTCACCTCATGGCCCAAATAAGGTTATGTTGGACCCCTCTTGCACATGGATAAGATGTACTAGGGTCTCCTCTTGATACTCTAATGGACCTTTCAATTCTGACTTGGTTGAAACATTCTAAACCAATGCATTCAATGCCTCTTTCAATGCCTTTGTCTTGGACCGAGTCATCGGACCATTTGGAACATGTAATGGGTCCTTGCTGGTGTTTCTAGGCTGGTCCACATCACAATCTCTGTATAGTCAGGAAGGAAATCAAATGATATTTCAGGATAGGGTTTAGAGAGTCATTTGAAACAAAGGAAACATAATATTCATTTCTGATCATGCTTTGTATAAAGAACCCAGAAACAATGTTGGTTCTTTAGCTGTTAAAGTGGATTCATACGTGATCTTGTTGCATTTCTTGGAAAGAAACCTACAATTCCCCACAGTCTCCATTGATGAATGCGTTAAAACTTCATAGATGACATCCAAGCATAGGTCACAAACTGAGTTTCATAGTAGAGCGGAGGTTCTTGTTACCGGTTTGTAGAAAACCACAAACAATGCTTCGATATTGGAAGATGAGCAAATTCTCCTTAACACCATCAGACGTTGGTGACCCTTGACTCGTTAGGGGAAAACCATATTTGGGGGACCTATATTTCAAACTGTGAGCATGAATGTTAAATGTATCAGCATGTTTTTATATGATGAACTCGTCCTTTAAGGGGTGACACATGGTTATAACTCTTACATGATTAATAAGAATTTTGATTCTTGCCCAAACTCTATAACAAAAATTTCCTGAGTGACGGTCACTATATCACCCGTAAGTCCTGAACTATAGATGCTTCATGAAAAGCTTTCCTTGATGCAAAACCTGTGTTGGTAGCTTATACCCTAAAGGTAGGTTCCAGTCCTTTTACTAGAGACAGAGGGTAGGTTTATTACTTGGTCTCTAAAAAAGAATCACTTCCTGTCCTAGTGATCACCCTCGTGAAGGGAATATAAGGGCTTAGAACGTAATGGGACAACATGTATATCAATAATCACTACCAGTCTAAGCACTCAACAAATAGAAAGCCCCAAGGGCTTCATATTCTAGGAGCTCAAACTATGTGATTGAATAAATCCTCCTCTATCTGTTGAGGGTCGAGGATTCCTTCTACTTCCCCTTCTTCAAACTCCGATTCATATTTTTTATAGAGAAATCTTTGATCAAGGATAGAACAAGATCCATTTTGCATCATATCTAATGGACTCCTTGGTTCGGGCCAAAGAAGCAATGTCACTCGATCATTATCAAACTGACTGCAATCTTTTTCTGTCATGAGGATCCCATCAAAGCGCCTTCTACTTCATAGGGTAAGTTGTTACTCCCACACCTAACATGAAGTTTCAATGCGTGTGTATTCCAAGATGATATATCACAAATAAACTAATGATGCATGAATATATTCATCCATATCCAATATACATGCATGAGCAAGATAAAATATGTTTAAGCGTAAATGAAATATCATAAGCCAAAAATATGAAAATTTAAATACATCAAATTAAGTAAACCATATAGAGCACATAAAGCTTTGTCCAATACTGTCAGAAACAATACCGCCCCCAGAGGAGTCGACATTCCATCTCACGTGGACGCACGGTGTCTGGGGTCAAGGGAGTCGCAACATAGTTGTTTGGTTCAGGGTCACTAGAAAACCCATATATATCTGTCTTATCAGAGATTCTAAGGGTAAAGGACTGGTTGTGGCTAGGGAAGGTAACAGCACCCCTAGTGCACCCTACCTAAAGTAAGTTGCATTGTGTGATCTGAATATGGTTTAAAGATTATAATGGATTTTTAACCAATAGTCTATCTATGGCTTAGGATGAAGATTTATATGTGTGAATAAATCTAGCGTTTTGAATTTATTATGGGCTCATGTGCCCAAATAAATTCATATGGAAATGATCCATGTAGGTGCCCTAATAGGGTTCACCTATCCTAAAAGCTGGAAGGGTTTTTCACAACTCGTGTGTTGTTGATGCGAACCTCGTGATCACATGGTCACACAACCCACACTTAAAGACACCTGATTCCCGAAAATCCAAGTAAATCAAGTTTGATAGGAGTGTGACACGAAGATAACTTGTACCTAGGCACCAACACTATTGAAAATAGAAACCAACACCCAACGAATATTGATTCGCGAACAAGAAGTATAAGGATGACATCACGAAGTCAATTGTTCTTTGATACGTCATTTTTAAGTTCTTTAGAGAACCAAGGAAGGGAGATTATCCCACCAACACATAACAAGTGCGGCAAACAAGAAGTTTTATTAATCTGAATTGTCTAACTTGCATGTCTGGTTATGCCTTATTTATACTAACTATAAACTTAAATAAACGCTAATGGACCCCCGTTAGGTGGACTTATATGAGGTCCACTTACAATTGACCCAAATAAGTAATAATAACCCAAAGACTAAGAAGAAAATAATAAAAATCTAAAAATTACTATCCTAAATATGCTAGAATCAGATTTGTCACACTTAAAAAGTGCCAAATAGACTAGGAAATCTGATATAAAGGTAGAATTAATTCTGAAGTCTTCTTTCCTTGTTGTAGCTAGGATGAATAAGGAATCCTTGTAAGAAAAGGATTCTGAAATATTTATGAATCCTTGCCACACTTGGAAACTATATTGCAGCCCATTAAAGATTCTTGTAGCTGTAGGAGATTCTTAAAACAAGCTGTCACATCCTTCTAAGAAACAAATCCTAACCAAATAGGAAGTCCACACGTCAAAAGGAAGTAAATAACAAAATTCATACAGCCTCTATTGACCAATATCGCAATGCTTTTCCAAACTCTGATTGACCTGAACTTTTTATCAAAAGTAGCACAACATGTCAGAATTGAGAATTATGACTGTTGCCATGAAACTGGATAGTTGTGCATTTTACGTCAGAATCCGATTCTGATTGTTTTTCATTGCCTAGATTGTATCAATCCATCTCTCTTTAAGATGATTCATCCTCGAATCATTAACAGGGATAAGGGACAAAGTTTTAGACTCTTTTTAAAGCCTTTTGAGTTCTTTTCTTGCCAACAATCATCGCCAACAACTTTGGTTGAAGATAGCAGCCCTTCTCTTTTGTCTATCATCATTGCAGCGTTTTTGCTCATCTCTTTCTGAAACTTACTGGGCATTGACTAATGTCGTTAACACATTAAGTTTTTGCTGCATTTCACCTAGAATACGAGTTAGACTCTTGGTTTTTTTCTTGAGAACACTGATCTCTTTATTTCTATCCCTTTGATACCACCTTTCCTTTTGAATCCTCCTCTTCTTTTGCCATAATACCTCATCACAATACATGAAATCCTGATTGTAATACTCCCTTTGCATTTTGTTTTTGATATCAGAACCTAAAACAAAAGTGAATAATGATAGCAAAGAAAGTAAGAAGACACCGAGGACTGAAAACTTACCCAAAATTACATGGACTTTCAATTGACGAACGTAACAAACCCCTTTAGACCCAAAAGAAGACTTTCAAATGGTTTGAAATTTGATATTTAGAACGACATCACGCCAAAACACCAGAATATCAAGCTTGATTTAATTTTTAATTGATTTGATATATGGACGCAAAACTAACGCAAATCAGACCCTTTAAAACCTGAATTTGGAACCTAAATCAAACGATGTATAAATGAGTTGAAAATTCACATAGTGTGCGATTTCACCCAAAATAACTAGAATATCAATTTTGACACAATTACAATATGGTTTGATAAGTGGACGCAAAACAGATGCGAAACAAACTCCTTTGTCCTAAATAACCTTTTTTTTTTTGTTAATATCAAAAGACTCAATTCAATGCTACTAACCAAGAATAATGTAGGAAGAAGACCATCTGACCGAAATTGATTTGAAACAAGGTTAGACCCGAAACAAAGACGACACCCATAAATATTGACGTGGAAGATAAAAAAACAAAAATACAAGAAATAAAAGGATATAACATGATTACTGGAGCCAAGCTCTAATACCAAATGATGCGAACCTCGTGATCACGTAGTCACGCAACCTACACGCAAAGACACCAAATTCCCGGACAGCCAAGTAAATCATGTTTGATAAGAGTGTGACACGAAGATAACATGTACCTAGGCACCAGAACTACTGGAAATTGAAACCCCCACCCAACGAATATTGATTCACGAACAAGAAGTATAAGAATGATGTCATGAAGTCAGTTGTTCTTTGATAAGTCGTTTTTCAGCTCTTTTAGAGAACCAAGGAAGGGAGATTATCCCATCAACACACAACAAGTGTGGAAAATAAGAAGTTTTATTAATCTGAATTGTTTAACCTTACATGTCTGGTTATGCCTTTATTTATACTAACTCTAGACTTAAATAAACCCTAATGGATAGGTGAATTTATATGAGGCCCACTTACAATTGACCCAAATAAGTAATAAAAACTCAAAGACTAAGAAGAAAATTAAAAAATTAAAAAAATTATTATCCTAAATATGCTAGAATCATATTTGTCACCGTTAAAAAGTTATAAATAGACTATGAAATGTGATCTGAAGGTAAAATTAATTCTGAAGTTTTCTTTCCTTGTTGTAGCTAGGATAAATAAGGAAGTCCCATATAAGCTAGGAGAATCAAATCTGAAGGTAGAATTAATTCTGAAATCTTCTTTCATTTTTTTGTAGCTAGGATGAATAAGGAATCCTTGTAAGAAAAGGATTCTAAAACATTTATGAATCCTTACCACGCTTGAAAACTATATTACAGCCCATTAAAGATCGTTGTAGAACTAGGAGATTTCCAAAACAAGCTGCCACATCCTTGTATGAAAAGAATCCTAGCCAAATAGGAAGTCTGTGGTCAAAAGGAAGTAAATAAAAAAATTCGTACAGCCTCTGTTGACCAGTATTGCAATGCCTTCCCGAACTCCGATTGACCAGTACAGCCTCTATTAACCACTAAAAAAATTTAAGCCCGATCCAACAGTCGGATTGAGCATTTTGACTGTTGCCGTGAAACTGGACAGTTGTGCATTTTACGTCAGAATCCGAATCTGATTTTTTTTCATTGCTTGGATCGTATCAATTGAGGTGAAAAATACTCTTAATTAAAATTGATGAATATTTACAATAATTCTGAGAATTTTCTAGTTAATTTCTAATATTTAAATACCAGCGTACTTAGGTCCAACATTTATATCAGAATATTGACCATTAATTCTCATGAATTAAATTTTTAAAGATTATTGAAATATTGGCCAAATTCTCATGGATTTAATAAACTAGTTATTGAATCCAAAATGCAACACGTGTTTTGGATGTTGAAAGCCCATGAAATAAAAGTGTGTTTTGCGTGATGCAACACGTTATCTTTGCTAGGATAAAGATCAAATCTGACTTATTAAGGTATAACTGACCTTGTGACATCATTCGATTCAATTCCAATAATGTTGGTGCTTTGGGACAGGTTTTCATTGTGTCACTCTTCTCAAACTTGATTTATCAGCTTTTTTAGGGAAGTGTCATCTTCATTGGGGTTTGCTTGACCATGTGATCAAGAGGTTTGCATCAATTAGTAGCAATAAACATTAGGAATGAGCTGTATCTTGCAAATACTTGTAATACTAAAAATTAGACTTTAAAATGGTTAGAATTTAACGCAATAAAGTAGAGACTTCCTCACAAAGGGAGATCTGCCATGAATTTTAGGCAAGACCAATGGATAGAAAGATGACCTAGAAAAACAATCAATCAACAATGCAGTTTACCTTAGGTAGGGTGCACTGGGGGTGATGCGTCTTCCCCTCACACAATTAGTCTGCTTACCCAGGCTCTCGTAGACCATAAGTTTCCTAGTGACAACAACTCTATTTACACTTTTGTGTGAGTACATCACTTCCCAATTCATTTACATGAAATTTATTTACAAACATTCGCTAGACAATACTAGAACCTATACAATATAGTAAGACTAAGTAGCTCGATAGAGTTTCTTGAGGAGTCGTGATATCTTAAAGAAAATATATATAAAATATACAAAATCACAAAACTCATAATGAATATTTGTTTCATTGGGGTTACTAACAATTTTTAATGATACAAGTAAAACCAATTTCACTAATATTTTTTATAGATACATCAATCTACGCTAGATTCATATTTAATACATTTCCATCAATCATTGGTGAACTTTTATTTCATCATAGTACTCATTTAACAATCAGAGTCATATCATAGTAACTCTTGTTCATAACATTTTTTACTCATACTCCGATTCACTTTCTCAAATACACTTAACTCGTACGATCACACACACACACACACACACACATATATATATATATATATATATATATATATATATATCGTCTCTGGTTCACACTAATGTTTCCATTCCCAATACACTTAATTTATGACACCTTCTGTTTAACAAACATGTTTAAGCTCTTTCAGCTTCTCGAGTACTTAGTTTGTTACCATTACATTACTAATCATGAATAGAATTCAACAATAGTATAACAAACTATATACACCTTTATTTTATTCCATTAATCCAAAGTTAACACTTTAACACAAATATATCATTTTATTCTATTAGTCAACTATTTGATTCCATCTAATAACCCGACAAGATAGCCGCACTAATGCCACCAACTCTATTATTCTGAATAACTTAGTTAATCAAGTATCCTGATAGTCAATGACATTGATGCTACTAGCTTAACTCTGGATAGTTAGTCAAATAAATATGTTGATCATCAACCTCGTTGATGCCACTAGCCCCAAACAAGTCTGCTATTTAATTTCAATATGTCGGTCATCAACCTCATTGATGCCACTAGCCCCAAACAAGTCGGCTAATCAAGTTAAATATATTGGTCATCATCCTTGTTGATGCCACTAGCCCCAAACACGTCGGCTAGTCAACTTAAATATGCAGGTCATCAACCTCGTTGATGCCAATAGCCTCAAACAAGTTGGCTAGTCAAATTAAATATGCTGGTCATTAACCTCGTTGAAACCACTACCCCAAACAAGTTGGCTAGTCAAATTAAATATATCATTGATTAATTTTGATTTATATAAAGATGTCCATTATTGCGGTCGATCAGAAATCATCTACACACACTAATTTCCAGTCCTGTAGGCATATTTGCATCACAATATTTCTCATACTCGTAGGCAATATTTATCATGATACAAAATAGTACAAAATACATATAATTTCAATCGTATTCTGGCATTACAAAAAATTAAATAATTAAAGAAGAAATGAGGCAACCTTTACCTTGAGCTTTTGCTATACAAGATCTAGAGAAGTCAGGTCCCACTCTTACCTTTTCTTCAACAATTTTTCCAAACAATAATAATTAACACTTACATAGCTAATGTAAGTTCAATAGTAGAAATCTTCATATATCTCAAATTCACAATTAATATCCATAAATCATAATTTTAATTTATATTACAATCCTTAGGATAAATTCATTTAATCAATTTAAGCCCTTTTTTAGGACTTTTGCATTTCCATATCCTAACTTCATGTTTAATACATCACAAATCAACAATTGATATTTGTTTTATCCATTGTGTTTTAATAAAGAAATTTCTATTATTTCCACAATTTCAATCAAATGCTTAAACACATATATTTATTGATACTGTCTCTTGTCTTTACTTTAACACTTAACATCTGAACGGTTTGTTTTTCATTATTTTTTTTTATAATTCATCTTAATGCCCATGCATTATGTCAAAGTACAAATGACTTAATTTTTCATCAACGAATATCAATGTCAAATGATTCAGTTTTTCTTCAACGAGTTTCCATGTCTAAATAACCCATTTTAATCACTAATTCATACATATCACACAACAATTCAATATAGGTTTCAAGCACAATTCTATTCTAACAAATGCTACATTTTTATTCATTTCTTTAAAGAACACTCTATCCATAAAGGGAATAATCATCCCTTTCAAGCCTTTTCTTCTTCTAATATTTAGTAAACAGTTCCACATTTAGCAATAATCATGCATTAAAACGCATTAACCCTTCACTACCACCATCTAAACTCATTTTATACCTATCAAGCTAAAGTACCAAGGTGTCAATCTCATGGATTTCCTTTCACGTTTTCTTCATAATTTCATTCTAGACATATTCATTTTAAGGTTTTTCTACCCATCAATAATGAAAAACCATTTCACATCTTCATCCCCTTAACCTTCACTTTCCATACTCATAACTAAAGTATTTTCTTATATTTTCGGACTTTATGTTTACATTAGAAACACATTTAAACATCTTAAGCATCTTTCATCTCATTGACTCATGCATTACAACCTTCTAACATGAATTTAATCACAGTTCCACATAATAATATCAACAATTTCTATTATTTTTCTTACTAAAAGTTTTGGCTGAAAAGGTATATACATTCTTTTAAATCTTCTCTTTTCAAGTTCATCTTAAACTTATATTTGGAATATTTAAACCTTTATTACATTACACAACAATCCCTCTATTTCCATTCAAACTTATCACTAACTCATTTGGCCAAAAACATAAACATCTTTGCCACTTATGTTCTTTTACAAGTTTCTATCATAATTCATTCCAACAAGTTTATTCAAGTATTATACAATATTTATCTTACACAAACCCTTTTCATTCCATTCTCCCTCTTTTAACCATATTTGGCCGATTATACCATGTCAAGATAGCCATGAAATTTATTTTTTTTAATTCTTTCACCACTTTTATAATAATTAACATATTTCCCATGGTTAAGCACAAACCAAACATAATCATTCATTATAACAACAATCTTATAAACTATCATAATCTTCCATAACGCTCATTCAATCATCTTAATCAATCCCTTCAAATTTCTCATCAATACAAAAAAAACTCAAGGTAAAAAACACCCACCCATAACTTCAAGACAAATTTGAGGAGGTTTCCAAGCTCATCTCTTCCATCCTCTTCGTTTTTTTCTCCTAGCTTCTAAGCTCTCTTTCCCTCTCTAAATTTTCTTCCATTCTCTCCACTAATTTCACTCTCTAACTAACTTAGATTCGATTTTCTCTTGACTTATCAACTTAATCTACCCAAAACCCATAAACATAGATGAATTTTTTTTCCATGTTTTTATTTAAGAAATTGAAGAACATCAAGCTTTCTCTCTTGCTTCCCACTGTCACCAATAGCTTTAAAGGAGAATTTATATTATTATTTTATGTTTTAATTACCAAAATATCCTTATTAATGGCCCACGTGTCATCTCCTATAATTTATCCATCTGGCAGTGATCTCGCAACACCTTTTTGAACTCTGATTTACCAGCAATGTTTACCTAAGATAAAACAATATATTGCAAGACTCCTTGTAAACTTTCAGCTCGATCCAACGGTTAAATTGAGAGTTATGCTTGATATTGTAAAACTTGACAGTAAATAATTTTACACCAAAAAATCAAATTTTGCATACCATTTCACTTACTTAAATCATCATGATTCTTTGAACCAATTCCTTGATGATTCCCATCCATAATCATCATAAAATTTTGCTCAGAGTTTTTCATCACTTTCTGTGAAAATAACGTGATTGTACGCAGGACTTATATCGGTAAAAATTAGACATTATTTTATTTAGAATTCTACTTTATTATTATTATTGTATAAATATTTTCACCCTAATTTATAAAAATTATCCTTAGACAATTATCTTACCTGATTGGGAAATTTATGCAATTCTTTATTGGGTTGACATCTCGCGTACCGATTTTTTACTTTATTTCATCTGAAGTTGAAGTTAAATCACTAAAAGTTGTTATCCCTATCTACAACAATTTTCCTTCTCAATCGAAATTTATCACTTCTTGCTCTGATTTGCCTGTTTTTGGCCAGGGGTTTACACATAGAGATATTTATCAACAAAAAGGTTTGTTGAAGAGTAACGCACTTATGGTTAGTGCCAATTATAACTGAGATCTCCAAGGCGCCCTTCACTAGCCCTTCTAACCCTTCAATCCCAATCAAAAAAGTCTTTACAATCAACCTTGAGGAATCCATCCCTATTTAGGACATCACATCTCTAGAGAGGATGTTAATTGAGCTTTCATCATCCACCAATACCTCGTGAACTTGATGATTAACCAAGATCGTGGAAATTACCAGCGCATACTCATGGGGATAAGTCATCCCCTCTCCATCTTTTAGAGTGAAAGTCATAGGCTTGTGCCATAAACTTTACCGAAGAGCTGTTGTCAGAACCTATTTTTCATACTTTATCTTTTCATCAGAAGTATCTCCCCCTGCCAAGGTACCCCTTAAAATCACATTGATCACAAGTAAGGCTCAAAGGTTGGCTAGGCTTTTCTCTCTCTCATTCCATTTACACATGCCCTTTACAAACTGCTTCAGATAACCCTTGGCAATCAGCCTCTCAATTTGTTTCTTTAGTGTGAAGCGATACTTGGTATCATGCCCTTTATCCTTGTGGAACAAAAAAAAAACTTTTTAGAGGAGCGTGTGTGTGGAGGCAATATTATAGGAGGTGACTATTGAATAAAATCTTTTCTTTTAATGGCTGTAAAGACTTTTCTGAGGGTGGCATTTAGTGGAGTTGTATATCTCCTCTTAGGGTATGTGATGTACTTTTTTACTAGCCTTTTTTTAGAATTATTATTTCTGTTGGGAGAGTGATTTTGTTTGAAAGGTTTTTCATTCTGAACCTCTTGGTAGAAAGAAGGAGGCCTATGCCTCCATATATTGGCGTTTTCTACTTGTATGTGATTCTTAATAACTTGTTTCACCTTTATCAGGCTTAATAACAAGTCCTTCCATAAAAAAATGTTCCCTCACTCTACTAATCTAAGCCTTTGAGGCTACTGGCTCAATAAACTCCTTCACATTGAGCATTTCTTTACTGAACTTCTTTAAATATGCCATAGTGGATTCCCCTCCTGATTGAATAGTTCCAAAGAGTTTTGTGGAGCTCCTCTTGGCTGGTATATTGGTGTTAAAATATGATACAAATTTAGCATGGAGGTCGCTAAAACCCATAATAGAGTCATGCTATAGGTTGTTACACCAGACTCGTTCTAACCCTTCGAAAGTTGTAGGGAGGATTTTGCACATAGCATTACTGTCTTGGATGACTAACTTAAGGTTGTCATGTATATTTTAGACATGTTCTAATGGATTTTCTAGACCATCATAATTTTCCAAAGTCATCTTCGTGGAGATATACTCCTTAGAAATAGGAGTGTGCAAGACTCATCTAGATATATATGATTCTTTTATCACCTGAAGACCTCATCTTGGATGTATCTATCAACTCAACTTTCCTTGAACTTTTGCCAATTAGGATTTAGGGAGCTGGAGAATTATGGTGTGAAATTGTGGGATTGATAGCTAACTTTTATCCCACAATGTCTAAAGGGATCATGTCCTTTTGGGCTTAGTGCGTAGCTGAACACCTTATGTTGGGTCTGGCAGCTCGCCAGATCCATGTCTTCTTGGGCTCAATGAGTAGCTAAATCTAAGAACATTGGGTCTGACCGCTCACTAAACCATGTCTATTTAGGCTCAGCACGTAGTTGAACCCAAATACATTGCGTTTGTTTGCTCGTTGATACGATTCAGCCTTGTGATACGACCCAAGTAAGGTCAGATTCGGATTTTGGCGTAAAAAGCACCGTAGTCCAGGTTTACGGGAACAGTTATAATTATCAATCCGACCGTTGGATCGGGCTAACATTTTATGTGGACTCTCCTGACTAGTTGTCCTAGTGTGGGTTAAAATTGCAGGTCAATCGGACTTCGGGAAGGATTCTTTTATGCAATACTGGTCAATAGAGGTTGTACGAATTTTGTTATTTACTTCCATTTGACTTGTGGACTTCCTATTTGGTTAGGATTCTTTTCCTACAAGGATGTGGCAGCTGGTTTTGGGAATGTCATAGTTCCACTAGGATCTTTAACGAGCTGCAGTAGAATCTTCAAGTGTGGCAAAGATTCATTAATGTTTCAGAATCCTTTTTTTATAAGGATTCCTTATTCATCGAAGCTACACAAGGAAAGAAAAGCTAGTGGTATTTAATGACAAATTAGCTATTTTTATTATTTTCTTTCATGTTTGGGCTTAATTAAAACTTTGTTTTGAGCTAGGATCCAAGGCTTGTTTGGATCAGGTTATTTGGATTGTGTTTTCTTTAGGTTCCAGAATCAAGTTTTGTCTTGCTGTAACGAGTTTGTTTTGCGTTGTCTTTCAAAACTTGTTTTGTTTCTGTTGATTTTGCTCCTTCCGGTATATTATCATCATATTTTTGATATTTGGTTGTTGTTTGAGTCATTCTCATTAATTTCATATTTGTTTGTTTTCGATCAGTTCTGGTCCAAACGATAGTCAGATTTATAATTTCGAGTCTAAATTAGTGTTCTTCCTGTTATAAACTCTATTCTTGTCATCGTCTTGTTTTTTTTCCCTATTTGTGTCATGTATTCACCAAGGGAGAGAGAACAGAGGAGGATTGTAGATCAACGATGCGAAAAACTAAGCCATGGTTTGGGGGTTTTAGAACGAGAAGTTGATAAGTGTAGAAGATTATTCTATGATCTTCAAGCTTCATGGTAAAAAGAGGTACAGCGCCAAAGGAATGAAAAACGAAGGAGAGCCGCTGTGATTATCATTCAAGAGTATGTACGCAAGTGGTTAGTATGACGTGCTTATTTGAAATTCTTGTCGGTCACTATTTCTATACAGTGTTGTTGGAGAAAGGTGTTAGCAATAAGGGAATGTCATAATTCCAGGGGGCACGTCAAGGTAATCTTTGTGTTGTTGTTTGTACTCCTCTCTATTTTCCTATGATTATTGGATGTTGGAATGTTAGAGGTTTGAATGATCCTATAAAGCATTCAGCATTGCGTCGGCTCATCCATCAAGAGAGGATAGCTCCTTTTGGTTTGGTTGAAACTCGAGTTAGAGAGAAGAATAAAGATAATGTTTCTCAACTTCTTCTGCGTAATTGGTCCTTCTTGTATAATTATGATTTCTCTTGTCGTGGTCGTATTTGGGTTTGTTGGAATGCTGATACGGTGAAGGTGGATGTTTTCG
>Ga0307515_10017015_pt1 | contig 13283 bp, 12 predicted proteins | sample 17_EM_MG_FD_194513 | JGI IMG/M metagenome (GOLD analysis project Ga0307515, IMG submission 194513) | Populus trichocarpa ectomycorrhiza microbial communities from riparian zone in the Pacific Northwest, United States - 17_EM | ecosystem: Host-associated > Plants > Roots > Unclassified | place...
CTTTGCATTTTGCATTTTGCAAAAATGGTCGATTTAGATAGGAACCAACTCCGTCAACGCCAAAAGTTTTGCATTATGGGAATTTTGCATTATGACCTTATGCATTATTAGCGTTTCAACTGTATATCCCTGGAAATTTCGTAAAAAAGCACAGGCGCTGGCCGCAAAGGCCAGGGAGTCCACCTGGTGGTCCAAACAGACCAAGCACCGGGATCGGAGCACGAGGAAGGCGTGATGGTATTGGGTTTGCAAGTGCCCCGACAAGTGGCTCGGAAGCAAGCTATTGAGCCTGTTGGAAAAGGAACGACCGAGGACATCTGCTCTTATCCCAGCTAGCGCGAGTGGAATGTTACCAACGCCGGGCCAAACAGTCAGGGTGGTTTCAGGAAATTGATTGGTCTTTGGGAGACCCGGCCTTCTTGCTGTACGTATGCCTGTGTGGTGTTTTCTGGAGATCTATTATGTTCTGAATTTCATGGACAGGATGCGTCCTAGGCTTTTGTCAATTTATACATTCAGAATCACGACTTCGCGAACCGCGGCTTAGGATCGATATCGGGGCAGGACGAGACGATCTACAATTTATCAAGCACTAGAAGCGATTCGGTGAAATCCTCTGAGGCGTGTTTCGAGCAGGAAGCAGCTCACCGCCCAAGATTTTGTAAAATGTACGGCAACAAAGAGAGCAAATGGTTTTCCTGCTAGGGTCGTACTCAAGAACTTCGAACTTCGACTCGACCACCGACCATGCGCCAACGGACCCACGCGCGACAATAAACCACACGCGAGGCGCTCGAACCGAGCGGGACACACGGTGGATGCACCCCTTGTGGGCACATGGTTCGGTCCGATTGGTACCGACGGACCGAGTCAATAAACGAGGCACCCTGGGAGCGTGGCGGGCCCCAACAAACACGATAATTGCGTCGAATTTTCGGTGTTGTGGAAACCCCAACAAAGAGGGGCCCGTCAAGGATCAAAGACAACTTTTTGCGTACACCGTCGTTAACTACGATGTCCTTGCTCAAGGACAGAAGATGGCCCCGGCCCGGCCCCCGACCCCAGCAGTTGCATATGCGGCGTGGACCATTCCCGTAGGCGTTGGGTGGTGGTGGGAGAGGTCCTCCAGCCGGCAGGGTGAGTTGCAGTTGACGAGCTGCTCCTCCGTTAGGGCTTAGACCAGCACCATTGTTGTGAATGATATTCTGAAGGCGTTGAATGATGTGGTTGACTTGACTATTGGTCACGGGACTTCAGGAGCTGGAGTGGTGATACTCGATGGGTATTGAGGTGACTGCGGGGTTGCGGGCAGCCGAGGAACGTTCTGAAATGGACAAGTTGCGGTCAGGGAAACAGAGGAATCAGGAGCAGTAGTGAAGATACGCACTATGGCCCTGCTCAGGCTGACCTTACTGCCTCAATAGCCACTACGCGTCTCAATACCGCGCTCTGCGTCGGGACGAAGCCGCATGATTTGCTGGGAGGGACTTTGAGCTAGGGAGATGTAGGTATTAGGGACAATAGAAAGGTGTACAATAGATGAGATGAACAACAACATACGTCGTGAATTGGACCAAATGGCGTGAAGAGGGTTCTCAGGTTGTCCTCGGAGATGAGTGGCGAAAGACCTAGCCAACGTTAATTAAGGTTGCGGCCGCGGGGGGGGGGTTGATACACACCGTTGTATTAAGAGGGTCCAAAGAGGTACTCTTGTCTGGAGCCCCACCGAGCAAGTGCTCACGAGTGTGGGGGTTTTGGTGGGCCCACTGGCGGGAGTCAATACAGAGGAAGCAAGATGCCGTGATTATTCGTATAAGGCGTTGCTGAAGGTGCTGACTGCTCTGGACCATGCATCGTGCATTTACGTGCCTCTCTTTCGGCGGCTGGCCAGGCCCAGAAGCACGACCCCTAAGAACAAGAATATCTCCAGATATCACGGCTGTACCAAAGAACGGCAGCAGTGAGTGGTCGCGTGTCGCGTTTCAAGAGATCGAGATATCGAGACGTATATTGGACAGGTGCGCGATGCATGCGACGAGACTCTGGCGCAACTCGTTGCGGTAATTGTTCTTTGAGATCTGAGAATCGGCGACTGTACTCGTGACGCTACGAAGCCTTGGATCGTCGTGGGTCGATTCGTGTGGGGGCGAAAACGGGAATATTGCCGGGGTTGCGGACTGTGACGCGACGCTATCCCAACGTGAACACTAGAAGTTAGGATTCAACAGTTATTCCATCGCTTTGGAATGTGACCACGCGTATGGTCGGTTCCAAATTGCGTTGGTGGTGCTTTGTATTTGGTTTTCTCTCCGCTCCGGGGCCTTTTCTCTCAAAACCAGCTTGGCGACAAACCAGCTCGTCTGTACGTCTCCAACGCATCTGTTCATCTGATCCGCGCCCAACTTCATGGTGAGACTGCACGACATGCTCTTAAGGACGTAAAGATGGGACAGACCTTGTCTCAAGATCATTGGACTGGGAAGGGAAGATAAGCGAGGCACTATGTTACTTGGTTGTGCGCCGAATGGTGGGTCAAGAATGGAACGGTCCCGCAATCCCACTCGTACGATCGTTTGTCCTTCCGACACCTTCCTGACCAAGTGCCTCCTACACAGCACCCCATTCTCTGATTGGTTATCCTGGTCCTTACCGCTCTTGGTTGTGCTGCGAGCAACACTCGGCCTGGAGCGAAAACGCTGCGTTACCCAGCTTTCCAGTAGCATAGTCGAGTACCGCGAGACTACGTGGTGCTCCCCTTTGCATCATAGCTCCCCTCGATTCTTGCCTCGCTCCAACTGGGACAAAGCCACTCCCTAGTTTAGCCGTAGGTGCTCCCCTCGACCACCACACAGGAAATCACAAGCGCTACTGCACTAATGCCCTGGGTATGGCCAACCCAATCCCGATTGGACGGTGTCCCCATGCACCATACACTAGGTGGAGCCCATTTGAAGGTGGGTGTATCTTCTAGTGTAATTGACCGCTAGTGGGACTTCGGTCTCCGTTGCTGTAACTACTCCAGTAGTTGCTCCAGAACCGAAGGAAGCGGGGACTCCTACTACTTTACTTTCTAGCTACGTCCCTGTTGCTCCAGACCTACTAGTACGACTCTCTCTGGTACTTCCCAAATATTTTGTACTTTTTGAAAGAGTCATGTCCAGCTGTTTGTGTTGCGCCCTGAACCTGACAGCGATAGGACGAATTATTAAAAGCGTTGGAGTCAGTTGCGAACGAGCCCTTCATTCTTAGGCACCATACGGCGTATATTAGGCTTGCGCTACAGATGGGAAATGGTGGAGAAATCGCTGCAGACGCGCGGTCTCAGATGGTAGGCGCAGTACCAGCAACCGATGGCGAGTCATATTTGTATTAGGCGCATATCAGAGTCCTCCTGACAACCTGACTCATATATATAGACGTATGGTTACCATTACTGCGGCACGAAATTTGCAACACTCGACGTGAACACTACAGACAGCGCAGGAACGTTGCTGGGGCTATTTGCACAAGCCAAGAGCGACTATCTCTGTGAGTACGTAGCCTTTCAGCGGGTGTTATCCGAATTGACATGAACATCATCAGCAATTCCGATTCTTAAACTGCAAATTGAGACACTCATTAACCTGAAATCACGCGAAGATCTCTCAAAAGAAGTCAGGGACATATAGGAAACCGAGCGTATCCGTGAAAGTCTTCGAAAGTTGGTTCGGTTTTCATCTCGAAGGTCTGTGCGCCTACAACCTCATGTTTTGACATTTTTAATTGCTCCAACATACAGAGCTACGAAATATGAAACTTATGCCAGGAGTGGGGATCGAGGGTTCACCAAATTACGTGGCAGGAGCCGAAGCTGTTGCAAGAGTGGACGCGATGTTCCTGGAACGTATGCGCCAGATCCATATCGGTCCGTCTCTAGTATATCCTGCAGTAGGTGCGGTTCCTCATATTACAATAGCATTACAATACTACACCGCGACCAGGGGTCCTTATTTGACCTTGGTGACTGCCCACTGCCCACCCGGTACCAGCAACCGAGGCGTGAGACTCCGCCTAACAATGCCGTCGTGGAAAGAACAAAAGACCGCTCGTGCCACTTGACCTCAAAGCTCAGAGCGGTTCCATCGAGGATTGGAAAGCATATATTCTGTGAGAGAAGAAGGGCAAGAAGGTACAGTCTGGGCTCATGCCTGTGTTGTACAAGTGTGCCATCGAATGCGCTGTGAAACGATGGCCGCGATTGGCAGTTGCTGAGGCTGCCTTCCGTGGATTTTGGGAGGACTACCTAGGTTTTCAGGTGGGTGAAGCGCGCTGACTACAGAAATTCGAACTAAAGGGCTTGATAGATTGGGGAAAAGGAGACGCCACCTAACTTAATCAATCTTGTGCGAAGAACGACTAAGAACGTGCCTGGTAGCGGTACCATGTGGTCTGTATATCTTCGTCCGTTGGAATGCACAAGGGAGAGGAGATTAGGGAACTTGAAACCGTGTCTGGTGAGTGAGCTGAACGAAACCCTTAATCTGTGCTGACTCTGTTCTCAGAGGCATATCAACGTCCTTCAGTTGAGTCTGGATGACCTTGGGCTGGTGGTCATGGCTCGTGCCACCTGATATCGTCGGCAGTGCTTCAATGAAGAAGGCGGGGAAGTGACTTTTGGTTGGTGTCGTTTGCTGTCGCACAATCTAATTGTTTGACATGGGGTGCAGACGAGGATGGGGTTGTCGATGTGCTTCACGTTCTTCAAGAAGGAATCACGCAACTTGCAAGCTCCCAGGAGGCGATCCTCGGATGCGGCTTGAAGGCTTCTTGGTCGACTTCGTGAGCACCCTAGTCAATGATAGTGGGAGAGGTGACGTCGAAACGAGGTGCTTAGTACCTCACATTCCCGCTAGCACCCATGCCCGATCAAACACTCGAAGTCTGGCGGGAAGCAACCAAGTTCTATAGCAAGTCCCGCCTCGCGTGGCTGACCTACGTCGATCCTTCTATACCAGCTCTATCATCTTCCAACTCTTTATCTGAATCCTGACTTGTCAGTCGTGCAGCAAAGCAAAGCAAATCCTAAGGTCCTCAAGGACCTGAGCCAACGCGAAGGGATCGACTGGCCAAGGACCGTTGGATCTCGGTGGAACACCTCTTTGGTAGAAATGACGATACGCAGAAGTGCATCGCCGTTATCGCCGTGCAAAGGCGAATTGAAGAAGAATGGCGGAGGAAGGGTTGGGCTACGGCCTGTTACCCACATGCCTACCAGCAATCAGGAGAGACCGCTGTTCAGGCCCGTACTCAGGAGGCGATGGAAGCGGGCGTTCTCGTTTCTGCTGTGGGAACGGAGATGTCACGCGCAAGCGAGAGGAAGAGGATGTTGGAGCGAAGGATCCACCGCCTAAGAGGGCCAGGGCTGTTGAAGAACCTACATATCTACCGTCTGTCCCAGCGACCACTCTTGCACCTGGGGCATTGAGGCACAAGCTCAATCTGCTAAGCCCCTCAAGCGGTGAGAGGTCCCGATATCTAGTAGTACTCATGCTCATCGTGCACCAGGGATCGAGAAAATGCGACCATGATGGTTACTCAGTTGCCCGCAGGTACCACCGCAGAGGATCTAAACAACTCTTCAAGGATGTGGGTGTCCTAATAAGGAGCAAATCATGGCATTGAAATCGTTTCAGTGTGGTGTCATCTGCGAGGTGCAGCTGACAAAAAGTGGTGACGGGAATCGTTGCAACGGTCGAAATCTACTCCAGAGTAAGTAATCAGTATGGTGAATAGTGGTCACTTTATATTAAGTTCATATTAAGGAATCGGTCCTTCCCGCCCTGACCAAAAATAAGCAGCAGGTTCACGAAGAAATTGCGATTAGCGTCGACGCTCTATATCACGACCTTCAGGGAAGGGATGGACGACGTACAGATGCGAGAGATGTTCAGCAAGGTGCGTTAAGTCGCCTTACAAAGTTTGTTTTCTGACTTGTTTCTGTTTTCAGTTTGGTACAATCCTAGATGTTCGCTGGCCCTCAACGCCAATCAAACCCACCAGAAGGGTCTCCTGCGTGCAATAAACGTCTCCAGCTGAGTTTCTTGTTCATATTGGAGGGACACACGAACCGCAAGTCGTATATTTCGTAGCTTCCTATTATGCAGGTTCCAATGAAAGCGAACAGGAAGAGACCTGCAGTCCACCCGCACGCAACTGGCCAAAAGGACGAGAGGGTGTCAGGGTGCACTGCCGACGCGACGTTCTGCAAATTTCTCCACACAATCTCAGTGCTGCAATGAGCGCATTTGAACACGACCTGCTCTCTCCAAAAGGTGTCACACGTCACTCTCCTCTCTCTCCCGCCTTCGAATCCTCGCGATTTGCTACCAACGTCGACGCAACCACACGACTCGATGTCGCGACTCGGCGTGCGGGCGATAGCTGGCGTGCTCTCCTCGCCCCGTCTATTGTGGTAACAGCACCTTGTCGTTCAACTTACAGCAAGCACGACGGCCGTTCTCCGTGCGAGCGGGCGCTTGCTACCGCGTGTGCGCCATACCGAGGTGACAAGGATCAGACGCAAACGGATTTGGAGCCGTCCGAGAAATCGTCCACGAACGATTGCAGTACACCAAGACGGGAGCTGCGTGGATTTCTGCCATTGCACAGGTAGATATCTATGATTACAACTCAGGTGCATTTTCGTCCCTGGAATGGATAGAGTTATCTAGACTTTGGTGGAGGCCGGTGGATATTCTAGGTAAGAGACTGGTTCCTCTTTCGGGGCCATCCTATCCGTATCCCTAATTCTGTTCTTTTCTTTCGCTTGGTAAATAACAGAGGTCGCGATTAGAGCAGGGTTGATTTATCAGCCAATCGGTCACATGGACCGTGGTGGTACCCGAGAATGCGCGTTCGTACGGCGGGCAAATAAAACAAAAGGAAGAAACACTGCTCCCAGTTTCAGTTCCCAGCGTAGGCCATAACCCCACCAGCCACGTTCACAGGTTCACACCGGACTCAGGATCAGATGATGCCGAAATCCGGCCTCACAAGGTGGGGGGTTTTTTTTTGAAAAAAAGAGCCCGCCAGTTTTTATTATCCGTTGCGGTTTATGAACCGCAAAGATCGGCACAATGGTTCAGCGTATCTAAATTTTGACCCAAATTCATCACTTACACGTTGATGTTGATGTTGAGATACAGTATTGATGTTTCGTTGGTGAAATTGAGAGTGTTGTCTTTCGACGCTGTACGAAACCCTTTGGATGCGTTGGTTCATGTATTGGGTTGTCTCTGACAAACTGTAAGACTCATGACTCATGTGTAGATGTTGGTTGATTGTCCACTACACCATGAGAAGCCCATCTCCCTTTTTGTTTTAGTACGTTGGCTATTTGAATCTCCACAGAATGCCTACACTGGAGGTACAGTAAATACAAGGTTCAGTTTCTTCCGTTTCTCTCAGTTCTACCCTGAATGACTTCGACAACAATAAAATCCAACCAAAAATAAAAATAAAATAAATTCTCACCACGCCTACGCGCAGTGGCAATTCGGCACACAACACTCAAATCATCTGTACTCCACGATTCTATCCATTGACAAGTCTGATGGAGTGGTCGGCATTCAGGCGATGAGGGGATGGAGGCGGTAGGGAAAACACCCTTTGGAGGCGGTAGGGAAAAGGGGGTTCGAAATGGGAATAGCAGGGAGTCCATAGTCAGATTATTGTGATTGAGTACTTTAGAATTCGTGAAGTAGGCTAGTGAGTGCACCGCATGGATGTGGCTCCAGACCGAATCAGGCACATAAAGAGGGGAAAGCGAGAGTTGTTGAAGGTCATGGATCAGGCCGAGGTCCAAGCGAGGGTGTCGTCAGCTGATCGTCATTAGATCGCTGACCATAGAATCGCTATTGTTGAGAGGGGGAGGCGTTTAGTAATTGTTAATACACTCGGTGTGTGTCGAGACTCGGGTCGTTTGTCGGTGCTGGTAAAGGTGAAACCACATTCGGCCGCAGAAAGGCCAAGAAGTCGGGATCGAAGTGGATTCGGTGTTGAGGCCGAGAGACGGGGTGCAGATCTAAGGACCACATTATTGCGGTGGTACTGGGGATGTCTTACACATTCGATGTTGACTAGATGTGGGAACGTGGAAACCATCTCACAAAGGCGACAGGAAGGCGGAGACGCAACAAGAGGATGGCCAGGAAATGGCTGCCCGCTTACCACATGAGAGATTAGAGCATGTAGCGCTTGCTCGAGGCACCTCGAGGAAATGGTGTAATTCATACATTAGATCGAAATCATTTCCCAACTTTCATCACGCTCCAGACACAACCCTCCCTCCTCGTCGCTAGGGGACTCGTCGAACTGAGTCGAAGAGTACTCTTCGCCTCCACCGCTACCAGAGCTGGAGTCCTCATCGCTGTGTTTGCTTGGCAATCGCTTATGATGAGAGGCTGGGCGTATTTCAGATCAGGGTAGCAAAGTTATCGTCTTTGTCTTCGTCCTCGGAAGACCAGAACTCGAAGGTGGGATGCAAATGATAGGTGGCGAGTGCGCGACGGACGTGCGTCTGCCTCCAAACCTCCGCGCACTGGAGCCCGAGGGGGACCAGCAAAGAAGGCCTTGTTGAGAGTGTTGGCATAGAGGAACGCACGGCGTCGGGGAGTGGCCTCAAGCCTGGTGCGTCACCTTAGAGAGCGCACCCATCTGCGGAAAGGCGAGTGTACAGGGCAAGGGGTTGTGGAGGCAATTTGGGAGAGCAGCCAATGGCGTGTGTGGTGAACAAGGAGAATAGACAAAAGGGTAGGGTTCCGTGTGAGGTGAGCCAATTTGAGGACGGGGTTTGAGCGCTTCTGGCCAGACGCCGGGTTCTTGCAAGTGCTAGGCCGAGGATTAAGGGCGTGTTGGGTAAAGGGAAGGGAAGAGTGGGAGAGGTGGGCACGGGCGGTAGGTTGGTGGGAGTGAGAGTGGGTTGCGGGGGGAGAGAGGTTTTGGTCTGTTGGTCGGTTGGCGGTTGGGGATAGTCGATCTGTGGTCGCCGTCGTCGTCGTCGTCGTCGTGATATGTACCGGTTGGAATCGATAACCAACTGGCCTCACCGAGATCACCGAGATCATATCTAGCAAGCGTAAGCATGTTAGTCGTTATTGTGGCTGCGAGTGAATGCGGAATGTTCCGCGGTGGCGGTTGGCTCGCGCGAGGCGGCCGGACGCCGAGTCCGGTCTTGGTCCAAGTCCGGTCGAAAGAAGCACGCCATCGAGAAGCTGTCCATCTGTAACAGCAATCCGCTTTGCACCTCGCTGATTCCACGTTCCAAGTCGCTTTTAAGGTACGATCTGCACTTTCTCCCCTATCCCCATCCTCCACTCTAGTCTTCGAAGCCAAATCAACATGGACACTCAAGCACCCAAGTCAACCCACTTGTGAGTATCTAGGCAGCTAGCCCAGCATTCTTGTCTGACCACCGAAAAGCTTGCATTTAGATCGTGCGGCGCTTCGCTCCAATCTAGGTCACACCGCTGATCGTGTGCGTCATACAGAAATCACTTTGCGAGCTGGTACATATTCGGAGTATCACTTGGTATTGTTTGTGGGAAATGAGAATATAGAAGTACAGTCGAATGGTACCAAGACCTGGACACCAGTACAACTCTTGTACGCCCCTCGCTCTCGCTGTATATACCCACTGAAGGCTCTGTGTGTGCAGGGATATTTCTCCGACATCCGAGATGCGCGTGGAGATCCAAAGATCCACCCGTATTCTATCTTGGATGAAGAACCGACAGGCGAACGAAGCGATCGACCTACAAGCGATTTCCGATGAATATTGGGACTCCACCAAACCTGAGGTTACTGTGACGAGTCAGTCGTGATGACCGATTAGTCCGCTCATGTCTAACAAAAGGGCAGAGAACATTGCCATCGGAAGTAGACATGTATCTCTAGAATTACGATTTTCTGCGAATGCTCCCGTTCGTCTCTTTGTAGAAAAGCACCTCGGCCAGCTAACAATGACCGCATAGGCGGAATCTCTACGCTCGTCTCTCCAAGACCTCGAAGAATTGATGAAGGGATACAAGCCATTGATGAGTAAATCGATGGAGAGGGCTGTGGAGAAAGGGATTCAGATTGGCGCTGCCATCGCTGAGGTCAGCTCTGCTCGTATAGAAACCAACAGGACGTTGACACCCCTTAGCTTGCTCCGATCGCAAAGGCTGTGCTCGGTGTTGCCAAAGTCACATTCGAGGTTCGTGCTTTCTGCTGGCGGATCAGAAGAAGAGTTAACGCTTGATCGTTCAGCTCTTGAAGGAACAAAACAAGTACGATCAGGTGCCATCGAGCCTGTTGGATCAGTTACAGCGCGTCTCGCCTTTGGCGGGGATGGTCGCAGACAAAATCGTCAGCGAAGAGACCGAGATCTTGGTTAAAGTCATCCCGCGAATGTTCGAAGTAATGAAAAAGATCGCCAATTTCTTATGCGAGTACGTCAAGCGTGGGCGATTTAGTAGGTTGTCTCTTTTCTGGATTCCACAAATGCTGATGATCGCAGAGCGAACGGGAGATGCGCTGGTTCGTTCGAAGGGCAAAGAAATGATGGAAGAGATGAGCGAAGAGCTAGCAAACGTTATTGAAGACTTCCTGCGTGCAGTCGATGTCGAGACCCTGCGCCTAGTCAAGAGGATTGGTAAGCACACATTGTCTCAATATCGTGTGAGCCCATTCTCAGTAGCTCTGTGTAGAGCGTCAAGTAGGACTGGTAGAGCGTCAAGTAGGACTGGTAGAGCGAGATCTCCTTCTACTCAAGCGTCTTAAACCAATCGAGACTGGCCACGACCGAACCCTCCGCTGTATGAAAGATACACGCAAATCTCGCCTCAAAGAAATCGAAGAGTGGGTCGCCAATATATCGGACGAGAAAGATCTTCTCCGGACCAATACTTACTGGATCTACGGCTTACCCGGAATTGGCAAAACATCATTAGCTCATTCGATCTGTGCACGCCTCCACGATAAACGGCAGCTCGCTGGTGCCTTTTTCTGCCGGAGGGATGATCCGAACTTGAGCGAGCCGAAAAATGTCCTCCCGACTCTCATCTACAAGCTCGCAGAAATGTTCCCCCCCTTTGGAAAGATTGTGGCGAATTGTCTTCGTGACGACCCAAATCTGACACCAGAGTCGATGAAGCCCTCACTCCTCCTTGACCTGCTCGATAACCTTCTTAAACGTCCAAACGATTCCCTCGTCTTTGTCATTGACGCATTCGACGAATGCGGCGACTATCGTAGTCGTCCACGCCTCCTGAAGCTTCTGACAGATGCGGCTACACGTGCTTCGTGGCTGAAAATCATCATCACCAGCAGACCCGAAACCGATATCCGACAGTTCTTTGCCCAGTCTTCGTACTCGGTGTATGATTTGGCCGCAGATGAAGAAGCCAGCGATGATCTGCAGACTTTCGCTCGAAGCGAGTTTGACCCTGTCGGCCGAAAAAACCACCTCTCAGAGGATCTCTCCAAGCCTTGGCCAGAAGAATCGCTCTTGAATAGAGTTATCTCTCGGGCGAACGGTCTCTTCATCTTCATCAAGACCCTTGCTCTTGCCCTTGAGACTTGTGAGGACCCCACAGAGTATTTGGAGACAGCCTCCGATGAATCAGCTGGTGCTGGGTTGGAAGCTCTATACAGACTTTACTCAAGTATCCTAAAGTCGCGAATAGTGCATCATAAAGCCGAGTTTCAGCGGATGATTGGAGTCCTTCTGACAGCGGCTCCATACCGCGCCTTACGCGAGGAGACAATTGCAGAGCTGACGGGAGTAAAACCAAACCGCGTCAAAACGTGGGTGGATGACCTCAGCTCTTTGCTATATCGAGACGAAGGGACCAATGGAGGAATACGTGTCCGCCATTTATCAATTTCAGAATTCCTTGTCAGCGACGGCTGTCCCCTCGACTATCAAATCGACCGCCAGGATGCAAACGTGCAACTGGGAGTTGCCTGCCTCAAGACGATGGTTCACCAACTCCGTTTCAATATCTGCGGGCTCGAAGATTCCCGACTCGCTAATGCGGACATCCAAGATCTCCCATCCCGAATTGTGAAGAACATTCCCGACTGCTTGCAATATAGTTCTCTTTATTGGTCAAATCATCTTTGTGTTGCCCCCGACAACGATCCGCGAGTGTGGGATAGCTTGGAGGAATTCTTTGAAGGATTGTGCCCATTATTTTGGATTGAAGTATTGAGCATTTTGGGAATGGTTCCGATGGGTGCTCCGAGCATTCGAGGCGTGATATCCTGGGCCAAGGTGAGTCCAGCTTCAGCTTGTATTAATTCTGGGTAATTCTGATTGGCAGTAGAATAACAATCCGACCCTTCTTGAGAGAATTGAGGACGTTTGCCGTTTCATCATCGCCTTTCGCACCCCCATCTCTATCAGTGCTCCGCATACATATCTTTCAACCCGACCCTTCTTACCCTTACACTCCACTTTATCAGACACCTTGAGCACTCGGTTCACCAAAGCCATGAAGGTGGTGAGAGGGGGATTGTTGTCATGGCCAGCACCACCATTGTCATGGATTGGACATACTGGCACGATTCACTGCATATGCTATTCCCCCAATGGGCGACACATCATTTCCGGATCCGATGACAGGACCATTCGGATCTGGGATGCTGAGACCGGTGTTATAAGTGGTGAGCCCCTTAAGGGGCACACCGGCAGTGTGCGGTCCGTCGCCTACTCTCCCGATGGGCGACGCATCATCTCTGGATCTAGAGACAACACGATTCGAATCTGGGATGCGGAGACTGGTGCTGCAGTTGGCAAACCTCTGGAGGGGCATAGCGAATATGTGTCGTCCGTCGCCTACTCTCCCGATGGGCGGCGCATCATCTCTGGATCCTGGGACAACACGATTCGAATCTGGGATGCGGAGACTGGTGCTGCAGTTGGCAAACCTCTGGAGGGGCATAGCGAGCGTGTGTCGTCCGTCGCCTACTCTCCCGATGGGCGGCGCATCATCTCTGGATCTAGAGACAAGACGATTCGAATCTGGGATGCGGAGACTGGTGCTGCAGTTGGCAAACCTCTGGAGGGGCATAGCTGGAATGTGTCGTCCGTCGCCTACTCTCCCGATGGGCGGTGCATCATCTCTGGATCGTCGGACAAGACAATTCGAATCTGGGATGCGGAGACTGGTGCTGCAGTTGGCAAACCTCTGGAGGGGCATAGCGAGTATGTGTCGTCCGTCGCCTACTCTCCCGATGGGCGGCGCATCATCTCTGGATCG
>Ga0307515_10017016_pt1 | contig 13281 bp, 5 predicted proteins | sample 17_EM_MG_FD_194513 | JGI IMG/M metagenome (GOLD analysis project Ga0307515, IMG submission 194513) | Populus trichocarpa ectomycorrhiza microbial communities from riparian zone in the Pacific Northwest, United States - 17_EM | ecosystem: Host-associated > Plants > Roots > Unclassified | place...
CCAGGCACTCCTTTCATTTCTTCAATCAATGACTCCTGGCTTTTTACTTCGGACAACGCTCCCTTCAATGGAAAATAAATAAGATCTTCTTTCTCATAACCGAGGTTAGCCGATTGCACAAACTCAATCTGCTTGTACACCACCAGTACCGACACAATGAATATGATCGATAAGGTAAATTGAAATACCACCAATCCTTTGCGCGCCCAGGCTTCACCAAACGAACTGCTGAATTTTCCTTTTAATACACTGGCAGGATTAAATCCGGAGAGATAAAGAGCCGGGTAGCTGCCCGCCAGAAGGCCGGTGAACAACATAGCACCGGTAAATAAAAGAATCATCGTACTATCCAACTGAAGCGAGAGTTGCTTTCCGGTAATGACATTGAATTGCGAAAGGAAAATATCTACCAGCAGGATCGCCACCAGCAATGACAGGAAACTCATCAGTATCGATTCGCCCAGGTACTGAACGATAAGTGCTTTGCGACCTGCACCAATGGCTTTCTTTATTCCTACTTCTTTTATTCTGCGCGATGCCTTGGCCGTAGACAGGTTCATGAAGTTGATGCAGGCAATAATGAGAATGAAGATGGCAATAAGCGAAAACAATTTTACGTACGTGATCCTTCCACCCACTACCACACCGTTCTCATATTTTCCATGCAGATAATTTTCGGAATAGTTTTTCAGGAAAAGCGTGCGGTGTGTGATCTGACCTTCTGTTTTTACTTTCACATAATCGGCAATCTTGGCGTTGAAAGCGTTCACATCTACATCCGGCTTTAAAAGCACCATCGTAAGTAAGCCCGTATTTCCCCATGACTTCAGCCAGTCACGATACTCCCTGAATTTTTCAAACGTCAGCACAAACTCAAACTGATCGGTCGCATTGGAAGGCATGCTTTTAAAAACACCGGATACCTGGAAAGAAGTCTCATGCTGAAACTCTACCGTCTTGCCGATTAGATTATCGGTAGTATTGAACAGTTTACGCGCCAGCACATCACTGATCACAATTGAATTTTTATCGGACAAGACTTTTCCTGCATCTCCTTCTATCAGGTCGTAGGAAAACGTCTTAAAAAAATGGTTACCCACATAGCGCCCCACCGCACTTACATTTTTATCGCCTAAGGAAAGCAGGTAAGACTGAGGCTGGGTGGTAGGCACTACATATTCGATCTCAGGCATATCTTCAACAAGCGCTTCTGCCAAAGGACCAGGAGTAGTCGGTGATGTCCATATACCTCCTGACTTCACACGATGCTCCATCGCACGAAATAAGCGGCTGTCGTTTTCATTAAATTTATCTACACTCAATTCATCGTTCACCCACAGGTAAATCAACAATACGCAGGCAAGCCCGGTAGACAACCCTATCAGGTTAATAAAGAAAGTGCTCTTGAAACGTTTAAAGTTCCGGTAGATGAGTAGAAGATTGTGCTTGAACATAGTGAATGCTATTTTGATAGTGAGACTTATATAAAATACATGTTACAAGTTCAGGTTACCGGTAACTGGTAATCTGAAACTGAACTATTCTTCCTTTAAACTTTCTGTAGGATTAGCTAATGCCGCCCTTATCGCCTGCGTACTGACGGTAATCCATGCAATAACAAGTGTGATCAGACCGGTGCTTATAAAATACCACCATTCCAATTGTATTTTGAATGCGAATCCATTAAGCCAGTTACTCGTAAGCCAATAACTTACAGGCAAAGAGATCAAAAGAGAAATCAAAACTGTTTTACTAAAATCACCAGACAAAAGATAAACAATGCCGGTTGAAGTTGAGCCTAAAACTTTCCGGATGCCAATTTCCTTTCTTCTACGTTCTGCTGTGAAAGCGGCCAGACCGAACAGACCCATGCAGGAAATAATAATAGCTATGGCAGCAAAATATTTTGTCAATGTGGAAACCCGTTGCTCTGCAGCATAGAGCTTTTGATAGTCTTCATCCATAAATTTAAAATCAAACGGCTCACCCGGATAGTGGGCTTTCAATACGTGCTGCAATTGGTTAATTGTTAATTGCTCCGCTCCAGCTTGAATTTTTACCGAAATACTTGGAGCGTATTCCATAGGTGCAATCAAAAGCGCACAGGGCTTTACCTTTTCATACAGCGATTCAAAGTGAAAGTCTTTAACAATACCAATGATTTGTTTCTCCTCTCCTCCAATCTTTGTCTTCTTCCCCAATGGATTTTTAAGATTCATTCGCCTGATCGCTTCTTCATTGAAAATAATTTCGTTACCGGAGCCAGGATTCTCAATAAAGGGATGCCCTTCCGCCATTTCCATATCCAGCGTTTCTATTAAGCCAAAACTCATCCAGAGGTTATTGATGAATAAATCTTCTTCCAGGCTCTTTCCTTCCCATTGCAAATCATTGGTACCTCCTAAACGATTACCTGCCAGCAAGCGTCCTCCTCCTGCATTGATCACTCCCGGAATACCCTTGATCTCAGACATTACTGCAGTTGTCATTCCACTGGCATTGAAGTACAATACGTTGTTTCTGTCGTACCCCAGGTTTTTAGTTTGCACAAACTCCATTTGCTTGTATACCACTGCCACGGCTATGATTAAGATAACAGATACAGCAAATTGAAAAATAACCAATCCCTTACGTGTGACCGCTTCACGGATGCCAAAAGACATGTTCCCTTTCAACACATTTGCAGCTTTGAATCCAGAGAGATAAAATGCCGGATAGCTCCCCGATACCAATCCGGTGAAAACCGTAATAGAGAGAATGCCCGCTACAAGAGTAAGATCAAAACTCAAATGAAGGTTCTTTCCTGTTATGGAATTGAAGGAGCTCATCATCAGATCGGCAACAAGTACCGCTACCATCAGCGATAGCAAAGCCATTGACATCGATTCTACCAGGTATTGAAGAATAAGTGTTTTCCTGTTTGCTCCCAGTGTTTTTTTTATGCCCACTTCCTTCATTTTTCTCAACGACCTTGCCGTGGATAAATTCATAAAGTTGATACAGGCTATTACTAATATAAAAATACCCGTAAGCGAAAAGATCTTCACATATTCTATCCTGCCTCCCGCTGGCATTCCATTCTCGTATTGACCATACAGGTAGCGATCGGAATAGCGTTGGATAAACAAAGTTGCATGGGAACTGTTGTCCTTTTGTTTTATAAAATCCCTGATCCTGGCATTGAATTGATTTGCTGAAACTCCCTCCTTAAGAAACAGATAGGTATGAGGGCTACTGTTTGCCCAACCATTGGGTGGATTAACCTGTTCGAACAAACTATAATTGAGTACCAGGTCAAATTGACGGGTAGCTTGTGAAGGGGGAGATTCAAAAACACCGGAGATCACACAAAGCTCTTCTATCTCCTGTGCGCTCCACGCTATCGTTTTACCCAGCGCCTCTTCCCTGCTCTTAAATAATTTCAACGCCAGTTGATCAGAGATCACTATATTTTTTTTATCCGACAATGCGTTTTGCCTGTCTCCCATAATAAGTTTATAAGAAAACACATGGAAGAAGTTCTGTGAAACATATTGACCTGATGCCTTTATGTGCGTATCGCCTATCGAAAGTATTCCTTTGCTGATATTGAATGAAGGAGGAACTACCGACAATGAGTACTCTACCTCAGGCATTTCTGAGGCCAGTGCTTTTGCCAAAAGCGCAGGAGTAGCTTCCATAGTTTGAATACCCGCATCTGCCTTTGTATTCTGCATTACCTGGAAGATGCGATCGTCATTTTCAAAAAACCGGTCAACGCCCAGTTCATCATTCACCCACAGGTAAATTAGCAACACACACACCAACCCGGCAGATAACCCTATCAGGTTAATAAAGAAGGTGCTCTTGAAACGTTTGAAGTTTCGGAAGATGAGGAGGAGGCTGTGCTTGAACATAGTGAATGCTATTTTGATAGTGTGACTTACATAAAATACATGTTACACGTTTCAGGTTACTGGTAACAGGCAACTGGTAACTGGTAACTGAACTATTCTTCTTTCAAACATTTAGTCGGATTCACCCGTGCTGCTTTAAAAGCCTGAGTCCCCACTGTGAACCATGCAATGAAAAGAGCGATAAGGGCAGAGCCGATAAAGTACCACCATTGCAATGGAATTTTATAAGCAAATCCATCAAGCCACCGTGATGTCATGAGATAGCTTACCGGCAACGCAATAAATGCGGCAGCCAAAACGATTTTCGTAAAGTCGGAAGACAAAAGATAAATGATTCCCCATTCGCTGGAGCCTAATACCTTACGGATACCTATTTCTTTCAATCTTCGTTCGGCAGTGAAGGCAGCAAGGCCGAATAATCCCAGGCAGGAAATCATTATCGCCATGGCAGCAAAGTATTGCGATAGTTTAGCTACCCGTTGGTCGGAAGCATAGAGCCGCTGATAATCTTCATCGAGGAAGTGATAGTCAAAAACCAATCCCGGATTATGTTTATGATGAAATGCTTCCAGCGCTTTCAATGTTTCAGCTTCCGATCCACCCTTTATACGCACCATAATACGACTTGGTGTATCGGGCACCATGGGAATAAGGAAAAGAAAGCAAGGCCCCACTTTTTCATAGAGTGACTCGAAATGAAAATCTTTCACTACCCCCACAATTCGTTTTTCTTCACCCCATATTTTAATATTCTTTCCTACCGGATCTTTTAATCCCATGCTTTTGATAGCGGCTTCATTAAAGATGATCTGGTGGAACGAACCAAATGCTTCAGAGAAGGGTTTGCCTTCCGCCATTTTCATGTCCATTGTCTCTACCAGATCATAGCCCACTTCCAGATTGCTGAAATGGGTTTTGTTATCGGAGTTTTTTCCTTCCCACTCGATATCACCTGTGCCACCATGTCCTCCCATCAGGTCGTGATAAAAACGGGCAGCATTTGCTACTCCCGGAATATTTTTTAGCTCCGACATTAACCCATCGCTCACTTTTTCGGTATCAAAGTAAACGACATGATCGCGCTGATAGCCCAGGTCGGTAGCCTGTATGTAAGTCATTTGCCGATACACTACCCAGACACATACCACCAGCGTAATGCTGATAGCGAATTGAAATACAACCAGTCCTTTACGTGCCCATACTTCACCCATGCCGGATTGAAGCTTGCCTTTGAGCACCGAGGCCGGGTTAAACCGGGATAAATACAAAGAAGGATAGCTGCCGGAGACAAGGCCGGTAAATAAAGCAATACCGATCATGGACAGAATTAATGTCGCATCAAAATTCAGTGTGAGTTGTTTACCGGTAATGAGATTGAATGACGGCAGCAACAAATCGACCATTAAAATACCAACGGCAAGCGAGAGAAAACTCATGAACATCGATTCTCCGAGGTATTGAAAAATGAGTGTATACCGTGCAGCACCCATGGCCTTCTTGATCCCTACTTCTTTTATTCTGCGCGATGCTTTAGCGGTAGACAGATTCATAAAATTCACACAGGCGATAGCCAGAATGAACAGTGCAATGATGGAGAACAATTTCACATACGCTATTCTTCCACCGGAAGGAATTCCATTCTCATAGCTGCCATGCAGGTAACGGTCGGAATAACGCTGTGCAAACAACGTACTCACAGCATTCTTATTTTTCGATTTCAGAAGTCCTTTGATTTTAGCATTGAACTGCGCTACCGATGTTCCCTCTTTAAGCAACACATACGTATCCGGATCGCTATTGCCCCATTCATTGATATAAGGATGTTGCTCGGTGAACAATTCATAGCTCATCAGAAAATCAAACTGGTCCGTAGCATTTGCCGGAGGAGATTGAAAAATACCGGTGATATAGCATGGGCCATTAAATCCTATTCCACTCCATTGCAATGTTTTACCTACCACGTTATCATAACTATTAAAAAGCTTCATCGCCAGTACATCCGATATCACGATTGCTTCTTTGGAAGTCAATGCTTCATCTGCACTTCCCCGAATAAGCGGATAGGAGAACACATGAAAGAAATCTTTTGAGCCATAATGGCCCTTCGCCTGAAAACGGATGTCGCCATGGGCAAGTACTCCTTTGCTCGAATTATAAAAAGCGGGAATGGAGGCTGTAGCATAATCCACTTCCGGTAGCTCATCAGCAAGTGTTTTTGCCAGCAGGCCAGGCGTAGGCGACATCGTCTCCACTCCTTTATCATGCGCAAAGTTTTGCATGACCTGAAAAAGCCGTTCATCATGCTGAAAGAACTGATCTACATTTTGTTCATCGCGCACCCACAGGTAAATAAACAACATGCACGCCAGCCCGGTAGACAACCCCACCAGGTTGATAAAGAACGTGCTCTTGAAACGTTTAAAGTTTCGGAAGATGAGAAGGAGATTGTGTGTGAACATAATGACTGCTTTTTTAAGAAGTAATTTTATTAGTAAAAGTTACAGGTTACCAGTAACTGGCAACTGGTAACCTGTAACTGACTACTCGTTTTTCAAACACTGTGTCGGATTCACCCTCGATGCCCTGATGGCCTGTGCGCCTACCGTAAGCCATGCAATCACTAACGCGAGAACTCCTGCACCGACAAAGTACCACCATTGTAAGGGTATCTTATACGCAAAATTATCGAGCCATTGATTCACCATCAGGTAGCTGACAGGGAGCGCAATGATGACCGCAATCAATACGATCCTGCTGAAGTCGGATGACAGCAGATAAATGATTCCCCATTCGGAAGAACCCAGCACTTTACGGATACCGATTTCTTTTATCCTTCGCTCTGCGGTGAAAGCAGCGAGGCCGAATAACCCCAGGCAGGAAATAAGTATGGCAATGATGGCAAAGTAGCGCGACAAAACAGAGACTCGTTCTTCAGAACGATACTGTGCTTCATAGTCCTGATCCAGAAAACGATAATCAAAAGTAAAATCAGGGTTGTAGTTTTTATAGAAGCTTTGAATTCGTTCAATGGTCTCTGTTTCCTTTCCAGCTTCAATGCGCGCCATGATCTGCCTGGTAAACTGGGGAGCCACAATGAAAAACATCGGCATCACTTTATAGTGCAATGACTCAAAATGAAAATCCTTCACCACACCAACGATTTCAAGATTGTTGAAAGGTCCACCTAAGTCAATCCTCTTGCCTACTGGATCTTTCATATTCATAGCCCTGATACCGGCTTCATTAAATATTACTTTCAGACTGTCGTTATGGTCTCTTGAAAAGAATCTTCCTTCTTTCAATTGAAGATCGAGCATCTCCATGATGTCATAATTGACAGGACGGATAGCAAACGGAGTGCGGTCTTCGGGATCTTTTCCTTGCCAGTTAATGTCGGATGTATTACCACCTCCCACCATGCTTTGTGCAATGCTGGAAGCGCTAACTATCCCGGGCAACTTCCGTACTTCATCCAGAAATGTTTCCCGTGATTGAGCTACGCGACCTTCGATAGGAAAATAGATTACATTTTCTTTGTCATACCCAAGATTCTTTGTTTGTAAAAACTGAATTTGTTCATACACCACCAATACAGATACAATGAAGATGACAGAGATAGCAAACTGAAATACAACCAATCCCTTGCGAGCCCAAAGCTCACCTATAGAAGTACTGAATTTCCCTTTCAATACCGTTGCCGGATTGAAGCTTGACAAATACAAAGCGGGATAACTTCCGGCAATCAATCCCGTCAGCAATACTGTTGTTAATAAGGTGATGATGAGGTTAGCATCAAAAGTCAACGTCAATTGCTTTCCTGTTACCAAATTGAATGGCGACAATAAAATATCTGTCAGCAACACAGCAATCAGCAATGACACAAAACTCATCAGTAAGGATTCACCCAAATACTGACTGATCAATGTTTTACGATTAGCACCAATCGCCTTTTTTATTCCTACTTCTTTTACCCTGCGCGAAGCCTTGGCCGTGGAAAGATTCATGAAGTTGATGCAGGCGATAGCAAGAATGAATATCGCAATCACAGAGAACAATACTACATAGTCCATACGGCCACCATCCCCAGCTGGGCCATGAAGGTAAACCTCCGAATAACGCGTCAGGATTAATGTACGGTGAGTGTCTTTTGACTTTGTCTTAATCACATCCACAATTTTCTTCCTGAACTGATCGGGGTCTGATCCCTGCTTCAATACCACATACGTCATCGGTCCTGAGTTAGCCCAGTCAGTTACTCCGGGAGTTGATTCTTTTATTATTTCATAAGACAATACGAAATCAAAACCTGAAGATGAACTGGGTGATATATCTTTAAATACGCCTGAAATCTGAAATTCTTTTTCCTTCTGAAATAAAATAGTCTTCCCTACCACATTGTCAGTTGATCCGAATAAATTCTTTGCAATCTTTTCTGAAATGACAATGGAGCTTTTATCCGACAATACTTTGGATGGATCTCCTGCCAACAGATCATAAGAAAATACCTGAAAGAAATCTTTGCTTGCGTATTGCCCATAGGCGTCAATTTTCTTCTCTCCTGCAGAAAGATTAAACTCATCTGTCCAATCGGTAACTACAGTAGCATACTCTACTTCAGGCATCGTCTCAGCTAATGTTTCGGCTAACAATCCAGGAGTAGAATGCGTGACCCTCACATTACTGGTTGAGTTCTGCTGATTCTCAAACACCTCATATAAACGTTCATCATTTTTATGAAACTTATCAATATGAAGCTCATCATTCACCCACAAATAGATCAGCAGCGTACACGTAAGTCCTGTAGACAAACCAATCAGGTTAATAAAAAAAGAACCTTTGAATCTCTTGAAATTCCGGTAGATGAGAAGGAGATGGTGGCGGAACATAGTAGTTATCAGTTGGTGAGTTGGTGAAGTTTAAGATGCCAGATCGTGCTGCTGCTATCCAATTCAGTATCGGATACTTCTTATTCAGTCTTTATGCCACAATCAAAATCTTCTTTTTTAATCTGTTTTACAACTTTTCTATTCATTTCATTCATTCAATGCCCATTCATAGAACAGGAAACTGTCCATTTATGGGCATTATCTATGGTTTTATTTTAGATACTCAATACATTTAGCGCTATATATAATAGAGAGTATGGGCAAAGCTTCAGGGCAAATTTTATTGGTTGACGATGATGATTTGGTACTCTTGTCGGTCAAACTACTATTGGAACCTCACTTTACTTTAGTGAAAACGGTAAACAATCCGGAGCGTATACCCTCCTTTTTTGACCGCGAGCAATTTGACGTGGTGGTGCTGGACATGAATTTCAGACACGGTGATACCACTGGCCACCAGGGACTTTTCTGGTTACGAAAAATTCTTTCACTAAGCCCCGATACACAAGTAATACTGATGACTGCTTATGCGGATATTCATGTAGCCGTGGAATCGATAAAGGAAGGAGCACTCGATTTTATTGTGAAGCCATGGCAAAACGAAAAATTACTTTCTACTGTAAAGGCGGCTAACCTCGTAAGCCAGGAGAAAAGGAAAGTGAAGCAACTGAAGTCGCAGCAAAAGACCTTGGTGGCTGCACTCGATCAACGTTACGAGCCGCTCATCGGAAACTCAGAAGCGATCTTATCCATTCGAAGAACAATAGAGAAAGTAGCACCTACAGAAGCAGAAGTTCTTTTGTTAGGACAGAACGGAACTGGCAAGGAAGTCATCGCACGGGAGATTCATCGTCATTCCAAACGAGCAGAAGGAATTTTCATGACCGTAGATGTGGGTTCACTTAGCGAGACTCTTTTTGAAAGTGAATTGTTTGGTCATCGCAAGGGTGCCTTTACCGATGCCAAAGAAGATCGTATCGGCAGATTCGAATCTGCCTCGGGCGGAACGATACTGCTTGATGAAATCGGAAACCTCTCTCTTCCCCTGCAGGCCAAGTTACTTACGGTACTGCAGCACAAGAAAATCATACGACTGGGAACCAATGAGTCCATTGACCTGGATGTGCGAATCATCTGTGCTACCAATTGTAATCTGCATGCCATGGTGAAGGAGGGAAAGTTCAGGGAAGATTTACTTTATCGCATCAATACGGTAGAACTAACAATTGCTCCGCTATCGGAGCGTGTTGACGACATTCCATTAATCGCGCATCACTTTCTGAAAAAATTCAGCATTAAATATCAAAAACCTTATCTCACTATTTCAGAATCAGCGTTGACACAACTTCAGAAATTCCGCTGGCCGGGAAACATTCGTGAATTGCAGCATGCCCTGGAGAGAGCGGTGATCATGTGCGAGGGACAACAGATTTCGGTTAATGATTTCAGTTCCTCCCAAAGATCGTTATCCGATGAGCTGAACGTTGAACATTTTAACCTGGAGAAGCTGGAAGCCTGGGCCATACGAAAAGCCATTGCAAAACACGGGGGCAACATCAGCCATGCAGCAGAGGAATTAGGTCTGTCACGCGGAGCACTTTACAGAAGAATGGAAACCTATGGTATTTAAAAACTTCCGACTCAATATTATTCTGCGTGTATTGATTTTGCTGGCAATCATCACGCTGCTTGCCTGGTGCATGGCGCATGGATATTATCTGAGAAGCATCTACATTGCCAGCGCAGCAATTATCTTTGTCATTGAACTGATCCGGTACATAGAGCGCTTCAACCGGGATGTAAAAAACTTTATGACCGGATTGCTGCAGCGCGACTTCACTACGCGTTATCAGTCCATGGGTCAGGGCAGGAGTTTGGATGAACTCTATCACACACTGAATCGTATTTCCGAAGTATTCAAGAAAATAAGCACTGAAAAAGAAATACAACACCGCTACCTCGAAGTACTGGTCGAACATCTGCGTGTGGGCATTATCAGTATCGATGCCGATGAAAAAATACACCTCGCCAACCAGGCATTCAAGGACCTGCTTCAAAAAAATATATTTACTCATCTCAGTTCTTTTAACACACTGGACGACTCCTTTATTACTACGCTTCGGGAAATTCGCACCGGAGAAACTCGATTGATCAAGCTCAAAGTCAACAACGATCTGCTGCAGCTTTCCCTCCACGCTTCGGAGTTTAAGCTGGAAGAAAAATATTACAAGCTCATCTCCATGCAAAACATTCGCAATGAGCTGGACATTCGCGAAATGGAAGCCTGGCAAAAACTGATTCGTGTACTCAGTCATGAGATCATGAATTCCGTAGCTCCCATCATTTCACTTAGTGGCACACTGCATGGGTTAATCGAACAGAACAAAGATCAGATCGCTAATGAAGAAAATGAGCTTTACATCAGTTTAGATAAAGGCCTGGATGCAATTAAGGTCAGAGGGGAAGGGCTTTACAATTTTACACAAACCTATCGCAAACTTACCGGTGTTCCGCAATTAACGCTCAGGCAAAGCAACTTAAAAGATATCGTAAGCCGGGTAGAGATTTTGATGCAGACAAAAATAAAAGAAAGCCATATCCGGCTATTGATTACGGATGTGGATGCCGGGATCACAGTAGATCCGGAGCTGATGGAGCACGTACTGATCAACCTGCTGCTGAACGCCATGGAAGCGGCTGACAAAACGGAAGCGTTTATTAAAATTCACAGCTCCAGAAATCCAAAAGGAAACGTACTCATTCACATTGTTGATAATGGCTCCGGAATGGATGAAAGCACCATCGAAAAAATATTCATTCCTTTCTATACCACCAAAAAGAACGGTTCCGGTATCGGGCTGGCACTTACCAGGCAAATTCTCCAGCTTCATCATGCGGATATTCAATTAAGCAGCGAAGCCGGAAAGGGGACCGAGTTCATCATCGTTCTGTGAGTTCCCCGGGACCGATGGTAAAAAAAACACATCGTCAACCAATTATTTTTTCAGATATTAACCTTTCACAAACTGCTTTCCGTTGGCATCACGAAGAAACTTTATCAAAAATGTATCATTGGGCAGCGCTGCTCTGATCAGCCTTCCAGTCCTTGAGAATTTTGCATTCACTTCGTACGAGTCAACGCCTGATTTATATGAACTAAGCACCCGGCTTCTGCAAACCTGGGCACAGACGCTTATTCAACTGCAAGTAACCGATCAGTCAAAAGAGGAATATGGCGGCATCATCTGCCCTACGTATAAAATCGTACACGGCCGCATCGCAGATACGATCTATCCTTTTTTCCATCTCGCACATAAAACTGACGATAGCAAATACACGGATGCCTCTATCCGATTATACCGGTGGATGGAAAAGCACGTAAGCCAGGAAGATGGCTCATGGTTGAATGAACCGGTGAAAGATTCATGGAAAGGTACCACCATATTTTCCATTATTGCATTGGCTGAAACGATTAAAAACCATGGTGCTATCATGGACTCTTCTTTTAAAGAAGAAGTAACCAATCGCTTAAACAAAGCGGGAGAATTTGTTTATGCCACTTTCACTATTGACTATGGTAATATCAATTATCCCATTGCAGCATCGTATGGATTGTCGCTACTGGGCGAGATATTGGATAGCACAAAGTTTAAAGCAAAAGGAAAAGAGTTAGCTCACCAGGCACTTCAGTTTATTACTCCGAAAGACAACCTGATCTTTGGTGAAGGTGATCCTTATTACGAACGCAGCAGGAAAGGGTGTTTGTCCGTTGACCTGGGATACAATGTGGAAGAATCACTTCCATCGCTTGTTTTGTACGGCCTTCTCACAAAAGATGAAGAAGTACTTCAGCCTGTTATTGAATCCCTGCGGGCACACATGGAGTTTATGCTTCCTGACGGAGGCTGGGACAACAGCTGGGGAACACGTAATTATAAATGGACTTACTGGGGAAGCCGTACTTCAGACGGTTGCCAGCCTGCCTACGCTTTGCTTGCTGACCGTGATCCCAGATTCTATAAAGTAGCACTGCGCAATACGCAACTGCTGGAGCAATCCACCAAAGAGGGTTTATTGTATGGAGGACCTCATTACGTAACGCACCGGGTACCTCCAAGCGTGCACCATACTTTTTGTCACATCAAGGCATTGGCCACTATTCTGGATCATGGTCATCCGGTAAAAACAGATGTTCATAAAATTATGCTTCCGCGCGAAAACGCTTATGGAAGTAAATTCTTCAGCGATATACAAACCTGGCTCATCGCCAAAGGAAAATTCAAAGCCACAATAACCGCTTACGACAGGGAATATAAAAAGACAAGGAACGGTCATGCAACAGGAGGAGCACTTACGATGCTGTGGCATGAGGAGGTGGGGGTTATTTTGTGCGGAAGCATGAACGAATACCAGCTGTTCGAAGCCGGAAATATGCAGCCCGATAATGATCCATTATCCATGCCATTGACACCTCGTATTGAAATGAGATCAGGTGAAAC
>Ga0307515_10017017_pt1 | contig 13281 bp, 4 predicted proteins | sample 17_EM_MG_FD_194513 | JGI IMG/M metagenome (GOLD analysis project Ga0307515, IMG submission 194513) | Populus trichocarpa ectomycorrhiza microbial communities from riparian zone in the Pacific Northwest, United States - 17_EM | ecosystem: Host-associated > Plants > Roots > Unclassified | place...
TTTCTTCATTAGTTTTTTCCTTCCTGTTGATTTTTTTTCTTTGTTTTTTTAATTAATCTATTTAATTATCACACTTTTATGACACGACCTTATAGCCAGACCCACATCCAGTATTCTTGGGTCCGGTATTACAATCAGACTCACTTAAACTTGGATCATGCAAGTTTAATTTTATTATTAATATTATAAATATTACTCTTAGGTCAGGCGTTGCAACCAAACCCAAGATTCTTGGATATAACCTTGCAGAAAAACCCAAGATTTTTAAATTTTTATTTTTTTTAATATTTTTATAAAAAAAATGACCCGCGACATCGCGCGGGTATCAAAGCTAGTTATACATTATACAGTATAGCTATAGGGCTTTTATCGTTACTATATTGTTTACATTACGGTTTATAGCCAATTCTTCTTTTTAGATCCTTGAGATTCTTGTTTTTTACACTTCAATCATTAAACTTTGTTTGATTTTAATCTCATCATCTCAAGTTATGTTTCCATGGTTTTATGTTTTAAAATTTGTTTCAATTTGCATATTTGATGTGTCATGGAATAAAATAGAATTTTAACTTATATCTTTTAAAAATTGAAAGAATGGCCAAAATTAACACAAAAAAGCTCATCCATTTTCATTTTTACTTGCTCAAAGGACTTGGAAAGAAATTAGTTTGATCCCTGAAGTTTTCACTTTGGCATTTTTGGGCTGCAATATATTAAGTTTTTGCATTTTAGTCCTAAACTTTAACGTTTCAATCCCTTGAGATTGAGTAAGAGAAAAAGTCTTTTAAAAAAAAGAAAGAAGATATAAAGTGCTCAATCATTCACATTTCAACTACTGTAATCTTGACATCATTCACATAAGATATAAAGTACTCAATCATTCACATTTCAACTACCGTGATCTTGACATTAATGAATTCCTCTTAGAAAAAGAATTCAATGAAGATGGTTTGGTCGTTTAACAATGTTGAAAGAAGTAGTTCGAGGCTTGTAACGGTTTTTCTTTCATTATGATTTTCAGTTTTTTGAATGATTGTATGTTGTTTTGGGATTGATAATAGGTTTATGAAGGCTCATATAATGTTTTTAGGGGTAATTTTAAATGAAAACAAGTTAAAATCTAGGGGTTTGGGGTCTCAAAACTCAAACCTTGATTTTTTGATATGTTTAATCACTGAGAAATGGCATGACAATGACACATTGTCTGCCAAGGCTGGCGATTTGTCACTTGTTCTCTTAAAAGGATTCTTCCATGGATGACATATCATCATAAAAAGAAAATAAAAGATAGGTGCACCCATGCTTTTTCGTTTTAAATAAGGCGTCTATGCCGATCTTTTTTTATTTAATTTTTTTTAAATTCAATTTTTAATTAATTTTATCTCTGTCATTTTTTTTAAATGTTTTGGTTTAACTATTTTTTTAAAATAGAAATTGATTTTTTTATGGTTCTATAATTTCATAATACTTCAAAAAGATTATTTTAATTTATATTTAAATTTTTCTTCTTAAATTCTAGATGGATCAATTATATTTGAGTGATGCATTTATAAGACCAATAATCATATTTACTTAAAAATCACAGTAAACATCTAAGATAAATAAAATAAATTGTAAATAATGAAAAGGACGATTGAAATAAAATATGCTCATGAAAGATCTTTTATTTCCCATGAAAGATAAACTTTATACTTTAGTCTTTAATTAATGTTGACAAATATTTCTATGACTTATCAGCCAATATATTTTTCAATTTATTATATTAAATACATACATTCAATTAATAATAATAGAAAACATGTCCATAAAACCAAAGTCGTCTTCTCTTGTATTAAAAATTAATTTGGAATCCTACTTCAATATTGGGCTTCTTTATACGAAACATTAAAAGCCTGAGATTACATGAAGAACCTAACTTTATATTGGGCTTCAAGAGAGATGGGTCTAAGAAGAAAAGGTCCAAAATAAGCCCGAGAAAGCCCATCCAAGTTCTAAGACCCATTTCTCTTAAACGCCCACCGGCAATGAACAGCAACATTTCCTTTCCTTTCTAACTTGAAAAGAAAAAATTAAAAAATTTCCCTGTTTCTCTTATCCTGCAAAAAACCAACAATGAACACAAAACTAATCTCTAAAACCCTAATCCAAAATCAAAATACAATCATTACAAGATCTTACTACACTAACAAAGCTAATAAAGCTACCTTGTACTCAAAAATCAGTCCTTTAGGAAGCACCCCAAGTCTGGAGCCTGAGCTTGACAGTTGGGTCCGAAGTGGAAACAAGGTCAGGGTTGCTGAGCTTCAACGCATTATCCATGATCTTCGTAAGCGAAAGCGGTTCTCTCACGCTCTTCAGGTTTTCTCTCTCTCTTTTTTTTCAGGTTTTTCTTGTTTCTTTTGTATTTTGTTGATTTGGGTTTTGTTTGGTTGCCGGGAAATTGTAGGAAAGGAACAGAAATGAAGGTTGAACTTTAAAGGTAAATGAAATGTTGTAATTTGCATCAAAATGAGTTTTTACGGGGAAAATGTTAGGTTATGTATGGATTTTGACCGTATGTGCATTACAAGCATGCTCTGTGATTGATTGTTGGCTTTTTGATGTATCTATCTTTCTTTATGAAAAAACATAGAAATGTTTTTTTTTTCCTTTTTTGGATAAAAGATGCTATCTTTATAAATGTTGGCTGCCAATGTTTTTTTTTTTATAATAAAATTTGCTATCCTTTAGAATTTCTGTAGGGTGTATCTTTGTTCAAGTGATAAATACTTTTATTGTATTGCCTCTTAGTATGTGGAAATTTGTGGGTGCAGGTGTCTGAATGGATGCATAAAAAGGATATTTGCATATTCTCACCAAGTGAACATGCTGTTCAATTGGATTTGATTGGTAGAGTTCACGGGTTTGTTTCTGCTGAGAACTATTTCAATAACCTGAGGGACCAAGATAAAAATGAAAAGACATATGGTGCGCTTCTGAATTGTTATGTTCGGCAACGTGAAACTGACAAGTCCATCTTACATTTGCAGAAAATGAAGGAGATGGGCTTTGCCAAATCATCTCTCACTTACAATGACATTATGTGCCTCTACACAAATGTTGGCCAGCATGAGAAGGTTCCTCAGGTCCTAAATGAGATGAAGGAGAACAATGTTTTACCTGATAACTTAAGCTACAGACTCTGCATCAATTCCTTTGGTGCTAGGGATGACCTTGAGGGAATGGAAAAGATTTTGAATGAGATGGAGCACCAACCAGACATTGTCATGGACTGGAACACATATGCTGTGGCTGCGAATTTTTACATAATAGGTGACCTTACAGATAAGGCCATTGATACCCTGAAAAAATCAGAAGCAAGGCTAGATAAGAAAGATGGAACTGGCTACAATCATCTGATTTCACTCTATGCTAAGCTAGGAAATAAGACTGAGGTTTTGAGATTATGGGATCTGGAGAAATCTGCTTGTGAGAGGCATATAAACAAGGATTATATCATCATGATGGAATCTCTACTGAAGCTTAGTGAATTTGAAGAAGCTGAGAAAATGCTTAAAGAGTGGGAATCGTCTGGCAATTTTTATGATGTTCGGGTACCGAATACCCTTATTATTGGGTACTCCAGGAAAGGCTTGTGTGAGAAAGCAAAAGCACTGCTTGAGAACTTGACTGAGAAAGGAAAGATGACTCTCCCAAACAGCTGGGGCATTGTTGCTGCAGGATTCTTTGACAAAAGCGAGGTAGCAAAAGCTTTCAGCTGTATGAAGGCTGCCCTCTGCCTATACGTGGAAAATAAAGGATGGAAGCCAAATCAAAGAGTAATCAATGGCATATTGAGTTGGCTTGGTGATGAAGGCAGTGCTGAAGATGCAGAAGCTTTTGTGTCTTCATTGAAGACTGTCATCCCCGTGAACAGGGAAATGTATCATGCTGTTTTGAAGGCAAATATAAGAGCTGGGAAGGAAGTGCATAGACTTTTGGACGGCATGAAAACTTACAATATAAAGGAGGACGAAGAAACAAAGAAAATCCTTAGAATGATGTAGTAGTAAACCTAAAGCCTTAATGCTATTCCATTGAGAACCACCATAACTTGCTTATTCAAACCAAGCTTTTTTTTCTTTTTTTTCCTGAGAGAACCATGCAACTGTTGTAACAATCCATTTTATTTGTTTAGTTGCGTTGAAGCAATCGGTGGTTCAAATATCAAAGATTATTCCTCAGCAATCGATTCATGTTGTCCATATGAAATTGTTCCAAATCCTGATGAGTTTTATTTGCATGTTGGTCTGTGTAATTTAGCCGCAGCTTTACGTCCTTGAACGAAGGCAAGCTGCAAATATTTTTTACATGCATGCATTAACTGAAGTGCTGCTTGGGATTTGTTGTTTTTCTTTTAGTTCATCAAGAACTTAATCTCTGAAACATTTCCTTTTCCAACTGGAGTGGAAGGTCAAAGCAATTGACCTTGTTAATCGTCTCTGTTCAAAACGGGCATGTCATCAGCCTGCCGTGCCTGTTGTGGCAACGTTTCAACATTTGTAATCAGATTTTGTTCGAGAATTGGGAATGAAGTTCACCATGAAACTTGGCATGCACGGGTCTAGTTCACTGAGTTTTTTGTTGTACAACTAGGTTGGATTTGACAATTATGATTGGGGGAACTTTGCTGCATTATTTTTTTCTTTTTTCCACGAAGTAAATTCTCTCTATACTTTCTGGTTTGAAGATAAGATTTCTTCTTCACACAAATTCAAGTCGTAAGATAATTACTCTCCTGGAAGCTACCAACATTTACCGAGTGTATTGCTGCTTGTGAAAGAAACCATGTAAGGGGCCTAAGCTCAAATTTCCAAAATCACAACACACACCTACATCTCTCATCATCTCTAGCTAATAAAACATCTCCAACGGAAAAAGGAAAGACAACACTCTTGTTCGAGTAAGCTTTCCTCAATGCTTTTGTTTGCTCTCTTACTTGCTTCTCCAGTGGGAACCTCCAAGGGTGGCCATTTCTTCCAAGACTTGGACACGAATTGAGGTGATCAACGTGCCAAGATTCTGAATGGTTGCTAACTTCTCACACTATCTCTTGACAAAGCTTCTGTTTTCCGCTTCCAGTCCAATAACGAGTTCCTATTTGGCAGAATTGAAATGCAAATTAAGCTAGTATCAGGCAACTCGGCTGGCACTGTCGCTACATACCATGAAAGTCTCAATATATATATCCCTTTCCACGTACTGATCATCAATTCATTTGGTTCCTCATATGATGTCTGAGATTCTCAAATATGTCTCAACATTTGTGAAGCTATCTTCTCAAGGGACCAATCCATGGTGAGATAGATTTCGAATTTTTAGGCAATGTAGCTGAAGAACCATATGCTCTCCACGCTAATGTGTTCTACCAAGGGAAAGGCAACTGGAAACAACAAGTTTACCTCTTGTTTGACCCCATGGGCTTTTCATACCTACTATATCGTGTCTTGTGGATCCAACAATGTATTGTATTGTGATTTAAAATATTATTACATAAATATATAATACCTAAAGTAAATTAAGAATATATTTAAATTAAATATTCGTACAACTGGAAAAACATCCTCTAATCAATGTCTATCCTGCAATCACTAGACAGAAGTGTCAGCGAATCTGGTAGGCATGTATTATGATTCATGCTCTCTATGATCATAACCATGCTTTTTGTGGATGTCATCATCATGCTTTATGGGAATGTCATCGTTGTAATGTAGCCGCTCAACATGAGCAGAAGATCTACCACTTCACATGCACGACATCCTATGTAATAGTCCATGTGTTTGATTTGAAATTAGATAAGTTTAAAATGATTTACAAAAATATCATAATATATTTGACCAAATATTTTTTTTATCATACATATGTTATCGATTAGGACATGTTTTTATATTATAACTCGTGTCATTATATATGCCACACTTATAATATGCATGACTCTTTCTTGCATCCATTTCATTGTGTGAACATGTAGACTTTCGTTGACCACACCTGAATTTTCATTTAGATGAGTTTGCTTTCAACTTGAGGTCTAGTGTAATTACTCTATTATAATCTCGTCTGGTAATGGATGAAATGACATGCCATATATGGATTTGTAGCTTTGAATTGTGTAATGATCATTAACAAATCATGTAAAGTCTTAGTGATTCTTAACACAATATGCAAGAACATATGAATATAGATGTTGGAATGTCTATCATTTACAACATGTGCATGTTCTATCATTTAATTTGACTGCCTGTCTAACTTCTTTTACAACACCTAGTTTAATAGGGGTGTTGACTTGGAATACATGTTGCTCAAAGTCAAATAAAATTATAGTATGATCTCTTGATCTATTAATGTTCATTATCAACTCAACTTGAATTGATGAGATTCAAATTATTCCATGTTGAATAAAATCATTTGCTTCACATCTTCACTGGACCCAATAATTATTTCACTTATAAAATGTCAATTACACTAGAGTTGAAACAAGCATTGCATGAGAACCTTTTCAAAACATGATTAAATGATTCCGAAAGATTAGTTGTCATATTATCATACTGATGACCATCATCATAACATAATGCATATTTTTCTTTTAGTTCTCGTTTAAGTCATTCTTGATATGTTGGATTCAACTTACACATTCTTTCATACCACAAATTTAATTTGCACCTTGAAGGTTCATAAAACATCCTCATCAAATCTTTCTTTTATAGTTGGGTCTTTAAATTTATGATTGAAGTTATTAACAAAATGTCGGGCACAATATTGATGGTATCTTGTAGGTTCATTAAATTTTTGTTACCCTATTCTTTATGCCCGCATGTCTATATGATATTATACATATATATGTTCTATCATTGGTAATGTATCTTTGTTATAAGACATTTTATGAGAAAAAAAAACCAAATTGAATTCTAGTCAATTGGACATAATTTTAACTAAATTACATTACTTTAATCCTAATTAGCAAAATTCATAGCACATTCAATTAAATTCCTAAAATCTAATGCAAAAGCATGCTTGACCAAAATTAAATATAATTCATGATATCAAATCTAATTGATATTTTCATGATTAATTGTATTAAATCAAACCCAAATTCATAGCAAATTAAAATAATTCAAAAAAAATATCAAATTCTGCAACTTATCAACAATTCAATGCAATGTGTAATTCGTCATAATTCTATCGCATTCATACTCTATTGCATAAAACCATCAAGCATATTTGATTACATTATTAGTTGATTCCAACAATCCATAAAAAATTTCCAATTTGATAATTTATTCAAAATTAAACGCAACATATAACTAATTTAACTAATTGAGATAATTAATTCGTAATTAATTTAACTTATTTTCATGTTGAACTATATCAAATCAACACTAATTGATGGTATTCATAACTTATTTATTATTAATTTAACAAACTCTAAATTCAACCTAATTAATCATTTTATTTCAATTAAACCAAACACAAATGTATAAGAAAAAACTCTAATTTTTTTTTATGCGTGCAAATAGAAGTTTAACGTGAAATAAGTCGATTTTTTAATTTTCTGCTTCCATTCAACATCTTACAAACCTTTGTCAACTTTCGCCACGAAAGAAGGAAAAGAAAAATCAAAGAACCAATCGTTGTATCAACATTTAATTTGTCCAAGTTTCTGGTGCAATCCATGCTCTTACCAAAGGATCTGACCATGTCAAACACAACTTATATAAGCCAAGACCCCAATTGCATTTCCACAAAAACAAACAGAACTTCACTCCTGCCCGCAAATCTTCTACGTTTTGCAGAGTAAAAACTACTCCTGAAGACGCAAACTTAGAATCCATAACGAGTTGAAAAAAATGTAGACACTTGTGATTTGCTTATTTGAAAGAAGCGAGTATATTCCCACAATTAATTTAAAATTAATAATAGAAGAGGACAATGCTATTAAGAGCCACAATTTTGTTATCGGGAGTTAAATGGACAATTGATGCCCTGTTTACAGAGGAAATAACTAGGGGCGTGCTTTTGTGAAGTTGAACAACATTCAAAGTGATAAGCCAGTGCAATCCATTTATCCACAATGAATGTTACAAGGATCAACTTGACACGGTCTGCTTGCAGAGCATCTGGTTGACCTGGGAAAAAATTTTCTAGTTTGAGGACCAACATCAAGGAAATTTGTCTGTATTTGATTTTTCAGTTGACCGTGCAATTTGGCCGCGAGATGAAACCATCTTTCATCCGGCAAGGAAAGGAAAGCATGTACATGCCTTGGCCAAGCAGTGAAGCACGTATTGTGAACCCAAAACCACCTTCAGGTTTTTGTTAGGGTACACTGTAATCTCCCCTTCTGTTCTACCAATCTATCCCTTTCTCTGTGACCTCTTACTATCAGGATTTACCACATTAAGACTGCACTTAACGAGTATATTGAGACAGAAAGATCAACCCAGCGTGCATGTGAAAAAGAATCCCTTCACCATGATAAGAAACGGGAAAAATATTGCATGTTGCCTAAACTGGCACATAGCAATAACACTGCGCGAAGGAAAAACCTATAATTCATCCATTGTAAAAGCAATCCAAAACATACTTGATACTACTTGAGCCACGTAGAAAGCAAAACTTTCATAATATAGCTTAATTCTATGATCTATCAGAAAACCATGCAAGGCATCAGGACATTGATGAGAAAGTACATTGTGCAAATTTCATGCTCGTCACTCAAGTATAACATCAACAGACACCGCTAACATGACTAGAAAAGAACGTTGAGATTTGCCTGGCATTATTTGAAAGAATTGATGTCAACCCTACTCAGATAGGGTAGATTTCAGTTCTCCGTTGTCTCGCAGCTCCATTATAATATCACAACCACCTATTAGCTCACCTTTGTAATAAAGCTGAGGAAAGGTTGGCCAATTTGAGAAGACCTTTAGTCCCTGCCTCACTTCCTCATCTGATAAAATGTCAAAGGACTCAAAACTTACACCCTCCTCCTTCAGGGCATTTACAACTTTGGAACTGAAACCACATCTGGGGGCATCTGGGGTACCCTTCATGAAGAGCATCACTGGTGAAGAAGTAATCAGGCTCTTTATGCGATCTTCTATGGTCTCCTTCTGAACAATACCTTTCTCAATCAAAACCTTTTTAAGTTCCCCACTTTTCTGCATCTCCAGCACAATGTCTGATCCACCAATAAGTTCACCTTTGATGTACAGTTGAGGGTAACTAGACCAGTTGGAATAAACTTTAAGCCCCTGACGGACTTCTTCATCGGTGAGAATATCAAAGGTCTCAAACTTCACCTTTTCCTCTCGAAGGATTTCAACTACCTTCCCACTGAAACCACACTTTGGTTCAGTAGGTTTTCCCTTCATAAACAACATAACTGGGCTTGAATTAACCAGGCTTTCAAGTCTGGAGGTCAAGGTCATACTCAATCCAGTGGATTGTGCAATGCCACCCTTTCCATTTTCACTTCCACTCACTTTTGCCTCATTGGAACCAATAGTATCAATTCCATGGTCTCTGAAAACTTCTTTTAATTCACCACTCTCATGCAATGCAATTACGATGTCACATCCGCCAAGAAGCTCTCCCTTGCAGTAGAGCTGAGGAAATGTGGGCCAGTTCGAGAACAACTTCAACCCCTCACGAACCTCAATGTCAGAGAGGATATCAAAAGTTCCAAATTTCACATTTTCACCCTTCAAAATATCAACAACTTTTCGGCTAAACCCACACTTAGGCGCTTCAGCATTCCCTTTCATGAATAGCATGACAGGATGAGAGCCAATCAACTGCTGCAATTGATTTTTTAATGCATCACTCAGGCCAGGTTGCACTTGGTTTGCTTGTTGTGAGGAGCCATTTTCTTTGGTGAACTCTTTGACTGTTTCAAGAACAGTAGGTCCAGCAGCCATTCCAAGGCTGGCAGGGGCTGCAGGTTCTCCTGGGTTAGCTGAGCCAGCAACTTTAGCAACTTTGTTTGCCAAACTGGAAGGATCTGCACCTTCCAATGTATCAACTGTCTTGCCATCCTGATGAAGAAAATGCATAGAATGGCTGATCAGTATTCACAATGAGAAAAAAATGTTTTCAAAGGATGAGAAAAGTAATCCATTTATAGGTTGATATACATGCATGTGTACGTGTGAAATCTTGCAAAAATAGAATATCTAATTGAAATTATCAGGTCATTTTCTTCACTTAAGAACACAAAGACGATGGCAAAACCACAACCAACACATAACATAGGGTGACCAAATGCCACTCCACATTGTTATAGTAAATTATCCAAAGTTATCATTTGAAGTTATCTAATAGGTTTTTAGTACAACAAGGCTGTCATTGAGCTGAATTTATGTCCAAAACTCCAAATGTGATTTGTGAGTCATCTAGTTGATGGGGGTGTTCCATGTTCAAAAACCAGACCATTCAACTCAAACTGAATCAAACCAATTTCATCGGTTTATTTATTAAATGAGCAGCCCTGTTATTTGAAGAAGAAAAGGATATGTTGATCAGGACAGCAAGTTGAGTCTCCCTGAACCTGCCGGCAATCAGACTCAAAACTAACCAGATATCAGGTCACCCTAAGTCTCATATGGTTACCAAAGTTTTCCTCCCTCCCCATCTCTCTCTCTCTCACACACAGACAGATGTGATATCTTCCTTTGTCTAAGAAAATTTCTAAATATTGATCAGAAAAAACGAATTGTTGGGTTCAAAGCTTCAAGCTGTATATGGCTAACTAGTGGATGTACCTAGTGTGCTTGTACACAGCAAAGAGATTAGGCCCTTTACAGTGACTTGAGTGCATGTGCTATAAGTCAAGAATTTCTCTGGTTTGCATGGCTGAGGAATAGAAATTGTACATCCATCTACCTGCTAGATGAACAGTTTGGCCCAACTCAATCCAGCCCATGCAGTTTTACAGATTTCAGAATGTTTTTTTTAAGAAGTTCCATTACATGATTATGCTAGGTGGGTGGGTTTCGAAATGAATGGTTTTGGTTTTGAGAAGTTTGGTGAGCTGATTAGCCAGGTGGGTTTCAAAAATGATCCAATGCTAAGCTGCAAACCCAACGAACAATATTAAATAAGTTGGGAGTGATAATGCAGTTTTGATTCATTTGGCCAACTACAAATCTTGTCACAAAACAGCTTAATCCAAAATTTACAAGAGTGTAAAATAATTAGCATCTTTCTAAAGGGAATTATTGGACACCACTCAATAAACACATAGAAAGCATGCAAAAAGTCACCATATCTCATCATTTGTGAGATACATTAAAGCATCTCAACACTTAGGACCAAAAGTACATGCATCTCACAAATGTCTAGATAGTCATTCTTAACCCGACAATACTTGACACTAATTTTCTTTTTACACTTCGTACTTCCATTCTTCACGAATTTAGTTTTGAATAAAATAAGAAATAATAAACCTGTGAGCTAAGACATCACATGCTGGTCCATTCAATTATCACTTAAGATCATGACTTGCAAATGCGAATTACATAATTCAATACATTGATTCATCACTTAAATCAGCCAGTATTCAGACATGCTGCGGAATCATAAAAGCAAAACAATCCAAATTAACACAACCAAAACATGTTTTTCTTACAATTCCCTTACATCCTAGATTCCCAGTTTTTTTTTAAAAAAAAACAAACTGGATACTTCCTAATGAAAACAAAGCATCAATGACAACCCAAAAGAGCATACCATTAAAAGAAAAGGAAGGTACCTTCAAGAAAACAAAATAAGGCACAGAAGAGACTGAAAAGGCCTCTGATATCTCTGGTTGCTCCTCTGCTTCAACCTGCAAAACAAAACCCACATAAAAAATTCAATAACAATAATAATAAAAAACCACACTCACATAGAATTAGAAATACTTATTACATACCCTGAGAAAGTGGGTCTTGGGGAAATCAGTGGAGAGATGAGAAAAGACTTGGTCCATTTGTTTTGAAGCATCACACCATGTTGCCCAGAAGTGAATGATCACTGCTTCTCCACTTTTGGTTATGTTATCAAGTTCAGCCTTTGATTTCACGTCCTTCACTGACCCACCCATCTTGTTTTGATAATCCCAGACAGAAACCACACACTTACAGAAACTTGCAGAGACACAAGACAAGATCCCTTTCCCTTTTCTTATCGACAGAAACACAGTTCTTCAAAACCTAGAATCCACCGCTTCGATTCTCTTTAATATTCTTCTATTTTATTGGTTATTTTTTATCAAACTATATTTTGACCCCCATGAGATTCAACAATCTTCAACTTCATCCCTTTATACTTAGGTTTCCTAATATAAAATCCCAAGTCCTAACCAAATGTTTGAATATTTATATTAAATAAATAACAATCCGTAATTAGAACTTAATCCTTTTAAAGGAAGTTCCTCTTTTTACAAATGCTTTGGAGGATGTATAGACAAGAAAGAGTCATAGTTATTAAACTTATGGTATTGAGCAAGAAAAATTGTGATTTGTAATTTGATTTAGATATAATTTTAAATTGAATAAAAAAACCATTAATTTTAATTGATCTAATCAAGTTTTTAGTAACTTAATTAAACTTGATCCAATTTTAGTAGTGTAAACTTTAAGAATTTTTTTAAAAATAAATTAATATTATTTTGATAAAAATAATTAATTGGAGTTGAAGTAACCCAATTTTTTTCAACCAGTTCTTAAGTTGGTCTAACTATGAAAAAAAGTTTGTTTTTATAGACGAGAAAGAAATTGGTGAAGGGTTTGTTACGGATTGTAAAAGAGATTTATTTTTTAAAGTGTTTTTTATTTGAAAATATATTTAAATTATTTTTTTTAAAATATCAACACATCAAAACACTCTAAAAATATTTAAAAAAAAATTAATTTAAAGTAAAAAAAATTAAAATTAAAAAAAAAATTAACTACACTCTCAAAAAGATCCGAAGTAAAAAAAAAGAAAAACTGTAGGATTAATTGTTATCTAAAGGGACCAAAAAATACTTTTGGGGGAATCATGAGCTTTCTTATGGCATTTCATGCATCAGTATTAGGCCCCGTTTGTTTGCTGGAAAATAGTTTTTTTTTTAAAGTGAATTCCGGGAAAGTATTTTCCGATGTTTGGTAGTGTAATGGAAAATAAGTTGGAAAATATTTTCCAGTGTTTGGTTATGTCATGGAAAATGAGCTGGAAAATAACTTATTAATGTTTTATTTTTCTCAAGTTTATTAAAATAAT
>Ga0307515_10017018_pt1 | contig 13281 bp, 14 predicted proteins | sample 17_EM_MG_FD_194513 | JGI IMG/M metagenome (GOLD analysis project Ga0307515, IMG submission 194513) | Populus trichocarpa ectomycorrhiza microbial communities from riparian zone in the Pacific Northwest, United States - 17_EM | ecosystem: Host-associated > Plants > Roots > Unclassified | place...
CGATAATGGCGAAGCAAATGCAACGGCAAGCGAGGTATCCGAAGCGAAGACTGTATTGCAATATGTAACAGAATCTCAAAGCTAAACATATATGGGGCAATTGCGGCATCCGATATATTATAGCAATAGCGGAGACGTACAATGTGGCTATTGGCCGAAGAAAGTCATAAACATCGCCAGGCGTTGTATGAACGGCTACAGCATAACTGCAGCCCCTGCGAAGAGTGTAACACACGTGTCGTTCTGATGGTGCGTATACCGGGCGCATAGTAATGGAGGTGAGTATGCAACGCAACCCGTCGCCTGGGCGACGGGTAGCGTGTAATTCTCCGTCAGAGGGTACGAGGTTCCGTCAAAGCCGTCAGAGCCGTCCGGAACACCTCTGTATTTCAGACGGAAACTAGGGTTGTTGCAGATGATCCACCAAAAGTGTCGACCCTCTGCGGTTGCTCAAATGTAGGAGGCGAACCCAATGTCGTCAGTAGCATGTTTGAAGATCAACCCTGCCAATAGGTGGATTGTGGGTTAGTTGCGTTCCATTGCCCTCAGTGTATCCAAGATACACAAACAAAAATCGTTGATGCGCAGTTGACGCTCAGTTGACCCTGATTTTTGACTTAGTAACAGTATCGTCGAAAGTATTTTTACTTAGAAATGCTGCCGATAGTACGACTATGACTACAAGTTCTCGCACTGACCTATTATTTCGGAAGATTGAAGGCCTAAAATCCTTGAACCTCCGGTCACGCTCATTTTTAGGCCATAGTTACACTGTGGTCGGAAGCAATTTAGCCTAAAAAGGCGGCTGAAAGTTCGATTGTGCTATAACGACGTTTCACAACCCTTGGATTGTTTACAATGCCAGGTCGCAAATCGTTGATGCTCGGTTGAGATTCATATTTAATATCTAGCAGCGATGTTGTAGCGACAATGTGTGCCTACAAAGGCGGCCGATCGTTTGATTTAGGATAAGTCTCGCCCCACAGCCTATGGATTTTCCAAGATTTAAGGCCATATGTGGTTGACGCTCCATTGATGCTCAGTTTTAGAACATAGTATCATTGTTGTCGCAACCAGTTGGGTGTAGAAATGCGGTCGACAGTTCGATTATGAGTTAATGTGGCTGCACATCCGTCAGGACTTTCAATGATCCAAAGCTACAAATTTTTGACTCTCTGTTGACGCTCACATTGATCACATTGAAACAGCCTTCATACACTGAAATATTGTACGCAATGAATCATGTACCCATTATTCACATACATTATTGCGTTTGTAAGTATTATGGTTTGCATCTAGGAGCAATGTTACCGCTCAATGTCTGATCAACCTGTATCCACGATATCTGAGTGAGAAATTCCATGGCCCCATCACCTTCCTGCGCTTTCGGCCGGCAATTCCTGGCATGTAGATCCTTTCACTAGTTTTTGGTAAATATCGCTCGACTTCTTTACTTTTCCGCATCCCGCTCCTTCTCTTTGATTTCCATGATGCACCATATGACATTTCAAATTTCTCAGCCATGCGCACCAGGTCTGTGCAGAGAGTTATCCAGTTGGATACATGTGTGAATGTTGGATGACGGTAGTCATGCAGCCAGTTTCATATTGAGCACTGGCTGCTCTGTCTATGACACATATGACATCCCTCACATCAATTTTGTTTGTCTATTTCATCACTAATATAGCTTTCACTATCTCACTCAATAGTAATCGGCAAACTGTAATGACACATGTGAGCCGTCTTGCAGTCTGATTTGGATTCTACACAGTTGATATGGTGCGTTCGACCCTTGCACTTGTACAGATGAATTATCAAGTCTCAAAATTTGGTCACCGAAATCATCTCCATGCTGGCACATAGCAAAATTGATAGGCAAATGGCATTTCACAATGATATGATGTCAAATAGTCTAATTTGCTTCGTTAATCCTCCGCTGATGCAGCAGTGCTCACCATTTCTTTGTCCGAATCCGATATCTATATGGTGTTTACCCTTGGAGGCTACATGCAGGGGTCAGTGCTGACAGGTTCAACAGGCTGTGAATTCTGAATAAGTGATGAATCCGGCTCCGTAGCGGTCGCACGACAGGGTATACCTCAGCTTGACTGTGGCTCACCAGAACCTGGTCTGATATGACTGGTTCCTGGTCACCGAAGTCCCTTGCCGCATTTGGGATATTCCGGAAACAATGCCAAGACACTACATTAACTCTCCAAATGTTGTGGCTGTGGGTGCCCCTGCATTGTCATCCATGTGCGGCTGAATGCCTGCTGGAACCCATAATTCAGATCTGCCGTACTGCTTGTCTCTTTCAGAGAAGTAGTCGGCTGCATCCTCCCATCCCAGTTGGGTCAATACGTCAAGCTTCATCTGATTCTGCCAATACCTCTCCATGCGCTGCTGAACTGTTTTGGTAATTGTGCCCATCACCACACCAGGGTCATCGCCCTTGCTGAGCTGACCCTGCTCGGCATCATCATCATCCTCACCTTGCCCATCATGGCCACCATCGGAACTTGTGACTTTGCTCAGACTGTCTCCAATTGCAACCATCATCCTGTGAAATGTGTGTCCGGGCTTTCTGGTCGTCAATCCCATGTTTGCAGCTGCCTCTGTATCCTCCTGCTTCTTGCTAATCGCTGCCTCTGCGTCTTCAACTCACTTTCTTGCCCCAGCGGTCTCTCTCTCAACATAATGCTCAATTCATTTTTCTTTCTCTTTATTGCTTGAGAAGTGCATTTCTGGTTGTTTCTCAGGCGCAAGCTTCTGTTTGTACAGCAAGCTATGCAATGCCTGAATGGCATAGACTGTTTTTCTATCCAAGCTGGCGGTGCCTTCATTCGCTTGATGACGTTGTTGGGCGGACCGCTATAGCGATTTCCAATCTTTGGCAGCCGGGATTGGTGAGAAGTTCTGTTTTGGAGCATCGACCATTGTAGTTTGCGTTGACTTTGTTGTTGCGCGAGATGTTGGATGTTGCAAGTTATGGTCAATATGGAGGCAAGCTGCATCTTTTATATCAAGGTTGGTACAGTTACTCATTACAAACAAGGCAAAATCTCCCTCTTGATTATCACTAAATCAGGAATAGTGAAGCTAACTGTATGATGTGACTTCATTGTTAGCATCAGTTTCATGCAATATCCCAGGGATCATTTGAGACAAACATCAGCAGACGTCCTTTCCCTGAAATAATATCCTATTAATTTCGAACAATTAGGCTATTCTGCCTCTCGTAAACCACAATTTATTCCCACTATCACACAAATAACATCAGACTGACTTATTGCAATTCTCTGGGTGGTGGGAAACCCTTGCAACTTGCAGTTTTATGTAGTAGGATCCATCTTGAGCATAACAATCATGTTGGCTGCAATTTATTCCATTCTGACATGAAGCTAACTATATAGTTCTCAGGGCTTCCCACTTCCTCTTGTTATCATCTTCCTCACCAATTCCACACCAGGACATCTTTGATAGACTACCATCGCCTCCAGGGGAGAGCGGATCCAATTCTAGCCAATTGGTGGGTGCTACATGACACACGGCCATCCTTGGTACACCGGAAGAGGGCAGACACGAGTTAGTTCACTGTGATTCTGCCGAGGAAGCCCCCAAACATATGATCCAGAATGCACATTGAAACATCGTCCGGAAGACTGGATGCAGCAGGAGTAAAATGCAGCATGCAGTTGAATATGAGTATGTTCATATCTAGGTAGACAGCCGTCAATCAGACGTATAACATACTGCGGGTGTACATAGAGAGCTACATAACCAATTCATCGGTGCCGGTATCAGGAAACCTCCTTCGGTGACAAAGGCTATTACCCGCACAGTCCGCAAAATACAACATCAAGACGTTGTCAGCTCTGGGAGTTTCGTGGATGAATCTCCGGATACGCATCCCCATGTGTGGATGAGGGAGGCTTTCATCAACTTAGAGCAGGCTATGGAAGAGTATATAGTAGATGTAATAGCCGAATTTCATCGTTTGAAGCAGCAACTAATGTCTCGTAGGTATTCCACATGCCGGCTACTTGGGCAAGGCAAGGAGGTCGGGAATTTTTGTAACAGTCCGACATGCGCATGCCAGTGATTATGGCTGAAATGACCACAGAAGGCTTTTCGTGCGTCTCTACAGAGGAAACGTAATATCTCATCTAGAAACTGGGCGCCAAGGTCCGAGATGAGATGAAGCGGGGTGTGGAGCTGCCTGTGCATTCAAAGGTAAACGCTGCCAGACAAAGACACCCAGCAATGCTTCATCTAAACAACATGTCCAGCTGCCTTCTGTGCAAACAGTTCACTGCAAAGAATGCTCAGACATGGGGAAGACGCAAAGGAACAGATGTACCTCCACCCAACCGACCCAGACAGCAGACTCCAGAGCTGACGCCAACTCTGCCCTGCACACCACCCACCCCAACTGGTAACATATTCAGAACTCAACGTTCCCAAAGGATCGATTTGCCGGCCTGATATCAATATTCGCATACAGCTCTTCACAGTGCGGAAGTTGTTGATCATGATGCGAATAGCCAGCACAGTAACAATACTAATCCAGATATTCTGACTGATGAAGGAATGTACACTGGATAGTACACTATCTGTTGTGTGGTAATGCAGCTAACATCCATTTCAAAGGCAAGAGCAGAGGATTGAGCCATCCTGCAACTGATATCGAGCATTGACCGAAAGCCATGGGATGTTGGAGATTAGTGTCATCTATCCCCATGTATTATTAAAGAACAACGTAGTAATCAAGAAGAAATTAAATGAAATCGTCAGAGAGGCTGCCAAAACAATGGGAATAATGGACTGTGCCAAATTGAATGATTGCATATTGTGTATAGAGCCATGGCAAAATGAGCGTCAACAGAACGTCTACAGAGCGTCAACAATTGGAGGTCATTGCAGTCTGGTAATATATAATTGATTCGCTTGTTGTTATACATAATCGAAGTATTGTCCACCTTAATAGGCATAGTTTTAATGACACACTCCCTACCAGACCTTGACAATGAGCATCAACAGAGCGTAAACAATTGTTGATCATGCGTCTTGGGGAATCGCACCGCCGACTGGTTGCAGTCAGTCATAAAGCTATTTTTGGCCACCTTGACAGGCAAAACAGATTGCAATATCCGCCCTGCCCCATCTTGAAAATGTCCGTCAAGGGAGTGTCAACAATGTTTGGTCATGTGAAGGGGGTAATCACACTGCCGATAGGTTGTTGTCAGTCATACAGGAATTTTTGGCTGGCTTTATTGGCAAAACAGATGGCAATACCCTCCCTGCCCCATCATGAAAATGAGCGTCAATGGAGCGTCTATGATTGTTGATTGTATATCATGGGTAATCTGGGGGGCAACAGGTTGCACATTGTCATAAAATGATCTATGGCTGCCTTTAAAGGCAAAAGTGAAAGTGAAACGCTCACTGCCACATCTTCAAAATGAGTGTCAACAGAGTGTCAACAATTGTTGGCCTTCCATCATGGATAATCACTGCGTGATGTGGCTGTTTTAGTCTATATACATCATTTTGACTGTTATTATACACTAAATGGCTCAAGAATGCTTTGTGGTAGCTCTGTAAATGAAATCAGTTGTTACTGTCCTGGAGGATATGGCGGGAATATCCCATACATAACTGCCTACAACACATGCCATGTCCTGCTTTATGGATGCTTGTGATCAAGCACCAGACATAGTACCGAAGATGGAAGACCAAATATTGTTGACCCTCAGTTGACGCTAATTTTTCAGGATGGGGTAGGGTGCATCAGTATGCTTGTTTTGCACATCAAGGCGGCTAATATGTCAAAAATACACCGTCACGTACCATTATCAATACACTACAATGAAATGTAGGATATTTCACTCCGACCATAAATGTGAAATTCGACATGCAGAACCAGTGATTGGAACCAACTGGTCAGGCCAAACTCGGCCAGGCCCGCAGGATGACGGGTACCGGTGGGGGCTTGGCCCGCCAACAGTAAGGGAGTCATGTTTTTGGATGGGTCAGGAACCGAACCGACACGTTTCGGCATTCAATGAGTCGGTGTACGATGGCTGTTTCAATGTGAGGAATGTGAGCGTCAACCAAGCATCAACGATTTTCGGCCTGTGATCTTGGATAATTCTATGTGCCGCGCAGCGAATTTCACTCATAATCGAACCATTGGCCTCCATTCTACGCAAAAATGTTTCCGCAAACAATGTTACTCAGTCCTAACAATGAGAAACAACGGAGCGTGAACGACTTATGGCCTTGCTTCAGGGAAAATGCAAGTGCTGTGCGGCGACAATAACTCAGAATCAAACTATCGGCCACCTATCCCATCACAACGGGTTGCGACAACATCGCTGCCAGGTCCTGAATATGAGCGTCAATGGAGCGTCAACAATTTTAGGCCTTGCATCTTGGAATAATCAGGGGGCTTTACCATGACATGAATTCATATTCGAACTATCGACTGCTTTTGTGGGCAAAAATGTTTTCGAAGACATTGTAACTATGCTCTAAAAGTTCGGCTCACCGGAGTGTCAATGATTGTAAGCCTACCATTGTAATGGTAAAGCTGCACAGTACGAGTCCAGGTCCGGGTAATACCAGCTCTGTATATAGTCGACTCGCCACGAGCCTTAGATCTCTAGTAATAGTTTTACCTTTATACTACAGTACAATAATGTAATCCATGTCTCCAACCATATCTACTGATATTCTTTCCTACAAGGCCATTCCTGTACGTATGCCTTTACATTATTATCGCTCTTTAATTTCACATACGTTTCACATACAGGATTTTATGAATTACCAAATTCCGATGTGTCAAGACACGCAATCTACATCCGAGATACAGTACGGATTTAAGGACACTGATTGCATCAGCGCAGTGTCTAGATATGTCTATTGAATTGACGTTAATGGTAACAGAGTCGATCTTGGGCAGATTGCAGAGGCCAATTCGCCACGGACACGTCGCGACACCTACGAATGACGAATCATACAGGCTTGAGATCTACAAATTGCAGAGTCAAAACAGGCATGATTTATCGACGCAACCGAGGTTTTCAGTGGTACAGAGAATTCCGAATTGATTTCAGTGGCCAGCAGGGCAGGAGACGCATCAGAGACCAACACAGTCGAGCTCAATTGCCACCAATTCATTCAAGCACTCGATGGCTACCAATTGCAGCATCAAAGAGATTCAATAAGTTACCTTCACATTGTGTCAATTGACAATTGGAGGGAGGATACCAGAACCCATATGTCCGTAACAGTCACATCACCGGCAATGCCGACGCTGGCAATTGTCCAGAGGTAGCGTACGAATTACGCGCTATTCACGTCGATCATCATCGCTGTTGGCAAGTGACATCACGTTTACCTTCTACCCGACTCGATGGAGTCATCTATCTTACAGACGCTGCGAAGAGCGTAAACGGGTACCTAGCTCGAACAATGTGCACCAACAGGGGAAATGTGCAGATATCCACGATCCGCGCAATTCACATCTAGCGATGCCACTGATGGCAGTTGCAATGGCGATTACCTTCCACAACTCTCAATGCAGTTATCTACGCTACTGATGATGTTAGAAGGTTACTATGGTGGCTACGGAAGCCGTCCAAGGCTATATATGGTCAGGGAGTCAATGAATCCACTACGATTACCTATATGATTACCGGCATCATTGGTCTACGGATGGGCAGAGTTCAAGATAGTGGAGCAGCGATTGCAGATCGTGTGGCAGCACCATAATGGATGTATAATTATTCCACCCGCGAATGTTCTAAAGTGGATAGCAGATACGATTCACCATTACTGTTGTTAATTATCACAGTCAGTACCTGATTGGATGACTGAAATGGATCGTTGTGAGGAGTCCCATCTGCCCCAACTCTATTCAATTTCATCAAACATACACCAGCAAGCGAATATGGATGTGTGCCCATACAATAGCATACGAAGAGGGTTTTTAGGAATACAAAGGAGATGATTTCAATGTCAATTGTAGTCGAGAGACCGAGGATCCATGGGACAACCGGCCGATGGACGGTCTGGGCACTCCGGAGACCAGCGGATTCAGCATGTATTTAAGACGTGGAGATTCAATTGATGTGTCGTATCCCGATGCAGGAATGGACAGTATTTGGTTGTCAGTCAGTCCCAATTGGGTGAGGCAAGGTCATTATGAGGTTGTCAGACAGTCCCAATTAGGGATGACCAGGATGTGATTTGCCTTATGAGCTTATTTGTACACACGATGGCAGCCGCGGTGAATTCACTGTATGAGCTAGACAGTGATGGGAGTTGCGATGGTACCAGGCCAGGAATCCTAGCGTGGACTTGCAAAGCATTCGACTTTTGGCTCTGCAACCCCACGGTGCGCGGAAGAGGTGGCAGTTGACCGGCCACGCCATCAGGTATGCCGTGGGAATGAACTTGGATCTGGGCTTCGGAGGAGGCATGTTCCGAAGGAAGGCTGCTAAGTTCCCCATATTCAAATGCCTTGAGCCACTACCTTCGACGATCCACTGACCAGTGAGGAGGTCGTGTAGACATTGTTGTGAAGAGTAGGAGTTCTTATCGAGCGGCTGGGAGCGACCGTGGCAGGCATCACTGATCGTGAGTAAGATAGGCCCCAGTTGCTGAACGGGCGAGCAGGGAGCAGCGTTGGTAGTTGCGGGAGAAGAGCGTCCAGACGGGAACCTTGAATGACTGCTACCGGCACTCCAAGACACGAAGGGAATACTGGACGGTGGAGCTTGGATCTTCCATGGGCTAACCGTTTTAAATCTGGGCTCTTGGATATTCCTCCTTACCGCTCCATATCTATCTAGTATGAATTGAGAACTAATGTTTGCTGATGGAGCCGGTACCATGTGAAACATGGTGCCTACACACAATGGAGGACTTGTCCTGCGATATACAGAGATTACATGGAAGTTACTCAACAAAGGCGCGGCAGAGACACTCCCGCCACCTTGGTCAATTACAATCAATTTGGAGCCAGGGTACAATTTGCCATATGGGCGGATTCACAACTTCTCGTAGTTGGGTGGAGCGATATTCACCCAGTGGCGTGGATTATAATCACGTGCTCACGAGGCCAGATCATGGATTTGGACTTGAAGATCCCATGCGCTCTGGACGAATCAATGAGTGGGTATTTTCTTATGATGGCCGATATGTCACCGGAATATGGGACTGCGATGAAGAGTCAAAGGAAGATGAACATAATGAAGGTCAGTAACGAGAACCTTTAGACGGCTCACTGAGCTACAGCAGAAGTCGCTGAATGCGGCCCATAGAGCGCCTTTAGGCACACAGAGGAAATGACTAGCTGGAACCAACTGGATCAGAGCTGGAGGTGGATGATGCTAAGATGGATCGCAGCCGGAGATGGATGACAAGTGATGAATCCCGTCCAGACATAGATGGCGGGTGGATATGGATCCCGACCGAATATGGATGGATGACCGAGGTGAATGACAGGAGATTGATGACAGGAGATGGATCTCAGGAGATGGAACACGGGAGACGGATGACACTCCAGCGGCTCCCCTGTTATGAACATATTGCGGTTATCCGAAGTTATATCATCGTCGAGATCACTTACATTGATTTCAAGGTACGAAGTTACAATGGAGCTCAGATATGCAGACATACCATGTTCCGGCGGCATCGCACCTGAGTACGATACCGAGCATTATTCAGAGCACTATGCAGTACTCTATTCAGTGTACCATTCAGAGATATCCAATTGTGCAGCTACATGGCCGAGTTTCAATGCCGTATACGATCCCGAATCGGATCCTGAGTCCCTGCTACAATGCCGATATCACAAAAGCTGTGCAAGATTAATCTTTGGCGGAGCAACGATCATTGAAGAGGGGGATGAGAATGCAGTATTCACTACAGTGCTTATCGCGTACAATCACTGCACCGGAAATGCTGGAACGAAGCATCCTGAAATGCATTCACCAATAGAGAAGCGTGGCAGCGCCATGTGCACTCAGAGAAGTGAGAGCAAACACACCTACAGATGAATCAAGAAGCTGCATGTCAAAAGTACAATCCCGGATGAGATCCCGACTCAGTCTCGACAATCCAGACATACACAGCTGCTAGGGGAAATCAACTTCAGAGTCAATCCTGACCAATCGCTATGGCACCAGAAGAAGCCGTAATGGATTCGTCGTCGGCAGAGCTATGACGTACAAATGTGGCATGACAATGCCGCAATTGCTACAATGGCTACGACGAACAATTACCATACCGGAAGTGCCACAAGGAAGGACCAAAGTGCACTTGGCGGCACAGAATCGCAGCTGAAGCTTAGTCGATGAGTGTACCTTGGAAGTGATCACTAGCAGAATCAACAAGCAAGTGGAGATGCTAAGTGCATCAAGCACAAGGCGGATGATAAGTGTACCTCCAAGTGCACCGACTTCGAGGATAATTAGTGCGACTGCAAGAACACTGGAGAGATGATGAGAAGATCAAGCAAGTTTGATCTTTGCCGCACAAGTGCAAATATGGCTACCGAAGCAGGTCAGAACATGACCAAAAATGAGCTGCGAACGTACGATAAAGTTTACCAATTGGCATCGTGAGAGACAGTCTCTGAATGCCATCCTGATACAGAGTCTAGACAACTACCAAATGATGATTACCGGATTGCGATCAATGGAGGGCGCAAGAAGCTAGGATTATCTGGAGCCCTCTACCAAAGGCACCGACTAGGGTGTTTACCAATCGGCTTACTGAAATGCATGCTGAACAACTACACTGGAGTACTATCAGCCTGCTTGGCCGAAGCTGAAGGAGCATAGAAATAACTACTAACAGGCACCATGTGAGAGCCACCGGTCGCAAGAGATGATGTCACTGATCGAGGCTGGCCTACAAAGCTATACATGAGGATCTGGAGAGCACGAGGTTCTGGAGAGCTCAAGCTCATTTGAACATATATGGTATCAATGACCATTCCATGAGAAGCTTCCGAGATAGATACGAGGTCATATATGGTTGACCATCACCGACCGCTATGATACCTAGAGCAGAAGCTACATTCCACGCCGAGAGGTCAAGGCCACTTCGTCCATGCCAACTGTGCGCGGATGACTTCCAAAGCAACGTCCAGAGCAGCAACCATGAATACTGATCGGCTGGGCCTGCGAAGTTGTTCGCTAGACATTGGGAAAGCTCTAGTGCTTGCGCACTTGGAAGTATAGTGAGTATAACCGGTTACTGAGATGCATACAAGTTAGATATACCGATGACATGGCACATGGCGATGGCGATGGCGTTGGCGATAGTGATGGTGATGGTGACGAGCAAGCGAAAGCCACCATCGATACCGCCGTGTCAAGTCAAGGCTCATGTTATGATTGCAGATCTCACCGAGATTACTGTGTCTCATTCCGACAATGACCTACACTTGCTACAAGCTATGGGTGCTAGATTTGATGATCGGATGCCAGACATTCAGGAAGTGGAGATATTGAGGACGGTGTTACTTTGGATGTTCCTTCTTTCTCTTCTCTCTTCTTTACTTCTTCCTTCATTGGATTTTGGCCTTGTAAAAATGGCGTCGCCACGGGTTTTTGCCACTTCCGGAGATAAGTCAAGTGCAGGTGGAGTTTTCCTGGGCCCCGAATCCGCCGAATAGCAACCATATGGTACTGATTCAGTTATGGCACTTATGGGTTCGTACGTTTGTGTACATTGAACGGTTGTTTGATTATTTCCTTTCCTACTCTCGTATTGGTTCATACAGCCCTGAATGTCTGCACCAAAAGTGGGGGATAATGTAACGGCACGGCTGCATGTTATGAGTCCAGGGCCGGGTAACACCAGCTGTGGATATAGTCGACTCACCACGAGCCTTAGATATCTAGCGATAATCTTATCTGTATACTACCCTACACCATTGAAATTCACGTTTGCAACCGTATCTACTGATTTACGTTCCTACCAGGCCAGACACGGGCGTATGCCTTTAGATCCATCTTCTGGTATAATGGGGCGGTGCGACGAGTTTCATCCAATATTTTACGATTGGCAGTCTCTCCGGGTACAAATGCTTGCGACAACATGGTTACTATGTCCTAAAATGAGCGTCAATGGAGCGTCAACAGAGTGTCAACAGAGCGTCAAAGATTCTGATCTTGCATCTTGGACACTCCAAGGGCAATGGAACGCAGCTAACCCACAATCCACCTATCAGCAGCCTTTATGAGAAAAAATGTTACTAACAATATTTCGTCTGCCTCCTACACTTGAGTGCCCACAGTGCATCCACAATTTTAATGGAGGCTCAGCAGCAAACACAGCAATGAGGTTCATTACGCTGTTTCTAAATTGAGTTTTACGTTGTCAGTCATGTCTATCTGTCCTTCTATACAACTTCACAAACATGCATGCAATGTCTCACACATCTGATTTTTTGCTTGTAGCTCTAGAGTCAATTTTTAAGAACCTGCATTCTGCTTTACCATAACATTACTTTCAGCAGGCTCTGAAGTCGGATTACCTAGCTTTGTAATTCCTACCGCGTTGTCATATTCAAAATCTACAAAACCTCTTTTCTGGAGGTTATGATCTCTTCCAAAAATGAACATGTCTTTATTCGTAATTTGAGTGACCTTACATTTCAAATCCTCTTTGATGCTGAGTTGGCGTCAATGAAGGTAGGCTCGAAATGTCATATTGCTTGGAATCACTCCAGCCATGCGTCTGCATGGCAATTTCATTTGGACTGCAGAATTGAGGAGACTGGCAGCCCTGGAATCATTTGGATTGTATGTCATCACGTTCTTCGCCATCCATCAGAACATGGGACCAGCTCAATAGGGAAACACTTGCTGGCAAAAGCTCACATCGCAAAGGTAAACAACTTAACAGAGTCCAAAATTTCTGAATTGACTAGTTCAACTGTGAATGAAACAGCTTTGGTGATCCTGAAGAGGCAGGGAAGTTGAGGAATTACAATAGTAAGTTCTCAGAGGAAATTCTTATGTCACATCCCGGTACCAGCGACACGTTACCCGAGGCCGGGTAAGGGGCAGTGTAAATAAATCACCGATATGGCATGACAATCTCTCTCGAATATCTTACTAATATTGTGACGGCCCGAAGGAATAAGATGCATGATAGGTTACATTCTTTAAGGAACCCGAGGAGGTGTGCCAAAATTAGGGACATTCATTAGAGGAAAGCGGGGACGAAGGTTCTAGAAGGATATAGGGAGTTCGGGGT
>Ga0307515_10017019_pt1 | contig 13280 bp, 7 predicted proteins | sample 17_EM_MG_FD_194513 | JGI IMG/M metagenome (GOLD analysis project Ga0307515, IMG submission 194513) | Populus trichocarpa ectomycorrhiza microbial communities from riparian zone in the Pacific Northwest, United States - 17_EM | ecosystem: Host-associated > Plants > Roots > Unclassified | place...
AAAATAATTTATAGATCCCAATATTCAAATAAATCAAGCGTTAAAGGATGAAACAGAATAAACATGAATTTAAATAAAGAAAAAAACAAATGAATTTTTGCTTTGCGCTACGCCACGGACTGAATATTTTTGTTTAACCTTTAAAACAATGTAAAAAAATGAAGATGGTAACATACTGAACAATATTTAAAAAAATATTGAAAAAATAAATTTAATTTAATTAAAAAAATATATTTTAAAAAGAAGATAAATCTAACAAAGAACAACAAATAAAAAAACCAGGATAACCCGAGTAATTTTTAAAATCAATGAAAAATCCTATATAATGCAAAATAAATAAATAAATTACAATCCATTCAAATCAAATGTTTAATGATGAAACTAAAGAATATGAGTTTTAAAATAAATAAACTCAGGTGAATATCTTAAACATGGGTTAAGTTTTTAAATACGCAACCTTTTAAATCCTAGACTTGGGGTCAACTAATAAAGTCAATTTTATATTGAAGGATGAAATTAGAAAAAAAATATTAATTTAAAAAACTTGTCAAGACAAAAAAAAAATAGTAAGAAAAAGAATGAGAATAAAATCTGATATGTAAATATAATAAAAGATAATGAATTTTTTTTTAAAAATCAATTTGAAAATCATCCCAAATAAAATAAATAGAAATAAAAAAGAATGAAAACCAAATATGAAATTAAAAAAAAAAACAATAGAGGATAAAATTAAAAAACAATTCAATTCTATAAATTAATTAAAATAAACAAAATAACAATTAAAATAATAAGAAACACAAAAACTGAAGAGTTGATGCAAAATGTTGAAAAGCTAGGCACGAAATCCAAGAAAAAGAGAGAAAAAAAGGAAAAAAAAAAGTCATTTGTCGCCAAACCAAAGGTTATATAATAACAGGAGCTATCCATAAAAGTTTTAAAACACCAAAAAAACCTATTTTCCACCTATGCGAGACACCACACGCGCTATCCAAAGATGGTGGGGTGGCTTGCTGGTGCGTTCATGAAACGTGGGAACAACTTTTTTTTAATTAATTAAATTACCGAATCACCCCAAGACCACTTGATTATTGCTAAAAAAATCAATATGAAATAATTAATATGCCCTTAAAGTCAAGCCTAAGATTTTGTTGCTTCAAGGGTAATAGAGTAATCACACTGTGCATAGCAATGAAATTATCAAAAAAGCCCCTAAGCCATTTTTTTTTTTTTGCTTTTAATAGTAATAAAGTGATTTAACTGTTTAAAAAATTATAAAAAAACAAAAATACCCCTAAACAATTCTAGAATAAAAATGAACCCCATGAAAAGACTCTTTTACCATTTAAAACCAATTCTTTGTTTTTTTAGTTGAGAGCAAAATCATAATTTAACTATTATAAGCAAGTGTATGGTACTTTTCTCACATGAAATAGTTTCTGTTAATTAATATATATATATATACAGCAAAAACTATATGTACCTGTCATGTCCCTACAAGTGAATACACAATTAAATTGCGACTTAATAGCCTTGCAACCTCCTGGATGATTCTTGATCTCTTTCCAAATGAACCAGGTTTATGGTCAATGGTCCTTTCAGGCTTTCCAGGAATTCCATAATCTTATAAGATATTCCACCTCTTAACAGATTAACAGTAAATCAGGATTGTCTTCCCCATCACTCGTGCCTCAACAATATTTTTTTGCATGAGCAGATGCAATAATTAGATAGTAACAACAGAATCGTTCCTGAGATATTCCCAATTATTTGAAAAATGTACTAAATTCATGACAATCATTAGAATGCCCCAAGTTGTAAGTGTCACCATAGAGAATTTCTCTTCAAGCTGATCATTCCAAACACAAAACTGAGCTTCTAATTCTGGCACCACATACCCCGATTTTACTCTAATCCTCTTCATCATGAAATACCAAATAAAAACCAGTAACATATCCAGATTCTCTAATCAAGGTCAGCAAAGAATTCAAATTTGCATAAATTTTGTCAGATTGAGGGTGTGATGTATCTGCAGCGGTAAAAGAGTGACTCTGATCCCTTACGATGATCCAACTAGTTCCTGGTGGCTTTCTTAAACCCTTCTCTTTGAGAAATGTTCTTATTTGTCTTACCTCTGACCAATGACCTGCTTCAGCATATATATTGGATAGCAAAACATAATTTCCTGCATTTGCTGGTTCTAATTTGACAAGGTTTTCAAAAATAGCAGAAGCTAGTTTTGGGTTAGAATGAAATCGACAAGCACTGAGCAGTGCTCTCCACACTGATGCATCTGGTTCAATAGGCATAGAATTGATAAATTCTCTAGCTTCATCTAAGCATCCGCCACGACCAAGTAGATCAACTACACAGCCATAATGTTCAAGCGCAGGAATCATCTTGAAATCCTGAACCATGGAATAAAAGAGCTCCAAACCCTGCTCTATCATGCCAGCATGGCGACAAGCAGATAGTACAGATAAGAAAGTCACCTCATTTGGCTGGAAACCTTCTTCTAACATCTGCTTGAAGGCAATGATGGCATCATAACCACGACCATGTGTACCATAGCCGGTTATCATGGCATTCCAAGAGATGATGTTTCTCTTTGGTAAGCTTTTAAAGATCTTTTCAGCAGTTAGCATGCTACCACATCTTGTGTACATTGTTATTATAGCATTTGCAAGAGACACATTTGAATCAGAAGGGGAAAACCTCCGTATGGCATAACCATGCAGGCACCGGCCTTGAGGCAGATTGGCGAGGTCAGTACATGTTGAGAGAACATTTAAGATTGTGATCACGTTAGGTTCCACCTCTGAAATCATACGATTGAAAAATAACAAAGCTTCATTGCTTTGGTTGATTTTAATGTAACTGGAAATCATAGCATTCCACGATATCAAATCTCTAGCGAGACAGGCCTCAAAAAGACTTCTAGCTTTCGGTTCATCACCACAGTTCATGTACATATCAGTGAGCGCAGTGTTCAAGGGTAGATTTATTTCAAAACCATGCTTTATTGAAAAACCATGGATGGACCGTCCTATTTTTAGACATGTTTCATCTCCACAAGCAGCAAGAAGAGAGATCATTGTGTGAGAGTTTGGTTCCACTTGAGATGCTTGCATGATTTGAAATAATTCCCAAGCCTCACCCCTCAAATGGGCACTGGCCAGTGCCAAGATCAAAGTGTTATATGAGATGACATCTACATCACTCATCACACTGAAAACCTTCCATGCAGCTTCAACACAATTTAGATCTGTGTACATGATCAAAAACGCATTTCCAATAGAAACATCCATCCTCATTCCACTCTTGCATGCATGAGCATGTAAGCTTTTACCCTTTTTCAAGCCATCATCTAACTCTCTACACAAAGAAAGCATAACAACAATAGTTCTTTCATCGGGGCTTATTTCTTCTCGCATTCGATTAAAAACATCACTAGCTTCTTCATAGCATCCATATTCAATGTATGCAGAAATCATAGAATTCCACAGGGCAGCATCACGAACTGTAGTGATATCAAATAACTTGCGTGCTAATTCTGAACTTGATATCTTACTATACATGTTCAGCAATGCATTTACTATGAACAAATCATTACTATAGCTAAATTTAATAGCCATTTGATGAATTTGCATCCCCAGTTTGAGATATCCAAATTCTGCACACGCTTGAACCACGACCAGTATGGTAACCAAATCAGTCTTAACCCCATCCTCTAGCATCCGAACAAAAAGCTCCAAAGCTTTCACCGAATCCCCTGAATCAAGAAACCCAGTAATCATTGCATTCCAACTCACTTCACTTCTCATAACCATCAAATCAAACACAAGACTCGAAACTCTCACATCAAAATTCAAATAGAACCCAATCAAAGCAGTACCCACATGAGGATGACAATCAAAATATCCATTCCTCAACCAATACCCATGTATCTCCTTCCCTAACCTCAATTCTAATAACCCCTCACATGCCAAAATCAATGCCACCAAAGTACGTGAATTTAGTTCAAAACCCTCACTTTTCATCTTTCTGAACAATCCAATTGCCTCCCCATAAAAACCACAGCCCACAAACCCAGATATCATTGCATTCCACAAAACCAAATCTCTCTGAGTCATTTTACCAAACAGTTGGTTAGCTTCTTCAAGCAACCCACATTTGCAATAGAAATCAACAACAGCTGTCCCAACTCGAACATCTTTGATCAAGTTAGTACCCTGAATACTAGAATGCACCCTTCTGCCTCTCTCAACGTCATTGAGCCTCGAACAGGCCTTGAAAATGAGAGGCAGGGTTGTGTTATTTGGTGCAATGCCAAAAGATTCCATTTGGGTATATGTAGAAAGAATGGCATGGTCATTTTTGAGCCTGGCGTGGTTTTTCATGATTGCATTCCAGTCCCTTTTAGGGTCTGTGTTGATGTTGGTTTGTTTGGGTATAAGAGAAGGGCTTCGAGGTTTAAAACAGAGAGAAATGTCCATTATCAATAACAGGGCTGAGGTAGTTTACTTTTGGCGGCTAAAAGAAGAGGGTAACGGATATCGTGTTTTAAATGGGTCGTTACTGACCGTTAAATATTCTTGTGTTATCTCTAGATGCATGACTAGTCGCTCAAACTGAAACGACTGCCGTTTAAATAGAAAGATGTTAGATGACCAACCATCACCCTCAATTGGGCTGCTTGCCATAACGGCTCTTCTTTGATCTCAACTGTTTTTGCTTATATATATATATATATATATATATATAATATAGCTTTAGTCAAAGTTAAAATTCATCCAGTCTTTGTGTAAGGGACGAGAGGAATGTAAGGTCTTACAATATGTCATCATTCATTTAACCTCAAATTGTCATAAATTTATTTAGAGAAATTAATAGATATATTTAAGGCTAAGTTAGAACAAACCGTTAGAAATTTATTTAAAGAACATGGTTAATTGATATATTTGAGGCAAAGTTAAAAATGAGATCCACTCAATTTTAAGATTAAAACTTTTTTTAAATTTAATTTCTAATACATGCTCTTTAATATAGAACATTAACATGAATTTGGTTCAAGAAAAATTATTTATTCTAGCATAGCCCACTGTTTTGTCCAACTTATGAAAGGAAGAATTTGATAAGTTTTGTTTTATGACCATAATGTTCAGGTTTTATTATGGATTTATGATGGTTCATTAAAAATTGATAACATGGAAATTAATTCTGGTTAATACCAGAATTGATTCTTTAAATTTTTAGCTTAAAAAATTAACTATAAAAAGGAAGTGAAGGAAGAGTTCAAGAAAAGATTTTTCATGCTTTTTTTTACCTCAAATTTTAGTGTTTTTCTTCTCATTTTTTAAATTTCTATATTCCTCCTAAATCTAGAGTTTATGTTCATTTCGATGAGAGATTATCACTACCAGATTTAACAGTTTTACTGACGAAAATTTCTTTCGGTAATTATACCAGCAGTCCGTTGGTACCTATGTTACTGACTGACTCACAGACGGAAATAGTCCATCAAAAAAACATTCATCGCTAATTTATGGACCGTCGATGAGTTCATTTGTAATAAATATATCGAATGATTTACAACCAAACAAAGCGCGCCAAAAAAATTTTACCTGCTTTATTCTATCGGTATATCTAGCGGTAAACATAACATATCACCGACATAATACTATCTATAATTTCATCAGTGAGTTAATAGAAGTAGTGGTATTTGCAATAATTTTTTTCCAACTCTTTTGAATATACCGACGGTCTAGTTTCGTTGGTAACCCCGTCAGTAATAATGACATTTATTGTAATTCTTTACCAACTCTCTAGAATATACTAACGAAATTGTGTCGTCGATAACCCCGTCAGTAATATTTTAAAAATATATTTTTAAAAAATATATTGAATAAAAGTAGAAATTAAAATAATTTTATTTTATAATTTTAAAATAAATTAGTTTAAAAATAAAATATTTATTACAAATTTAAACATTTATATGTTTAAATACAATAAATCTAAAATAGAGGTGTCGCTGAAGGATGCTAGTCGTTGTCAGGACCATAGGGCCAATTAGGGGGTGCATATGAACTACCCATCTGTGATCTCATCTCCATTACCAATTCACAAAGTTATTCATAATCAGCAGTGAGCTGTGCATATTTATCATTAAGATGGATCGTCTGATCCTGTACCTGTTGGTCTAAAATCACTGTGAACTCTAGAGTTTGAACGCTTGGAATCGATTGCGAGCATTCAACTGTTAAAGCACTACGGGTTGTCTGCAAGTTCTCGGTCGTAGTGTTAGATAGTCCATACAGCCGATTTCTATCGGGCCCACTGAAAGATCTCGCCTCCAACCATAAATTCAGATCGATATTCGGATGGGTCGAAGGATCGTCCATGTATCTCTTCTTCAACCGGCTGTTATATGTATCCTAGAAAGAAAAAATAAATTCAACAAATTCAAGGAAATAATAACTTAAGAAAGAAAATGATTGAAAACCAACATATCACAAAGTGCTGAGCTTGACTATCAACAAACTATTGCACCCTTTTTTGGCAATCATCACTTCGCACATGTATTTCAATAAAAAGGTCCAAGAATCGTTGCTTGAAATAAAAAAATGTTGTCATTTAAATATATTTATAAAAAACAACTAATAAAAAATGGATTTAATAAAAAAAATATTACCATCCGCTTTACATGTGAAACGAACAGAACGAAGATGTCGTTGTGCGTGGTAATGGAACTGTGAAAATGCCGGTTCTGGTTATCCATACCGGACTGTGACCTTTGAGTGAAACACATGGACGTTACATGCTGAATGTATTCCACCCATACAACCTTTGAGTCGTACGATGGTCTGAAATCCTTACAAACTGCCACGTCATTCCAGTTTGGAAGGTCTATTTTTTTCATATATTTTTTGGCTTTCTTTTGCGCCTTGTACAAAAAATCACACAATCTATATGGTACAAAGTAGTTATCTATTAGTAAATGAAAAATAAAATTTTAATATTTGGAATAAAAAAATTATCCTGAATTTGATCTTACCTAATTGTAGCGTGATTCTCCTTAACCCTTATCGTAACATTATCATCAACTCTCTCCATTCAAATTTTCCCTTGAAGTAAAAAATTTATTAAAGGAAAAATTCAGTAATTTCAATAAACGGTCCAAATTAACATAAAAAATATTCAAGTTAATACTAACATTGAACCTTGAAAACCATGCATCAACCTCCGATTTCCATTCAGGATGTTTGGAAACCTGACTCCATTGAAATAATAGAATTTCCATCGACGATTTAAAGGCCGATACTATTGTTCTAGCAGCCTTAATGTTTCTAAACTGGAAATTGTCTCAATAGACTTTCCTCTAGGTATATACAAAAACTAACAAATAAAAACCACTGATGGAAACAAGTACAACTTGGAATTAACCATGAGAGGTGTAGCTCAACTGGTCAGGTCTTAGGTTTGCTCCCTAGAGATCACCAGTTCGAGTCCCACAAACCTCAAGGCCACTAGAGGTTTACATAGTCGTTAATTTCAGGGTTCGTGGGATTAGTGGAGGTACGCGCAAGCTGACCTGAACACCCACATTAATAATAGAAAAAAGTACAACTTGGAATTTTGGATTTAATTTATATAAAAATCAAAATTGATTTTTTCACTCCCATTGAAATTGAAGAATAAAGCTCCTACAAAATGTAGAACAACCTGGAAGTCTAGAAGTTTCCTCTAATGTCTGGCAGACATTAACCATCCTCGAAACCTCAAAATCAAACCATCAAAACTATACTTTAAATTCCATGGTAGTAAGGAAAAGGAATGTTGGAAAATTTGTTAAAACATGATTAATAGGCATATTTGAGATCAAATTAAAAATGAGATCCACTTACTTTTACGTTAAAATTTTGTTGGAATTTAATCTCCAACGCAAACTTTTTGATATGAATCATTAACATGATTTAAACAAATTATAGGTAAATAAGAAATTGATCTCAAAGAACCCTTAATTAACATATTTTAATGAAATCCAAAACTCTCTTAAAGCTTTTATCCCACGTGAAAAAGAAACAAATTATTTTGGTGTTTGTAAAGTAGGAAGTTGGAAAGTTAAAATTGGATCTAAAAAACATCCAAACTTTTGGAAGGGAGAGGTTCAAAGCCAAACTAGGCTTTGGACTTAAACTCACACACTCATATTGGCCCGGCTCGTGCTCGAGCTTCTGGCCCGAGTTTATTGTAAAATAGTATTTTGGACCACAAAAGATTATTTTTTGCCTGGGTCTGGTCTATGAAGAATTTCAGCCTATTGATTTGTCTAGCCCATGAATGTTAATTATCTCTTCCAAAAGCATTTTGTTTTTAATTTGAACAGTTTTTCCAACTCAAGAAATTTAGATTTATGATCACTATGTTTAGATTTAATTCTTGATTTATAGTAGCTAATCAAAGTTTGTGGTGGGAATTAATTCCGATTATTACCAAAATTAATTCTATAACCTTTTAGCTTTCAGAATTCACTATAAAAAAAAGGGTTAAGGAAGAGTTTGATATAATATATGTTTTTTTAAGATTTTTATACACTCTTCCTCACCTTATTTTTATTGCTTTTCTTCTCTTTTTATACTTTGGTTTTCCTCCAAAATTTAGAGTATAGGTTCATCTTGTTGAGATATATTTGAGTTACATAATCTTTGGTTCAAATACTTGTTTAGAACACTACCAGAATTTTGCAATTTACCGAAAGAATATTCCATTGATGGTTAGAAATTGATTTTGTTGACATGACTTTTACTGACGGGTGCACAAACGGTTAGTGTTCACCGGAAAAACTTTCATCGGTAATTCTTGTTTGGTCTACAATTCTGTTAGTAAAATAATCACCAATGGATTTACAGACGGAAGAAGTGCGCCAAAAAAAATTACCCGCTTTATTCTATCGGTATCTCCCTCGGTGAATATGACAGACAGAATTAAACCATCAGTGATTAAATAGTACAAGTGGCATTTCCAATAATTCTTTTCCAACTCTCTAGAATATACTGAGAAGAAAATAATTAAAAGAAATTAAATAAAAATAAAAATCAAATATCTATTACAGATTTAAATATTTATCAGTTCAAATACAATTCATCTAGAAAAGAGGGGTTTGAGGCAGAGGTGGGTCGTCACCGAGATAAGGTGAGATAAGGGGGAGAACACATACCATAAATGTGTGATTTCAGTTCCATATACAATCATCAGAGTTCAACCGTCTCAGCACTAAGTCGTTGTGTCTCAAACAACAAGATGAGTTGTTCGAGCTTCAATTCGTTGGTTTAAAATCATCTAAAACTTTGACTGCCACGTGTTTATGCAAAGACTCATTCCATTAGTTTACTGAGATTTATTGCCAAAGGGGATATGGGATGCACTCACAGAGATCAATTATTTTTTTAGAGATATATGTTCCAACAAGTTACAGACACAACACATGGAAAGGCTTGAAACGAATATCACCCAGACGATATGAAAACTTGAGATGATATTCCCTCCATTTTTTTTCGACTCGATGGAACATCTACTCATACATTTATCATTTGAGGTAAAAATTAAAGGCCTAGTTCAATATAAATGGATGTATGCATCCGAGATGATAGATAGGAAATACAAATACAATATGGCATTAGACACTATTTTACATCGATGAAAATATCAATGAAATGTGTCCATTAATATATTCCAAGGCGATGAGAATTGTTCCCTTTCTCCCTAGCACTATTAATGGTGTTAATTACACATGGATATACCGACAAAATGTTTTCATTGGTATATTCCAGTGGCGATGAGCACCGTTCACTTCTCTCTGACAATGTTCATTATGTTAATTACACATGGATATACCAACAAAATGTTTTCATCGATATATTCATGTGGCGATGTGAACTGTTCACTTCTTAAGGTGTTGTTCACTGATAATTAATGCTTTTTTTACTGACAGAATAAGAAATCTAACACGTTGGAAATTAATAGTCTTTTTTATTGTGGTACACTTTCTCCAACGGAATCACTGATGGAATATGAATTTCAAGACACTGGTAATTAATGCTCTTTTTTACTCTTCATTGTTTACTCTTTTACCGACAAAATCACTTATAAAATGAAAAGTTGTCCGTAATATTTGAAGGGGTTTCTAAAATTTTTCGTGCAAATTGAAATTTTCAACTTGACTTTACAAACGAAATCACCGATAAATTTTTTAAAGATATTAATATTTAATATTTCGTCGGTAAAACCTAATATAAAAAATCACGGGCATGACAGCTTAGGCTTCATCTTTCATCCTCTCTCATTTTCTCTTTTCTTCTTCATTCTCTTATTTTTGTTCACAACCCGAGCCGAAATCATGCATTATCTTCTCTTCTCATCTTAAAGTATGTTATTTTCTTCATTTTTCTCCTTTTTTTTACTTTTTTTTTCAGTTTTTTTAACAATCCCTTTTCATTTATTTTGTTATTTTTTGTCATTATTTTTATCCAATTTTGTGTTGAATTTTAGTTGTTATTTAAATAATTTTTTTCATTATTTTGAAGAATTTTAGTTATTTGTTTTCCAATTTTTTTGTTCAATTTCAATTAAATGTGTAGGATTAATTATTAATTATTAATTTTAATTTTTCTTAATTTAGATGATTTTTTTGTAAATTTCAGATTAAATATATTACCACTTAGAAAATGAGAATTTTGTGCGAAATTGAATTATTCTAATTTGTTTGAAGAATATGAATAAAATTAACTGGTTTGTGTCATATATATTGTGTATTTGTAGGTTTAAAAAATTTAGGTAGCCTCCTGTATAAGGGAGGTGCTGCCGATTTTTTTTTTTGAAAAAAGAAGTCATTTAATTTTCTTTTCTGTTAATTTGTGTAGATACCTAAAGGAAAGTCTATTGCACGACGTGAGGACATGATCGCTACTAGCTATTCTAGCAGTGATGCTGACGACCACGAGTCATTAGGTGCCGACCAAGAATAGGCACCTGAGGCATAGATATCGACTCACGACGCAAGGTCATCGAGTGCGATGCCGCAACATCGAGGAAGGGTCCTTTCACAGCGGAAACCATTTTCTCGTAAGTACGAGGCCCAGTGGAAGGACAACCTTTCAATGTAAGTTTGATTTGCTTTCACAACAACATGTTTAATAAATTGTTTTTTAAAATAATTTTATTTAAAGAATGCAATTTCAGGTTTACAAAAATTGAGGCTACAAGAACAATAACATCGGCCTTTAAATCTTCAATGAAAAATTCATTGTTTCAATAGAGCCACGTTTCCTGACATTCTGAATGGAAATCGCAGGTCGATGTATGGTTTTCAAGGTTTAAGGTTAGTATTAATTTAAATATGTTTTTATTATGATAATTAGGTTAGTTTAATGAAATTACTGAAATTTTTCTTTTATAAATTTTTATTGCAAGGAAAAATTTGAATGAAACAAAGTTAATGATAATGTTGCGATGAGGGTTTAAGAGAATCATGCTGCAACTAGATAAGATTGAAATCATGATAATTTTTTTATTCCAAATATTTAAATTTATTCATTTACTAACAGATAATTTATTGGTAACATATAAGTTACGTGATTTTTGGTACGAGGCACAAAAGAAAGCAAAAACATATACGAGAGAAAGAGAGATTCCAGCCTGGAATGACATGGCAATTTGGAAGAATTTCAGACCACCATATATCTCAAAGGCTATATGGGCAGACTACATTCAACACATGACATCCGCGCATTTCACTTGAGGATCACAGTCCGGTACGGAGAATCGACATCGGCTTGTTCACGGTTTTGTTATCACGCATACCAGCGGCTCTGTTCCATTTGTTTCGCATGTGAAGCGGATGGTAAGATTTTTTTTATAAATATATTTAACTGACAACATTTTTATTTTGCAGGCTACGATTCTTGGACGGGAGCCAAACCCGATGAAACTTTTTGTTGAAACGCATGTGCGGAGCTCATCACTTTATGGTATGTTAGTTTTCAACTATTTTTTATTAAGTTATAATTTCCTTCAATTTGATGAATTTGAAGGAGAGAAACGAGGACAATTCTTCGACCCATCCGGATCTTGATCCGGATTTGTGGTTCGAAGTAAGATTGTCTGGTAGGCCTGATAGAAATTGGGTGTACGGACTCTCTAACACTACGACCGAGAACTTGCAAATAGCCCATAGTGTTTTGACTATTGGATGCTCGCAATCGGTTCCGAGCACTCAAACTCTCTCCAGCGTTGCCTCTATTTTATATTTTTTGTATTTGAACGTACAAATGTTTAAATTTGTAATAAATATTTACAATATATTATTTTAATTTCTTTTTATATATTTGGTTTTAATTTATTTTAATTATTTTTCTACTTATGTTCAATATATTTTGTTTAAAAAATATTTTAGAATATTACTGAAAGGGTTACCGACAGATCACATCCGTCGGTATATTCCAGAGAGTTGGAAAAACATTATTGTAAATGTCAATGCTACTTTTAACTCTCCGACAGAATTACAGATGGTATTTCGTCGGTAATATGCTATATTTACCGACAAATATATGACAAACTTCCCAAGAGAAATATCGACGGGATGAAGCGGATAAAATTTTTTTAGCGCGCTTTATCCATCTGTAAATCTATCGGGAAATTAATTACCAGCGGACTCACCAACAAACCAAAAATTACCGACAAAAGTTTTTCCGATGGACTGTTTTTGTTTATGAGCCCGTCAATAAAATAGGTACCGATGGACTATAAGTATAAATACCAACAAAATTTTTTATCGATAAAACTATTAAATCTGGTAGTGTACACGACATATGAAGGACGAGGTTTGTGCTTCCGTAGATTGCTGATTTTTACTTGGGCGGATCCCAACTTTCACTTACCAAAACCTTCCTTTAAAGGATCCTGCACCTCACTCGCTAAATGATCTTCAGATTTTAAGATACGCAAATCTCCGTGAAAATCTAATCCAGCATTCTAACCAAAGTCAATTAGCTAAAGAAGATATCCTCAGAGTCTTAGAACATCGTATTTGGGGATTTAAATTTCTTTCCTTACTCGTAGGGAAAAACGATGATCATCCTTCTTATTTTCCTTTCCTTTTAATTATAGTAGATTGCAGATCATTTATCCCTTTAGCTGGACAAAATGTTTTGCTACACCATGGAATGAATTTTACCTTTAGATGTGTAGTCTTGGCAATGGTCCATGAAAACAACATTCATTCCGAA
>Ga0307515_10017020_pt1 | contig 13280 bp, 13 predicted proteins | sample 17_EM_MG_FD_194513 | JGI IMG/M metagenome (GOLD analysis project Ga0307515, IMG submission 194513) | Populus trichocarpa ectomycorrhiza microbial communities from riparian zone in the Pacific Northwest, United States - 17_EM | ecosystem: Host-associated > Plants > Roots > Unclassified | place...
CACAGAAACGACGTTGCTTCTTTCGAGGGGCCGAACCAATGTGGTTAAGAGAGAGTGGGATGCGATGCCCAACGCGCGAATTATCCTTAGAGATCAAGGCATCATGGTTGCGTTCCCCGTCGTAGCGCGTCGCGCATGCGGGAGGAGTGCAGTGGGCCGTTTGTCGATCACTGCTCTGGATTCATACTCGGTCCCGACCATGTCCACCTCCGTCACCGGTCAAGGCTCTTCTATATCTCAGCACTTGCACGCTACGAAGAAAATCCTGCAAGATGTGGTCTTTGACGTGAAGTACGTCTGAAACGGTGAAATAAGTTACGTTGGATCTGGATGACTGAAATCGAGTTTTAGCGTCCCAAGCATTACCCTCGACGTTCTCGAACAAGACGCTTTCGAGGTCCTCCGCCTGATCCGGTCCTGGCGGAACAGACTTTCCCCAATCAACCGACTCCCTCCCGAAGTCCTCGCTCTCATTCCAGACTTTTTGAATACCAAATTCAGAGATCGAGATGTTATCGCATTAACCCACGTATGCCGGTCTTGGAGGAGGGTCTTCATATCGCTTTCCTCCCTTTGGACCAATTTTCACTGCATGGATGCGGACAAAACTCGCGTATACCTCGAACGCTCAAAGTCTTCCCCTATAAACGTGTGGCTAGATAAGGACGGCAGCCTGTCTCCCCACGATCCCCTCCTCCAGGTCATCCCCCACACTACCGACCGGCTCAAAGCCCTGGCAGTCGAGGGATCACCAGGAAACATACAAGCCATCACCGCTCACCTATGTCGCCCTGCCCCTTTTCTTGACTTTCTGTCGATAGATGGTGGTTGTGCATTCGAGCCAGAGCGTAATCCCATGGTCGCAACCGCACTATTCAACGGAGACCTCTCTTCGTTGCATGTGTTTTCTCTGCAGTCCGTTCGAACGGAGTTACCCTGGAGGAACATGGTCAATCTCACATCGTTCACGCTGTGTCATATATTACCGGCCGACGTCTCCATCGGACGGCTTCTCGACTTCTTCGAAAGCGCTCCTCACCTCCACAAGATCCAACTTTACTCCGCAACCCCGACCTCTGGTACTCAAGATGGACGATTGGTGTCGCTGGCCTGTCTAAAGAGCATGGCCATTGCCGGCAAAGACCCTTCTTCCCTCTTGCTTGACCACCTGTTAATACCGATTGGTGCGAAGTTAACAATATCTATGGACTCCCGTGGCTTCCTGATCGAGGACCGTCTCCCCAGGTCTCTCAATAACCTCAGGAACCTTTCCAACTTCACCAAAATTAACCTACGTCTTTGCGGATCTCCACGCATGCGATTCACTGGACCGAATGGGCGAGTCTCTATGTATTCCTTCCCACCAGCAGCCAACATCACCCACCTGGTGCTTGAATCCCTGGCCCGATTCGACACCTCGAAGACCGAACAACTGAAAATCTTCCACGGCAACCCTTCTTCCATGATCGCTCCTTACCGTGCGCTTTTTTCCATGGGAAACCTACGCGGCCTCACCCTTGCTCAATGCGGGAACCCATACTTTATCAATGCCTTGCACCCCGCCTTTCTTACGTCGGATGTTGTGGTGTGCCCCAAGTTGGAGGAACTTGTTCTCATTCTCCGGCCTTATGAGGACGTGAACTTCAACATCGAGTGTGTGATATCAATGGCGGCGGCGAGGGCATCGAGAGGGTCGAAGCTCAAGTCCGTGAGGATTGTGAATTGGGATGAACTCACAACTCTCGAGGCATGGAACCTGAGGAGACATGTCTTGCACGTGGAATGTGGTCCTGGGGTTGATGTAGCCAACGACGACAGTGATAGTAGTGATGGCGAAGATTGAGGAGGAGAATCTTGATGATAGTAAGTAGGTTGGCCTTCGTGTCTTGGAGCGACATTGACCCCTCTCGTCATTCAGTCATCAGAGCCGCGGGCTGTCTGAGTGTTAAACATTCGCCTTGTTATGTGATTTTGTCTCATGTATTCTACACATGTAAATTCCTACGCTCTTCAAACATGACGTGTTCATCCTGCAAGACTACGTACAAGTCGCCGTTTCTGCAAAAGCTTCCGGTGATGAACCCAGAATGGCTCTACGGGATGGACTCCAAAAGCTCGCTCCGGAGGTATGACCACAAACAGAGAGGTCTATCCTCCAGAAAGCATGATCCAAACTGACGCTGCGCAAAATTTGAGGATCATCAACGGGGTCTCTGCGTGGGACCGGTCGCGAGAATAACGCACGATTCCGGCGGCAGGCGGCGGGCGGCGACTGGCTCCTTGCCCATTGTAGCACGGAGGGGCGCAATTACTACGAGTTAGTCGTCGTAAACGACGTCTACGTACCCCTCACGATTTCTCGACGCAAAAACCTTCACTCCTTTATCCGTGCACTGGACCCCGACCTCGTTGGATGTGCCGATCTACCCAGAATTGGAGGAACTCCCTCCCCGAATCAACAGGAAGGAGGGACGAAGCGTTGAAAATATGATGGAAATGGCGACAGCGAGGGCGAAGAGAGGGACACCGGAACTCGAGTCCGTTGGGGTCGACGCGAGCCTCCAAGTGAATCTGGGCCGGTGGACATACTGGAACCCATGAAACACGTCTGCGCGTGGAATAAGGCTTTGAGGGTGTCGATGAGGTCAACTCTCATGGCGAGGACGGTAAGCGACTTAGTACTCGCATCCTGACGGGTCTTGGGCTGAATGCGATCGAGATCATTCATCTGGCGGCTTTGCTCATGGCCCTCGGTGCAGTCTGCCTGTGTATAGCCGGAACACACGCGTCGGGTCCCAAGACACACCAATGTAACGTGTCACTCAGACCCCTCCCCCTATATCTGTATCCCTCTGGTTCCTACCGTCGACCCAACCCCTCCTGACGAATCATGGCAAAAGACTACGGGTGGTTATGGAAGGACGTCACCAGCACCGTCGACGAAGGCAAAGCCGTTCGGACTTTGGCTGAGATCTTGGTGGATAAAGAGGGCAGGAATGCCATGTCGAAACTGGAATGCAAGGATGCCAAGCTGTGTATCGAGATATTGGACCGTGTAAGTTGTGATCCGTATCTGTCTCCATTTTCACCATCTCAGATCATTTCGTCAGGGCATTGCAGAGCACAAACTCAAGACCATCGAGAAGCAGGCTTTCTTCGTCACGCTGAGGCGACTTGCTGGGATACATGGACGACTGCCAGATTCCATGATGATAACAGAAAAGATCGAAGTTGAAGACCAGATACTCGCCAACGGTGGATTCGCAGATGTCAGAATCGGAAGGTATATGGGACACCTCGTCGCGGTGAAGACCATGAGGGTTGCAGAGCAGGATGACACACTCAAGATAAGAAAGGTGAGTCTCAGCGGTTTTTTTCTCGACAGTCCTGACCATCCTCCAGCAATTTTGCAAAGAAGTCGTTCTCTGGAACACATTGTCCCACCCGAATGTTTTGAAGCTTGTTGGGGTTCAGGGGGACATGGAGAAAGGACAATTCGTTACTATGTCAGAGTGGATGACGGATGGAAACATCATGCAGTTCATCAAGAATAATTCCGTCAACAGACTTGAGCTGGTACGTGGCTTTTCAATTCCCGCCTCCTTCGCTGTTCGCTAAAATGCGACAATAGCTGCACGGGGTATCCCAGGGTCTGGAGTACCTCCATGGTGCCAGTCTCACACACGAAGACCTCAAAGGGGTTAGTGCCTCTTCGTTTTGCGACCGATCCCTTTTTTGACGCCCAATAGGCGAATATCCTTATGTCCAACGACACCTCCGCGTGCTTGCCTCGCGGACTTCGGTTTTATGATGGTGGTATTTGACCCTATTCAGCCGATGTCATGTAGCGCCCAATTGGAGGGTGGCACGATAACGTTCATGTCTCCGGAACTCATGGTGCCTTGGACGTTTGGTTTTAAAAGGCTACCCACTCCGGAAGCAGACATCTACGCATTTGGACTGGTTATCTTCCAGGTACACGAACAGGATCGTGAGTATATGCCGTTTACTTATATTGTCCAGGTCCTTACAGGTGAAAACCCATTCCGTGGCGTTCGGATGGGGGTGCTATCATTCAATGTGGTTATGGGTGCGCGGCCAACCAAACCGGAGAATGCCTCAGCCATCGGGTTTTCTGATTTATTGTGGTATTTTGCTCAACAATGTTGGCATGGCGACGCGGGGATGAGACCAAAGGTTGGGGAGGTTGTGATGCAACTCGAAAGAGCGGCGGCCGACTGGGGTAGGGTCATGCCATCTTTCGTCGAGGTCGAGAATATCGTTCCCGTCTCTGGGAGGTCGGTGTCATCAGATTCGATGTTAAATTCAAGTTGTGAGTTCGAGATATTGGTTCCCCCTTGATATTGCCCATTGAGCAACGGTACAGACAAGTTCGTCGTATCGTCGCCCCGAAGAGCCCGACCGAATTGCAAACTACCTCTGGGTCGCCCACCACTCCGAGCACACCATCCTCTCAGGACGCTGAATCGTCACAAACGCGACAGGAGGAACAACACGACGATTCCGATGGGGAGGAAATCTACCTGCACCTTGATCAGCACTTCAACTCCCCTCCCTCCCGGCTTCCCCCGAAGGAACGGACAGGCTTCAAGCGCCTGATTTCTTTCTTGCGTGGGTTGTCACCCGGCCCAATATTCAAGCCCTCTGGGAAGGTACAGACCCTGAGCAGCGCCGTAGGTGGGGTCCCCCCATCGTCTAGTGAACACGTGCAGTCGTCCAACCCCCCGCCATTAAACTTGGTGGGAATAACCACCGAATCGCGGAGACGACCAGACCAGGATCTTATCGATAGAATTGACGGGGTACCCTCTTCACCATTCTGGTATCTCTTTGCGCAGGGCTAACGTGTATCCTAGATGCTGGACAACACTGTATGTGGTCAAGATCGGCACGAGCTACTTAACATCTTGTGCAAGATGTGTAGCCGTCAGCGGATAATACCCAAATCCATGCACATGCCCAATTGTCTTGACGGGGAGCTTACCGAAGTGTACGACGGGGGTCACGCGAACTTATTCAGGGGCGAACACAAGGGCCGTGCAGTGGCTATAAAGATCTTGCGTCTCTACCTGACCAGTGATTTTGACAAGTGCTGCAGTGTAAGTATATTAACCCTGCGTACTGCATAAACCCCACTGATACAGGGATCCCAGATGTCCTACCGGGAAGCCGTTGCATGGAGGCATCTCCGGCACCCGAATATCCTACCGTTGCTGGGTGTGAATCTAGTAGATCTAGAACGGTACAAGCTTGCCATGATATCCGAATGGATGGTTCACGGTAACATCAATGAATACGTGGAGAAGTGTGAAGGGGTTAATCGTGTCCAACTCGTGAGCGGTGATTTCATATCCCATGACAACCATTGTAATTCACCAATCTAGCTGGTTGAGGCCGCGAACGGTTTGGAGTACATGCACGGTCTTCATGTGGTGCACGGAGATTTGAAAGGGGTATGATTCTACTGGTGACCCAACTTACAAGCACTCATCGCGATGTCCAGGCGAATATCCTCATTAATAAGTATTCCCGTGCCTGCCTCGCCGACTTTGGTCTCTCGACCATCGTTGGTGTGGAGCACCGTGCTGCCTTCAGACACTTCTTCATCCCTGCCGCGTCTAAAGTGTCTCTCATGTCGTTCACTGATGGCGGGACTACTCGGTGGATGAGTCCAGAATTGCTAGATCCAGATCGGTTTAAAATTACCGATTGCCGACCAACGAAGCAATCCGACTGTTACGCTTTCGGGATGGTCATTTACGAGGTGCGTACGCCAGACGCGATCGTTCCAGCTTTTGCAGAGGTTTGACTTGTATGCCACCAGGTTCTTTGTGGAATCGCTCCTTATTGGGAGATCACGAATGAACCAGTCGTGATAAAGACCATAATGGACGGCGAACGGCCACAGAAACCAGAAGCCGCGGAGAGCCTCGGATTCACCAATGAGTTGTGGGGAACCGTTGAGCAATGCTTGTCGGCTGACGCCAGTACGCGACCGGATGTGGGAACTGTGTTATCACATCTGAACCACGCCACATGGTCTTGGGAAAGGAGGCAATTGGTGTAACTGGAGACTTTCGAGCACCATGTCGTAATGGGGTCCACCGTTGTCTACTTTCTTTCTTCGATTAGTCTTACCCGAGGGGGGATACGCTAAATAAGGAAGTGCTCCTACGATCAAACGGTAGTAACTGATAGAAATATCAAGTATAGAGGAAGGAGAGGGACATTCATTGGTTCTCGCTGTCTTCACTATCTGTACGGACAGTCACACAGCGAGGCGGTCTTGTGTCCCAAGCTCGAGCGGCAGTCTCCAGGCAGCGTAATATTTCCCCCACTTCCGGTCGTTCATTCCGATTTTGCCGCCAGCAACACTCGACCATCCTCCACAGTTCATCGGTAAAGCCGGGGCTCTCTGCCTCCTCTGGTCTCTGTGGCCGTTTACCCTCCACCACCCATAACATCACCTTCGTCTCGTTGTTGGATTGCCAAGGATACTTTCCGCAAAGAACCTGGTGGTATCTAAGCCGAACCGTTGCGAAAGTGGGAATGGTCAGATCCGCACATACCTCGTACACAACCATCCCGAGGGCGTAATAGTCGGATTGCTTCGTCGGTCGGCAGTCAGTATCTCCAAAGGTTTCCGGATAGATCAATTCTGGGCTCATCCACTGAGTAGTCCCACCCCCGGTGAATGACACGAGAGACCCTCTCGAAGCCACAGATATTAAGGAGACATTGTCTGCGACGCAATACTCTACACCAACAACGCTGGTTGAGTGACCAAAGTCTGTGAGGCAAGCACGGAAACCCTTGTTGATGAGGATATTTGCCTGGTCATCGTTATGTTCGGTTGTGAATTAGGTCGTAAATAGAATCATACCCCTTTCAAGTCTCCATGCACCACGCCAAGGCTATGCATGTACTTCAACCCGTTTGTGGCATCAAACAGCTGGATAAACCAGTTACACTGGTCCCCAACGGATATGGCGTAATTACTCACGAGCCGGACGCGATTAACCCCCTCGTGCTTCCCAATATACTCGTTGATGTCACCATGGTACATCCACTCAGACACCATGGAAAATCGGCTAATGTTCGGGTGTTGTAAATGTTTCCAAAGAACAGCTTCTCTGCAGAACCCCTATAAACCACGCAATATAAGTAAAAGTCACTCAGAACCCAAACAAAACGAAACATTCACACTGGCTATCACCTCCAGATTAGAGCGAGGGTAGACACGGATAGCCTTGATAGCCACCGGATTACCATTGTGTTCACCTCGGTATACACAAGCAAAACCCCCGGAATACACCAGGGTGCTTGAGCTATTATCGGCGGTTGTGATGCGCATGGATTCGGGGATCGCGTTTTGGTGCTCGCACATCCGGCATAGTACTTGGAGGCATCTGCTTAATCCTTCGCCAGATATGATTCCATTTGATAAAACCTGGATTGTGTCAGGTGGAGACACAGCAAAAGCACGAGGGGTTTACCTTGTCAAATCGGTTGATAACCTTCTGACCCAGGAGATGATCCGAGAAAGATTGTAGCATCCGCTTCCCGAAGGAGCCAAAGAACTCTTCTTGTTTTTTCGGCCCACCAAACGACTCGCTGTTTACCATTTCAGGTACAACCAGTGTTGGCTTGTGCCAAGAGAGATGGAGCAGAAAGTCAGCATAGGCTTCCCAGACGTCCTCCGAACCCTCATCAAGGGATACGAAGGCCTCAAGAAGATGTTCCACGTTGTAATTCTCCCTGAGAATCCATTCCGTTTCCTCAAACTCAGGCATACCGGGCTGAAGACCTTCGTCCACGAGGTGCAGCCTTGAAAAATATCGCTCCTTTACCTCCCATAAGAGTGAAGGTGAACTGAGGTCCTTTGGATGAAGATACTCCCTTAGGGGGGCAAGCATGGTGACAAACCCTCTGTAGCTGGATGCCAAGGAGAGTGTGCAGAGCGTGTCGATGATGTTCCCCCGATCTGAGATGTCAGGGAATAACCAATCGAGTTTCTCCTCATCGATGCCCTGTGAGAAGAACGCGACTACTCCGAGGACCTCGCGGGCTTGGGGGCCAAGTTCCCTGAAAGTGGGAGAGTCAAGGGATACTTCGATGGTGGCGGCAAGATTCTGGCTCCTATGCCCCGTCTGCAAAACTTTGACCTTTTGCCTCTCCCATTCCTTCAAGATCCGGTGGTAGTCCCACAACTTCTGCGACGCGACGGTGGCGAGAATCATGATCGAGAGTGGGTGGAAATCTAGTCGTTCCAACAAACCGTCAACGAGGTTTGACCGCTCCCCATCTGGGTAGATGCGATAGATTATTTCCTGGGCAGCGTCCTTGGAGAGACTAGGAACGTCTATGTGCTCGCAACCCGAAGGAACTGTGGAGAGGCGAGAGGTGATGATGAGACAGAGGTTGGGGGATCGGCTCAATTCCTCGATGACCAGATAAATAGCTTGTGCGTCTTGTAGATGTGGATCGAGGATCGTCTCGGCGTTGTCGAGGACAAGGATCATCGCTTGTGCCGTAATGAACGATTGTAGGGGAGTTAAACTCGTGACATTTTTTATCCCGGCACCGATTACTGTGGAGAGCCGATCGAGAAAATTGACGATTGAGGCCGGAAACTCGTTGCAACGAATGAACCCCCGCTTGTCCAAAAACTTCCGTACAATCCGTTCGTGGTGGAGAACGGCTAATGCCATGGTGGTCTTTCCCGTCCCTCCGGCTCCGATGAGAGCGCTAGGTTCAAGTTTTTCAGCACGGCAGGCGAGCTCCTCGATCAGAGTATCTCGTCCGATGCACGCTCGTGGTGGCGGTGGTGGGAGTTCTCCTGGCTCACTGCATCGGGACTATCCGTCAGTTATCAGACCGGAAGGAAGTTGGGGTCACTGACGGTGCTTGGGCCTGGGGAATAAATAGATTTTCATTCGGGGGATAATATCCCCCCATTCAACGTACTGGAGTAAGCCTGACATTCGCCGGATCCTTCATCCCCCTCACATCGTTAGCTACTCCTGTAACCGTGTTGTGAGTGTTGGGCGCCAACTCGGCCTAGCAAGGGGTGGGTAATGTGAAAACTGGGAAGGGCGTAACAGACATCGAACAAAATTAGAATTCTGCTGAGGTCCGACCTCCAAGTGTTTATCGTTTGGGTGTCGATTTTCACGTGAATCAACTTCAACATTTTCCACCGTTTACGTTTCTTGAGAATGGCTTCCTGGATTTCCGCAACGGTCCTGTAATCATGGGGACTTTAACGAAGAAGGTACAAATACACGTGGTTCACTCACGTTGTCAATTGCGCGATTGCTTCGAGAAAAGATGGGTTGGTATCAACCAAACTCCTGCCGTTCATCCCACGACTGAGCGCGATGCACACGCCTGCGCAGTCGATTCCTAGTTTGATATAGTCTTCCTCATTAAACCTCGAATCCTGTGCGTGTCTAAGTGTCAAGACGAGCGATTGTGAACAACCGCAGCGTACCCGAATCGCCGTAAGGATGATGCTAACAGAACCGAAGGCTGCCTTTGCCAGCGCAATGTTCATGACCCCCTTTGCGAGATTAAACCCTTCGATGGCGGTGTTCAAGGTGGCAATCAAGTGGTTCTGGTCATTGGAATTCCGAGGCCGAGAACTGCCATGCATCGATGCAAGGATCGAGTGGGGATTAAAGATGGTAGGTTGTAGGGAGGAAGCAGGGCGTACACGTTGGCGACATATCTGGGATTGTGACCAATAACGGAATCAATTCAGTTGGGCTCGAAGCGCTCGCAGAAATCAATGCCGTTCTACTTAGTGGCAGTAGTCCCGCAGATATCCGATTCCCCAGTCCCACACGCGCACTGCACCAGGGCTTGCTTCGCCGACACGGTGGACTGGGGTCCTCGAAGGTTGTGGAGGCGAGACCCGGTCTGGTTGCCGAACCCATTCGGATCGCGGCCCGTCTTTTGTCGACGGAGGCTGGAGGCTGACCACAATACTGGGCCAAAGCGAGTGAGTAGGGACCCTCTCTGAACTCCAGTTTGGTTCAGTCTGTGACAGTGGGTGCGACGCAAAGGACGTGCGTCAGTCAGCCTCGAACGAGCACCACAGAGTTGAGTCCGGGGTATTCCGAATGAGTCTTGCAGGCACCACCGAAGATCGACTCCTGACACACTGGTCTCGCATTTTGACTTTTACGAAACATATGACCTTTCGCACCGACGTTCGAAATGAGACAACCCACCAGTGCACCAGATAATCAGGATGCTGTTTTTGAGATCACCGAACTTTCTTCTAAACACTGGCTTGACACCTTCGACATCAACATCCGCTCGTTCTTCTACCTCACCAAAGCGGCTATGCTGGTCTAGTCTACACCGCGACCAAGAGCGCAATATTGGGTTTTGCCAGATCCCTGAATGCTCAGTTAACGGGAAAGACGGGTATCATGGTTAACTGTACGTCCAATCTTCTCTTCTCCTGTAAAAGCGCGAACTTAGTTTCCTGATTCCTGCCCTCCAGGTGTCGCCACTGGTCCGATTTCGACTCTGTTGATGTACGTTTCCCACTTCCGTCCTTCTGCTCTGCGGGATTCATATAAGTACTCACCCTTGTGCTAGTCGTGGCCCACCATCCATGACGTAACGGAACAAAGAGAAGTTCGCGCTGAACACCACTATTTGACATGCCGGCCAGCCAGTTGAGGTCGCTACGTGTTTCGTGTTCCTTGCTAGCGCCAACTCCAGCTACATCAGGTGAGCATATTGTACTCCCGATGTCCCCCAGCCGTTGAATTGCTGGACCTCTAGTGGACAAACCTTTCACCCTACCGGTGACGTTGTCGTTGGGTCGTAATCAACGCTTGTACCCCTGGAGGCGGGGTTATGAGTCAAAGCAATATTGTACCCGAATCCATCGTTGGCGGGTCACTCTGCTAGGCAATGCGTAGCACGGCAACGATACCTGTACTTCCAAGTGACCTAGTGCCGCAAATAAAGATAAAAAAATGGAGGGACGACTACGACGGCGCTCAACGCGCGCGGAGAGTCACATCCCCTGCAGAAAGATCACCGGGCAGACTCCTGACTCAGGAAGTGGCAGAGCGCTGAGAGGATCTCGGAGATCACCGGCCCAGGTTGATTTCAACGATGTCCATCTCCATCGCCAGTTTGGGCTCTTCTGTGTCTCAGCTCTTGCGCACTACGAAGAAAATTCTGCAAGATGTGACTTTTGACGCGAAGTACGTCTAGAGCTATACAATGTGTCACGGTCCGAAGGACTGAGATTCGAGTTTGCAAGAATCGCAACGACCCTCAACGATGCTGAGGTTAGGCCAATGAACGAGACGGACGGACGTGTTGTCGCTTACATGGTCCCTCTTTTAGGCTCGCGTTCTTGAGCAGGACGCTCTCGAGGTCCTCCGCCTGATCCGCTCCTGGAGGAACACCCTTGCCCCAATCCATCGGATCCCTCTCGAGGTCCTCACTCTCATTCCGGACTTTTGGGATACGAATTACAGAGATCGGGATGTAATCGCCTTAAGCCACACATGTCGGACTTGGAGGGGGATCTTCACATCACATCCCTCCTTATGGTCCGACTTCGGGTGTAACGACGCCGACAAGACTCATGTCTACCTCGAACGCTCCAAGGCTTCTCCCATCAACTTGTGGCTAGACAAGGAAGGCAGCCTCTCTCCCCACGATCCCTTTTTCCAGATCATCCCCCGCGCTATTGGACGACTCAAATCCCTGTCCGTCGATGGAAGGCCGCAAAATCTGCAGGACATCACCGCCCACCTATCTTACCCCGCTCCCCTCCTCGAGTATCTCTCAATAGACGGCGGTTGTAAATCTAGACCAGATCTCAATCCCGTGCTCTCAACCACGCTCTTCAACGGGGACCTCTCTTCGTTGCACGTGCTTCAACTGCGGTCCGTTCGCACGGAGTTACCCTGGAGGAACATGATCAATCTCACGTCGTTTTCACTGGGTTGCACTCCACCAGGTGAAATCTCCATTGGGCAGCTTCTCGACTTCCTTGAGAACGCCCCTCGCCTCCGTAAAATCCAACTTCACTTCGCAACGCCGACTTCTGGCGCTCAAGATGGCCGATTGGTGTCGCTGGCATGTCTAAGGACGATGGACATTCTGGGGGGTGCACCGTGTTCCCTCTTGCTCGACCACCTTCTGATTCCTGTCGGTGCGAAGTTGAGGACACGGATAGGCTCACTTCACCACAACCTCGAGGGTCACTTCCCCACATCTCTCGACAACCTCAGGAACTTCTCCAACTTCACGACCATCAATTTATACATCAAGAGATCACACCCAGAAATACGATATAAAGAGCCGAATGGTCAATTCTCCGTGATTCCTGCAGTTAACTGGATCGACTTCACCACCCCACTGCTTGGTTACTTGACCCAATTTGGCGCCTCGAAGACCAAACGGCTGAGAGTCGTCGGCGGTGACCCCCCGACCGTTCATGTCGTTTCCCGGACGCTTTCTCCCATGCAAGACCTGCGCACCCTCGCGATATCTCAATGCAATAACCTGTACACCTTCATCCACTCCTTGTCCCCTGAACCAAAACCGTCAAGTGTTGTCGTCTGCCCCAAGTTGGAGGAACTCGTCCTTGATCCCCTTGCTGGTGGGGAGGAATTCGACATCCAGGGTGTGATAGGGATGGCGGCAGCGAGGGCGTCGAGAGGGGCGAAACTTAAGTCTGTTAAAATCCTTAGCCAGGATAAATATGTGCAGAGAAAGGCATTGGAGCTTGGGGAATACGTCTTGCACACGGAATGTGGTCCTGATGTCGATGTAGCGAGCGATGACAGTGATGGCAGTGACGAGGAAGACTGAGTGGATCTGGATGGTTGTTCTCTGGTGAACAGGTTTGCGTCTGTGTCTTGGATGTTGATTATCAACTTTTGGCATTGTATCATCACCTCGGTTCTGCGATTGTGGGTGGTGGCCATAAGAGTTATCCGTCCCGTCTTTATCTACGCACCACCCTCTGTATTCTTATATGCATCCACTGTCGCTGTCAGTCCTTTGTCGCCTGTTACGGAGTCACGCATTTCCTCAATTCTCCTCTCCAGCTGTGCAGAGATTACGCCCCAAAAAGTTGGTCATTAGGAATGGCTCTCGGCGGACACCGCCGCCGTGGTTGACCGGGAGTTTGAATTCCACAGGACACGGACGGATTCACGCTCCGAGTATGTAGCTCTTTCAAGACGTTTCATGGATGGTAAGTATGTTCGGAC
>Ga0307515_10017021_pt1 | contig 13279 bp, 11 predicted proteins | sample 17_EM_MG_FD_194513 | JGI IMG/M metagenome (GOLD analysis project Ga0307515, IMG submission 194513) | Populus trichocarpa ectomycorrhiza microbial communities from riparian zone in the Pacific Northwest, United States - 17_EM | ecosystem: Host-associated > Plants > Roots > Unclassified | place...
ACCATCTCGCCGCTTCCTCCGCGTCTTCCAACGTCTCCGCCTTTCCGTAACACAATTCCTTCCATGCCTTTTGTATCTTTCTACTATTATTCTCCAGTATCTCCGTACCTTCCTGCGCCGTGACAATTTCACTTCGGCTTATCTGAACAATATATTCGTTTATTGTAATTTGGACCAAGAACATGTGGAACATGTTAAATGGATTATGCAACGCCTGTTGAAAGCTGGGTTGTATTTCAAACCGGAGAAATGCGCATTGCATGAGGAGACTGTGAGGTTTTTGGCCTTGATTAGATCAACAAATGGGATGTCACTGCATGATGATGAAGTGGAGATGGTATGGAATTGGAGTCGGGAAAAGATGACAAAGAATGGCAGGCAGAATGACATATTCCAAGTACACCAGTGACTCGGGCATTGCATTCATTATCGACAATTTATCTCTGCCGATTCTGATACGGCGGGAACGTTGATACGGATGTGGAAGAATGATGAACTGTTCGTGTGGGAGGCCGAGTAGAAATTGACATTCGAGGCAATGGTAACAGCTTCCACAATGGCACCAGTTCCTTCCCATTTTGACCATGAAAAAGTGGTAATCATTGAAACCGATGCCTCTGACAGTGTGTCCGCATGCTTATTCTCACAACATGACAACAAACGAGTGCTACATCTTGTGGCATATTATCCGAAGAAACATACACTAGCTTCATGTAATTATGATATATACCATAAGGAGCTTATGGCAATCGTTAAAGCACTTGAAGGATGGAGCCCAGAATATGAGGGTGCTGCGAACCCCTCACAATTGATAACTGACCATAAGAAGGTTGAATATTTTATGACAAAGAAGCTTCTAAATCGATGGCAGGCAAAGTGGTCAATATTTTTAACCCATTTTGAGTATGATATTGTTCATTGACCAGGGAAATCAAACCGGACGGTGGATGCTCTGACATGGAGGCCAGGAGACCTCCCTGAGGGGGGGGATGAAAGATTAGAAAAGGTGGAATAGGTGGTTCTACAGCCATAGAACCTACCGGAACTACTGCGTGTGTTGGTGGACAGCCCGTGCGCCCAGGCCCGTCCCTCTATCTCTGATCCCATGACACAGGCATTCGAGGTTGACCCGATACCAGGAAAGATAACAGAGGCAATTCGATCAAATAGCGGGTTGCACGAGATTAGACTCAGGGAATGCACAGAGGATCAAGGATGGGTAATGTTCTAGTCCAGTCACGGAGAATGTCCCTCCGCGGAGAGACCGGTGCATTCACGGAGTCCCACCCTCAGTGACTGGACTGGTTCATTCGCGGAGTGTACCCCTGCACCCCACCTCCGTGACTGGACTGGTCCATTCGCAGAGCATACAAACAAAGTGCTAAGTACACTCAACACCATGGTGCAACTACAATTACAGTATGCTCCATATCATAACTTCAAACCACCTCTTCTTCCTTGATGCCTTCGTCCTGTACATCGTCCTCTTCCTTCTCGCCCACATCCTGGTACTCTTCAAGACCCTTACCTTCCTCAATATCTTGCGCTGTCAAATCACATTCGTTGTTGTCCTCAGCGCCATCGCAAAACCGTACGAGTCGCTTTCAGGCTCTTTCAGGCTTTCACCTGTGCGAAAGCAAACCCTGCAGGTGTCAGGACTCAGATGGGAGCCAACTTTGAAAGTAAGGCAAACTATCAGGCTTATCGCCGGCTTTCGCTGCATATTTCCTTTCGCGCCGATACACTTTCATGCGCTCTTGCAGATGACGCTGCAGCAGTATACTCAAGGTTATCCGGCACGGTACACTCGAGGTTCGGCTAGCAGCAAAGCGGTAAGAAGCTCTGGTCTGCAAGCGAAACTCAAGTTCTGGCCCGGATCCGAAACTGAAGCTTTGGGCAGCGGTGCAGCTCTGGCCAACGTCGAACGTCTAGCCACCGTCGAAAGCTCTGGCCAGCAGACTACCCATCCTCCTAGCTTCCAGACTTAACTCATTGTCTGATCTCAACTTAGAGTCCTGACGCAGTAGTATTACTAACTATTGTAGGGCCATCAGTGTTGTTCATGAAGATCTAGTAGACTGTCAATTATCACTATATGTTTATGATTGCACTCAACACTCGCACTCACGCTCGCACCCACACCGGCCCTATTCCCCTGAAAATCAAGCGACAGATTCCGCTGCCAAATGTGATTAGGAGATCTGCTCGCCCTATGAGTCCAAGTATCGCCATAAACCCAGTACCATCGACTTAAATCCTCAAAACCAAGGCCATTGGATATCATGAGATTCTCAGACTGAGACTACAGGTGTGGGTGCCAGAGTTGGTCGTGGAGTTAGTTAGTCACAGGAATCAGCCTCGTCTAAAAGTCTATTGATGTCAGGATTTGTGAATAAGAACTGTAAATCCAATAAGTTAGTTGATTCTCAAGAACTCTCTGTTTCTGCCGTGTAACCTTATCCTACTCAGTTAAAGGTGCCTTTCATTGATAGTCTGGGGAATCCTCTCGATACTTGAAAAGGGTGGTGAAGGTCGCTGCCGGAGGGTGCAAATGACTAGCTGCATCACAGCAAAGGTCCACTTCAAAAAACCAGCTGTGTCTCTTCGACAGACCAGCTGAATCCAGTGTGAAAGAGGTTGTGCAGCGAAAGAGGTTTTGCAGCAAAAGAGCCACTGCAGCGAAACAGCCACCGCAGCAAACTGGGCACCGCAGCGAAAGACACAAGCAGAAGTGAAAATGTCCAAGCCTGAAAGGCCCAAAACAGCATTCACAGCGAAAGTGTGTGGAAAGCAGCCAAAAGCCTGAGAGTACATGGTACAATCAGGAACTTTCAAAGTACGGTCGAGTTTCGCGATGTGGCCTGAATGCAATTGCATTGAGTAAATTCAGCTGGATATGGCCAGCTGAGTGCGTATACATGCGTGGGCATATGTGTGCAGAGTATTCACTGAGGTGGGGTGCAGGGGTATACTCCGCGAATGAACCAGTCCAGTCACTGAGGGTGGGACTCCGTGAATGCACCGGTCTCTCCGCGGAGGGACATCCTCCGCGACTGGACTAGAACAGGTAATATATAGAGGAAGTGTGTGTACAGGATAATGATGAGTTACGCCTACACATTATACAGGAGCATCATTCTACAGGGCTAGTTGGACACTCAGGATGGGCAAGGACATCTGACCTTCTTGACTGGAAGTATCTCTGCAAAGAAATTCGGAAAGATGTCCGGAATTGCCATGATTGGCAACGTTCCCATAGCTCACGACATTCAATGTTGGAGGTTCATTGCCTTTTACCTGTACCTGAGAGACCGTGGGAAGATATCTCGATGGATTTTGTGGTGGGGTTGCTAGAGCGCAACATGTTTGATGCAATTTGGGTATTAGTGAATAGACCCTCCACAATGTGAAATTTTATTCCCTGCCATACGACTATAGATGCCCCAGGGCTGACAGAATTGATCTCACAACAGCTAGTACACCTTCATGGACTTCCATTGACAATGGTTTGGGATCCTGGCCGTCAGTTTTCGTCCACCTTTGGGCATCTAGTGTGCAGTCCACTCGGGATTGATCTAACAATGTCGACAGAATTTCATCCATGGACAGATGGACAGACAGGACGAATCAATGCTAGCATGGAACAGAATCGTTAGGTGTTTGGCAATCATCGGCAGGATGATTGGGTGAAATGGCTTCCATTGACAGAGTTTGCTACGAATAATGGAGAATCCGAGACAGCAAAGTGTACCCCATGTTCTGCAATACAGGGCGTGAAACCTCGGAAGTCGTTCGCAGGAGAACCAACAAATGAACCAGATCAGCGACATTTGGACGCCTATCAGGTTCAGCTGACAATGTAACAGGTTCATGAACATCTTCTGGTTGAGATGCGCTGAAGTCAAGCCGTGCAAGAGCAAAGAGCAGATAGTGCCCCAATAGCCGCGCAGAATATTCAAGAGAGGTCCCGGGTGTGGCTGGATGCTAGGCATATTGGGACAACATGCCCTACACAAAAACCTGTATGAAAATGGTTGGGACCTTGTAAGGTGGTCCAACGAATATCCCCGTGTGCTTAAAAGTTGGATTGACCTGTTTCAATATGGATCCATCGAGTACTACCTGTTTCTCTTTTTGATCTGGTAGTGGATGATACCCTGGAACAACAACAAAATGCTCCGTCTCCTCTGGTGGAAGTTGATGGTGAAGAGGAGTATCAGGTCTGGAGTCTTGAAGATAGTCGGATGTATTGGAACCAGCTACTGTATCTTATCTGCTGGAGTGTGTATGATTCTTTGACATGGGAACCTGCCAAATTCATGGATGGGTTACAAGCAGTAGAAGAGGTTCATCAACAATATCCTGGGAAGCGTGAACTGTTGGATGATGTTCTCAGAGGTCCTCGAAACAAGGAGAGGGATATTGTCATGGCTTGGGATATGAAGGGTGGGTACTTAGGAATGGTATCAGGTATACGGAAGACATTAGTGTTATGGATAGGTGGAGACGTTAATTGACATGGAGATGGTGTGGGGATATTGCAAGATCGTGGTGGCATGAATTGTTATAATGAGGACGTGGTCTGAGGTGTTGCGACGTCGGACAATGTGGCGTGGCTGAATTCAGAAGGAGTCACATTGGTGGTGTGTTTAATCACAGGAGGATAATCGGACGGTATATCGCAGCCTGAGGAATGATTCGAGGGTGGCAGACAAAGTGATATAAAGAGAGGTGGCTTGATGTTGCAGCATTTTGTTTCCTTCTCTCTTTACTGGTTCTCTTGTAAAGCAAAGCAACCCCAACATTGAACCACCTCTGGCCCTTGTCTTGACTTGATTCCTTCAATACGAATTTCGAAGAGCCTTGTCCCAATCACGATATCGCATCATTGTTACGAATGACACCATCCTCCGATCCTTCCCGTTATACTCTTATTCCGGCACTGTCAATTCGTCAAGCATCATCCGCTTTCGCTGAGATTCCTCCATGTACTGCTCTATCATTGTAGATATTGTGGCCACTACGCAGCCTGGTTCGTCATCATTGCTCAGCCTGCGCAGCTCTTTATCTTTCTCATCATCATCATCCCCATCCTCCTCATCATCAGAAGTTGCAAGATCGCTCAGACTGTCACCAACAGCAATCATCATCTCTTCTAAATTTTTTTCATCCTCTCCGGTTGTCAATCCCGCGTTGTCAGCATTTCTCATTTCTTGCTGCTCCTACTTGATTGTTGTCTCTGCATCTTGAACTCGCATTCTTGCTACAGCGGTTTCACTCTCATCATAATCCGCAATTGATTTGTGTCTCACTTCGGTGTTCAGACAGTGTGTATCCCTTGATTTCTCCACCACAATCTTAGGTTTGGATCACAAGCCGCGCTATGCCCCATGGGCTCAGACTCTTTCTGCCTCCAGGCTGCCCTTGCCGTCATTTGCCTGATGATGTTGTGGTGCGGAACGCTTCATTCATTTGCCATAATTGCCTGCTGGAAGTGGTGAGATAGGGCTACAATAGCCAAAGGCGGGTTTTCGCGCGCCACAATAGCGGAAACACGATACTTGATCAAGAATCCTTGTGCCAAATTCCGCGAAGAGAAGAAGTGGGGAGCTCAGTTTACCGGGCATACAATGTTGAAGGCTGCGACTGAAAGACATCTGGCTATGCTTCGTCAAAACCGCATGAACGGATCCCTTCCTTCCCCAAATGCCACCGCGAAGAATCCGCAGACAGAATGGAGGCACAACGGAACAGGTTTACATCCGCCCGCCCGACATAGACAGGCAACAGCACAACCGACGCCATCTCTGCCCGGAATGCCACCTGTGCCACCTGGTGCCAATGAGACAGCTCAATGTTCCCAAATCGACAATTTGCCACCCGGATATGTGTATTTACACGCTCCTCTTCCCAGAGCTCAATGTTTCAATCCTGATGCATATGCCCAGGATAGCCAGCCAGATACAGATTATAATCCAGATATGCTGACTGATGAAGGAATATCCACTGGTTAGTACACTATCTGCTGTGTGGTAATGCAGCTAACGTTCATTTTGCAGACGAGAGCAGCCTATTGAGCGAACCTGGCAGTGAGGACGAGCATTGATAGAAAGGAACGGGATTTTTGAGTGTATTATTATCTTCAATCAGCGGACACTGAGGGCCTATTGTCAACACTCTGCCGCACCTCTGGTGGCATCCAAAGGATATTCGTACGAAAGAGCAGTTCTGGCTCTAGGAGCGTAGGAAGAGTGTGGGAGGATATGACAGGCTACCCGGCCGTGAGGAACCACACAAATTGCGCGGATCTATGAATACTCGGCTAGATTGCGTGGGACCAAGAGCTTGGAAAGATAGAGTGTGTATTTCGTTGTATGATTAGATGATGTCTGGCTACCCCGGGGTCTCTCAAATATATACTCCCCGTCGCTCAGTCCATCTCCGTTATCCCTGTATCTCCGTACGCCCCCCGTCGGCTTCCCCCTGCCAAACTGAGTGGCGGTGGTGGTGAGAAACGGATTTTCCCGCCACATTGGGTATCCATTTACAGCTCTCCTAGCCTTCCCCATTTTCCTTATCTTTCGGAAATGTCATGGGTGCTCTACAACTCCCTGAGATAACTGGACAATTTATCGCTCTCAATCTTCTCCTCTTCATACTAAGTGGCCCGTTCCCGTTGATTAAATATATTGTCGTTGCCGCAAACAAAAACACCACGTAGCAAACTTTGGTAATATTGTTGTGTCTTATTTAGTCGACAGCGGATTTCAATGACTCTGTCAATCGGTTTGATCAGATCTAGGGTACTGCAAGCAATTTCTTAATAGAGGATATTCAAAATGAATCTTGGTGTGGCTTGTGGCTGCTAGAGTGCGTCTGAGCAGCTTGCCACCAGACTGTTTGGAGTTCGGAGTTCGGACCGAACTACGTTTCTGGAGTTTATTCCCTGTCTTCCTTGCACGCCAAATCAACATCCAGGACCCGATCGCTACAAATATTCTAAGCGTCCAACGGGGTACCACAGTTGTAGTTTGAGTAAGACCCAAGGTGTGTACCCAGATAATGTAAGTACCCCGCTTTGGAGGCGATACATCAGAGTGATTACAGTGCCGCTACTGGTCTGGGACATACCACTCATGGAACGGATTGGAGGATTAAGGTAACGATCAAAATTTTCTGCAGCCGGGAAATGCTGACACGTACCCTTGTTTGCGGGAATATTAATCTCGTAGCATCTGTGGCTGGGTTATTTATAGAGTAGGCGTGCCGATTCGTGAACCTTGTAGGAATGAAAAAGACACCTTTTTTTTTTAGGCGATAAGCATCCGTCAATTCAGAGCAACCTCATCAAACATCATGAATTATCCTTCCCGCACTGACGATACCGGCCGAGAAGGCTGGAACCAGAATCCCCCAAGCCTTGCTGCGGATACTACAACTCGGCAAGATTTGAACGGCCTCGCTAATTCCCGCTTGCGACAAGATGACGATAGCTACTTCCGCCACCTCTTATCGGCCCTCGTAAAATACGCCAGCTTTATCGGCCCAGGCTTTCTAATCTCAGTCGCGTACATCGACCCTGGAAACTACAGCACCGATGTTGCCGCTGGTACTACTTACCGCTTCCAGCTCCTGTTCATCGTCCTTCTCTCGAACCTCTTCGCAATCTTTCTGCAGTCCCTCTGCATCAAGCTCGGAACGGTGACTGGACTGAATCTCGCCGAGCACATCCGCATGCACTGTCCAGGTTGGCTCAATATCATTCTGTACCTATTCGCGGAGGCCGCAATTGTTGCTACCGATATTGCTGAGGTATGTCGAGGATCAGGGACGGGGTTTGAGGATGGGGCAAGCGCTGACAGGACGGACGGAAGGTCATCGGCTCGGCGATTGCGCTCAACCTTTTGTTTTCAATACCGTTGGTGGCGGGGTGTGCGATCACTCTAGTCGATGTTCTAGTAATCTTGCTCTTTTACCGCCCGACTGGCTCGCTGCGTAGCGTAAGATTCTTTGAGGCCGGCGTAATGGCGCTGGTCCTCGGAGTTGTCATCTGCTTCGGAATCCAGCTGAGCTACATCCGCAACACAACGGTGGGGGAAGTTTTCAGGGGCTATCTTCCATCGTCTGCGGTGGTCGAGTCCCAAGGGTAAGTACACGTTCACTCCCGGGGTGCAAGGACTTACTAAGGGGTAGACTCTACATGTCGTGTGGAATCCTCGGCGCCACAGTAATGCCGCACAGTTTATACCTTGGCAGCGGTATCGTGCAGTCGCGAGTCCGTGCCTTCGACCACCACCAACCTCCCAATACCTCACATCCCACGGATGAGAAATACCACCCCTCCTTTGCCGCAATACGACACTGCCTTAACACTTCAATTCTCGAGCTTTTTCTCTCTCTCTTCCTCTTCGCACTCTTCGTAAACTCTGCCATCCTCATTACTGCTGGTGCCTCCCTCCACGGTACCGCACAAGATGTAGACCTCTTCTCTATCCACACTCTATTGTCCTCCACCATTTCCCCTGTTGCGGGCACTCTCTTCGCCCTGGCCCTCCTCCTCTCCGGTACCTCTGCAGGGATCGTTTGTACCATTGCAGGACAGATGGTTTCTGAGGGCCAGCTAAACTGGAGCATTTCCCCATGGAAGCGGAGGTTGGTGACACGTGGGATTGCCATTTTGCCAAGTATTATAATTGCGGGAGCGGTAGGGAAAGAAGGGTTGGGTAAAGCGCTGAACGGGAGCCAGGTAGCGCTGAGTGTTATATTGCCGGTAGTGAGTGTGCCAGTGCTTTGGTTTACAGCAGGGGATAAGTATATGACGGTGAAATTGGAGAGGAGAGAGGGAATTTTGACGGAGTCTGGTGCGGGGGAAGTTGTAATGATGAAGAACCATTGGTTTATAACGGCGTTGGGAGTGTGTATCTGGTTAGTTATTGTAGTGATGAATTGCGCGTTGTTGGTAATGCAGGGAATGGGGAAGGGTTAATATGTTACAGGGATAGGCAAATGAGCGCTGGTCGGGGAGAAGATGTCGTTGGACAGCTGGTGGGAGGGGAGATGCATCGGTCAAAGTTTTATAGACGAGTTCTGGTGCACCCAGCCTGCCATCATCAATGTCAAAACCTTCTGCTAATAGTTTGCATGACTAACCGGTTTATCCTCCCCTCCTCCTCCGGATAGCCGGCTAGGTGGGGGAGCTCCCCTCCTTCTACCCTTCGTTCTCTTCTCCTATTCCCCTTATCTTTCCCTTAAACAATGAACAATGGTAAACGAATGATCGCAATTGAAACAGAAGGAAACGAAACGAAACGAAACGAAAGACTGCCGCGTAAGCTCTGCTCTGCTCAGCAGCGTGGGAACTTCCCGACCTCCGTGGCCGCCAGGAAGTCCATCACCGCTTGATCACACATCTCCAGGGACAACAGCTCCGATATTTGCATGTGCCTACATCTTCCAGCTTTCCAGCCGGTTTCTCTCCCGACTTCTTTCCACAGCTACCGCCGCTCGTTCTGCCACTTCTTGCAGTGGCGGAAGAGATGCTCCCGCGCCTGGGCCGCCTTTCCGCACCACCAGCACTGATCATCATCTCGCTGCCTGAACCGCTTGAGATATGTCTGGGCGCATACCCGCACTTCAACTGGTAGTATCCTGAGACGAGAGACTTCCTACTCATTATTGGGATTGGCCTTCGGTTCCCAGCCTTCCCGCTTCGGTACCCGTAGTACGTGCTAAATCTCTTCTTCCCATTCGGCTTTGGCCGCTGCTCTCTGCTCGGTGATCCTTCTCGCTCTATTCTCTGCGGAGGTGAATGGCTCTCGGATTGTGCTTCCACGACCCTCGAGGACTGCGTTTGCTTGCCGGTCTGCTTCTTCATTCCGGAGATTCCAGAGTACCCAGGGATCCAGCGGATCTCTGTCTCGATGCCGTAATCGCGAAGTGCTTGTCCTTTGTTATTGATCTATTATGCCAATTGCTGTCCAGGCCCGATTTCGAAGTGCGCTGCTCGTCGGACTGCTGCCTGGGAGTCGTTGAAGATCACCGCCCTCTGCACCCCTTGTGCGTGCAGCCTTTCTGCTCTCTTTGCAGTCTCCTTGAGGGCAATCCATATCGCCAACAACTCGGCGTCGAACACCTCCATTTGTCCTTTCCAGATGTAGCTGCGGAGTGCCATCCACCCGCCTTTTGCTGTCGCTGCACACGGCCGCTGCCCCCACTCTCCCATCATCGGACCGAGACCCATCCGTCCACCTTGTGTGGGCGTTCGTATGTTTCTCTTTCGACCACCCTTTTGCGAACTTTTTTGCTTCCTTTTCTGCTCTATTACCACTCGTACCACAGCTTCTTCTCCGGGGCTGGGCCAAAAAACTCAGCGTCGTTCGTGATTGATGTTTGGGAGTCTTTCCTGGGTCCACGCACGACGGGGTCTACATCCTCGTCAGATCACTTAAGTGGGGTTTATTCTCAGGGAAGGTAAAGGTTCGGAAGTGGATCGATTCGCACCTGTGGTTTGCGGTGCGGTTCGGTACCGGTTCGGGGTGCGAACCGCACCATATCGAACTGGTTAACAATGCTGGAGGTGTTGGTTCAGGACTGGTTCATACCAGTTCGATCCCTTATGACATCTTGCTTAGTATAGTCCTCTTCTAAGTAGCCCAGAGGCTGAAATGTAAGCTATTTCGTGCTCGTGACGAACCTATTTTTCAGTCACCAGCATTTAAGTGCATACTACACTCCGGATCCAAAACTGCTTCGGATGCCAACCCAGAGTTAAAAACCACTTTAAGATGTATGACTAAACAAGCTTTGGCTGAACTGTGGTTCGAATCTGACGGCTTGCGTTCACCTGTCGAACCGTACTGGTTGAACTAGTTTAGCCCCCGGGACTAGTTCGAACCATTGCCTTCGCAGGGCGGGTCCTCGTAGTGTAGTGGTTAACATGCTGATGATTGTATAAGAAGCTGTGCCACTATACTACTGTGCTACGGGTTCGAATCCCGGCACCTGCTCCACAAATAACTTCAACGCGCCTTCTGCGCTTTCGATCGAACATGCTGGTAAGTCAGCCAAGACCTGGTAAGGGGGTGGGGCAGAATGGATGGGGATTGGCCGGTTCGGGTATTCCACTGCAATGTCATTAATAAGACCCTGCGTGGGAGAGGGGGAGAGTAGGAGGGGCGGTGGGGGGGTGGATAAAATGGGGGGAAGGAGAAAGGGATGGTACAATCTGACCGAGAGGAGGGCTTGGCGGACACGTTGGGGTCACACCGTGGAGTATGGGGGAAAAATGGATTCTGTCACATTCTAAGTAGAGTGAATACGGTATGAATAACACACACACACACCATTGCCTTCGCTATTTATTCTCACTATTTTCACAGCAAATGTACATACACATAGCAAACTCGCAACCGCCCTGGACACGCGAGTGCAATAGGCCCTAACTGAGACTCCTGCCCATCAGACCCAAATCCTTCCAGAGTAATTGCGTAACTAGGTCTGACCAAGATTCTAAACGAACTAATTCTAAAACGTACTAGACACTTACTAAGCCACGGATATGTACCCGGCTTGTCGATTAATGGGCGTCTTTGTTCGATAGGGTAGGATGTATAGCATTCTTGAAAGTCTCGATAATATAGCACTCACACTTCTAGGAGCACATCGGTACAGAGATACCGAGGTTCTGCGTAGTACAGAGTAGTATAGGTCGTTAGTTTGTAATCTCCCCAAAGCGATGTTTCTTCAAGAAAAGCTAACATAGTTTAGTGTCCAACTAAATAGCTCATCCATTGCTGCAATCGGCGTGTACCGACTGGACCTGCACCTTTTCCAGCTCCAGAGTCGGTATGTCGTTACACGGTACTGAGAGATACCAGCCGTTACTATACCGGCGTATGGTCCCCATTATTGTGCCGTACCAAGACACTTAAGAGCCCGTAATGACGATATCGAGATTACCTACTCCGACTTGTTGAAAATCAGCGTGTGTTGATAGATAAGGTTCGTGACTGCTCTTTTAGACTTCACACTTTGCTCTTCCCTTTCCTTATGCATCTTGGACCTTTAGACCTGTACCTAGTTATCGCACCATAGCAAATACACACGGTTCACCCCTTCGTAGTCGCAACAGCATGCCCGGTGGAAGTTTGTCAACTTTGCTCCTATCGCGCTGTACTCGAGCATCCGGCTACGTGACCTCTTTCGCACGCATGCCGGGCCGTCATCGGCCAATGAGAGCACCTTCCACGGCGATATGACGATAGTGATAGGCCTAATGTTCGACAATGTTTTCACACGTCCGGACGGATCCGTTCTCAGGTAGGGATCAGTACATACCAGTCCAACAGCGAGGTCAGACTGAACTGGACCACAAACTGGCAGTCTTGCACTAGACCGTACTGGTCGAGACCAGTCCATTTCTGCTGATGTTACCTATCCAAATTCGGTATGGCTCCTAGCAGGCGGCCTATACAATTAAGATTCACCCCACTGCTAACCAGTGAACACGCACAAATAGACGATGATTTCCAGTATAGTATGAGTTTCCAATCAAAATGGGCAAGTTTATCCCATTAATCAGCCCGATTCCTGCAGGTTTAAACCTAACCCTGTAACGAAGTCCAGGACCAGTCCAGAGTGAGTTTGAACCGGCCTGATGATATGTTAGACTGATCCGAGCCCAGTCCAAAAAAGACCCCGCACTGAACTGGACTAAACCCGGACTGTTCCAGTCTAGACTGATCCACCCTCGGACCTAGTCTCGTGCCCAGACTCTTTCTTAGCGTCTCAGCCACTTTCTGACGAAAGAGCTCCGACTTAGTGAGAGTCTGGAACTAATCGGTTTAGCCAAGTCCGATCGGGCGCTACTTTTAGCTATCGGAGCTTCCTAATACGGCAGCGCTGCTTCCGATGAAACACTAAGTTTATCGGGAGTCTCCCAATATTAAGAACTGTCTCCGGGTCCAAATACCACTGTCCGATGACGAATCTGACCATCTATTCTGGTATCTGAGCTATATATATCGGAATGTAAATTCCAAGCCCATAAGTGAATAGAACCCAATCCCTTGATATCCTGCCAACCCAGAGCCACCAAAAGATACCCTATAGCCTTAAACCGTTATGCTTTCCCATCCCAAAGAAAAGAAAAACAATCCCCGAACCATAATCCCAGTAACAGACCCAAAGAAACAATGCAAACACAAAGGAAACCGCACACATGAATTCCAAAGGAAACAGAGTTAAGGACGTATACTCATAATCGTAAAATGAAGGGGAG
>Ga0307515_10017022_pt1 | contig 13279 bp, 3 predicted proteins | sample 17_EM_MG_FD_194513 | JGI IMG/M metagenome (GOLD analysis project Ga0307515, IMG submission 194513) | Populus trichocarpa ectomycorrhiza microbial communities from riparian zone in the Pacific Northwest, United States - 17_EM | ecosystem: Host-associated > Plants > Roots > Unclassified | place...
CCTACTCCCTACCTAGTACTCTAGTAAGAGATTATTTAGTTAATAATACCTTTTCTCTTACTAATTAAGGGAGGAAAAGACTTATACTTTCTAGCAGTAGTAAGCTATGCTTATTAGTGATATTTTTAACAGATTATAGTGTTTAAGTTTCCGTTTACCTATAACGTAATTAGCCTACCTATAGTAAAGTACTTTTACTTTATTACTCGCTTCTCTTTTCCCTTACCCTTCTATATATCTATATACTCGCATTATAAACTATAAAAGCTTAATAGTGCTAGACTATCGCCTAGCCTATATTAAGAGATAGGCTAGGTAGAATAGTCCCTGTAACTTATACTATACCACGTCTTCCTCTATAGGTTAGTCTTATTACTATAGATTTACCCTTATATGCGTTTAACCTATAAAGTATATAACTATATACTTTACCGCCAAGGCCTTACTTATATAATTTTATTAGGGCGCGCCTTATTTCCTTACCTTTACTAGTTAACCTAACTCTACTAACTACCTACCCTTACTCCTACCCTACTAGTATCTACCTCTACGGCTAGTGCCTTTATAGATCTATCTAAGTTATAAAGCCTTATAATATAGTAAGTTAGCTACCTTATCTTTAGCCTTAGCTATATAATAGAGAATCTATATTTACTAATACGTTTATATAGACCACTACTTAATACAGCCTGCTACTAAAATAGACCTACCTACTAATTATTTTATAACTCGCGATATTAACTATATTTATAACCATAAAAAGTTCGCTAAGGGCGTTATGGTTTTTAAGATTGCCTTAACTATGGCGACTATGGGCTCTAGTATCTTGTAAGGCAACGGTAAGGGCCTTACGCTTAATAAGCCTCTTCTTCTAAAGCTTAGTAGTCTATACCTCTTAGCTAATAACGCTCTAAAATACTATCTCTATTTATCTACCGGCTATATACACGCTAATTGTCCTCTTAAGAAAGTTTCTTAACTTTATTATAGCTGTGGTAAGGCCGGTTATCTTAAAGCTAACTACTCTAACCCTATATAATAATAATAATAATAAATTCAATTTACCGCCCGTCCCGGTCCCCCTAATGGGTCCACGCAGGCTAATACCTTCTATAGGAAAAACTCTAACTTAGAGAAAACCCTACCTCGGGCCGTGCTGGAGAGATAGCAGCGTTCCGACATCGGAGCGCCGGCGGCTCGCCTTCTACCTGCCTTTAAGTCTGCATATTAAGCCAACTAGCCGCGCTTTACGGACAATCTTACTCTACCCCCTTCTTTCCTTATCCTTTTACCCTTATTCTTTTACCAGTCCTTTAGGCTTTAAAAGGGCTAGTATCTACTTATATCCTTTACATCTATTACCTTTACTACCTAAAACTAGGGTAAAATACCTAACTATACTAGCTATTTTGCTGCCGCTTAGGCGCTTTTTTTATTATTTAAAACATCCTAAAGGCGTTTAGAGGCGTATTTTGCTATAAAGTCCGCCCTTTGGTAGTTTGGACACTAGAATAGCATATAGTGGACTGTTTATCTTATCTAGCCGTATTTATACCGCGGGAGAACCGCTAGTATACTAACGGATGCAAGCTATATATTAAGCCCTATTACCTCTATATAAAGAAGAAATAGTACTATAGCCTTTGCTTTTATTAGGCCTTCATATAATGGGATTATAGGTTTCCCCTATAGGGTCTTCCACGTGGTTTCTATGCGGTCTTTAGCCTTTACCTATTATTGTTGTCGCTATTTTAAATCTGCCTATTTCGCGATAAAGGTAGTTGCCTGCCTTTAGTGCTGGTGACCTCCTATACGGTAGGGGTGCTCCGCCTACGCTCTACCGGCGTTCCGCTAGCCACGCTTATAGGGGTTTATTATAGCTTCCTACTCTATATAGTCCTTCTAGTGCGCGAGGAAGCCTTATATCTCATTTTCGCGGTCCTTTACGCGTTCCCTAAGCGCTTCTAATAGTACTAGTAGCCGTTTTATTTTTTACTGGCGCTTTACTAATATATTCTAGATACCGTTAAGTGCCTTTACTAATTCCTTTTCTACCCTATTAGAGGCCGTCTTAGCGGCTCTTTAAAGGGCTATCGTTTTAATATAGAGTTAGATTAGGGGAATAGCCGCTTCCTTCTTTATTGCAGCTATTAGTATTTATTAGTATACCCCTATAACCCTACGGAAACACTAGTTCTAGACTTTCTATAGTGGTTTAAGCAAGCTTTTTACTAGCATTCCGCTGTCGTCCTATACTCCCCATACTTAGGCGCTATATAGCATCGCTAGTTAGACGGTGGCTATATATAGGAGGCGTGAGCGGCACATTAATGGGCCCTATATAGACGCGGTAATCCTTAATATTGCTTTAAAGGCTGCTAAGCCCTTACTTGCGGCCTTTTTAACCTACTCTTTCTATTAGAGCTTAGGGTCTACCTAGATCCCTAGGACTTGCATACTAGTTTTCTAAGGGGCTGTCTCATAGCCGGCGATACGCACGGTAGATGCAAGGTCTATAGTGGCGTGGCGCCGTTGCCTTATAAAGTATATAAGCTAATACTTCTTAGGGGCGAACGCTACCCTATATTAATTTGCCTATATAGCGTAGCAGTTATAGGCGGCCTTTAATTATTAATAGTTCTTTGCCACAGAGTCCCCCTAGGTAATAAGGTTTATATCATCTACAAAGCTAAACCCTAGCGTGCCGCTATTAGGGCGCTAGAATTCCTCTAATAGCTCTAATATAAAAAAAAGAAATAAGATTGGTAATAAGGGTAACCCCTAGGGGATACCTATCTGCGTCTAAATCTAGTTGCTCTTATATCCTATAAACTTAATGCAGGTTTTACGTGCTGTTAGGAAGCTTTATATAAAGTTTATAAGCTACTTTAAAAAGCCTTTTCTTTTTAAAATATAGAGGAGCCTTTTATAGGAGACGTTATTAAATACCCCTGCTAAGTCTAGGCTTAGCATTAATATTATACACCCACGGCGTGTTTGCTACGCCGTCTATACGCAAGAGCTAAGCAGTCCTACCGCTAATAGTATAGATTATTTGCGCCTTGCTCCTATCTAGTTCTAAAAGAGTAGCCCCTACTCCTCCGTAGCCTTAGACATAATATTAGCTATATACTTTTTTAGGACTTTTGCTAGCGTGTTTTTAAGGGTAATTAGTCTGTAGCTGCCTAGGAGAGAGTAGTCTTTCTTTCCTTCTTTACGTAATACTACAGTTATAGATTCTTTAAGGCTTTTTAGTATTATTCCGCTAGTAAAGCAATAACTAGCTGCTTCTGCTAAATCTTTTACAATGACTAGGGCAACTACTTTAAGGACCTTATTTAGTATGCCATCTAGTCTAACCCTATATATAATAATTATGGGGAAGCTAGTTATCTTAAGAGTAACTATCCTAGTGTAATGTGTAACTAATATAGTGCTATAGGCTATAGAAAGCGAGACTGTCCCTAGCTATTAGGTAAGAAGAAGTAGACTTACCTAAACTATAGCTCCCTAGACTATTAAACTATCTTTTATAGTTAGGTATATAAGAACTATAAAGTTATAGGGTATAATATTAATAATTATATAAGTAGACCTACTTTAATTTAGGTAATAGACGCCGCAGCTGCTCTAGGTAAGGTAGATATACTAGGTGCTACCGCTTTAAGTATAGCTACTACCTCTTTATCGCCTAAACCTCTTAATATAGCCGGCTTCTATCTAGTGGTGGATAGCCTAGTAGATAATCTAGACACCTATATAGAGGATAGCGATTCTATAATGGCTAAACCTTTAGATATACTCTAGCTTCTAAATAATAACCACCTTATAGTTTAGTTTATTATGTAAATTATTAAAGAGTATATTATAGTATGTGGTATTACGTTTTAGGTGTCTTATAAGACTAGTGGAATACCTACTTATTGTTTATATAAGACGGCGTCTGTCTAATTCACGGATGCTAATATCGCTAGCAATATTAAGGTTAATACTGCTAATGCTACTTCTCTAGTTACTTAATAACTATTACGTCTAACTACGCTTAAGCATCTTACTTATATTCTCCCGTAAGATGCTATAACCCTATAACTTTACTATATTAGGTTCGTTATTGCCTTTAATAAACTCGTATTAGGTATACGCACGTTACTTAATAAGTACTTCTTTATTAACGGGGACTTCGGCCTATTTACGCCGCAAATTTATAAAGCTTAGGATATGCTGTTAAATAGTCCTGCGGTTATTGTCTACTTCTTTATACTAGGTATTAAATAGCTTAATAGTTATATCGCGAGCCTAAACGCGAGCCTAAACGCGAGCCTATAACAGTAGAGCGTTAATAATCCTTTAGGTCGCTAGTGGAAGAACTGTAATATAAATATCTAGCTTAGTATATAGCTTTTAGTAGAGGACCGACTATTGTATAAAATCCCCGCGAGGTATTAGTTTGATAGCGTTCTTAAGTATTTTACAGTTTAGTTCTATGCTATAGTCGTAAGCCTTAAGGCCGTTAATTAGAACCCCTAGGTACCCACTATTATTTATCTTATTACCTTTTTAGGTAGCGCGGACTAAGTCTACTACGCTACTATTTAGATGGTTAATGGTCTTGCCCTTCGCACTAACTCTATTATTAATATCTTATTTTTAGGTAAAGACGCAGATAGCTAGGCTAGCTAGAAAGGAGTTATTATTAATACTACTCCCTTTAGCTCCGGCTATAACTACTATACTTTTGTCTTTTAACCACAGGTGGGTTATAAGTTTATACTAAACCCTGTATTTACTCCGGAGTATATTCTAAGCAGTAATAACTTTATAATTGTTGGAATTACAGTGGGGGGGTTTTTGGTTCAATTGTATTCGTCTTGTTTTTCTCTTTCTACTTCTACAGGTGGAATTTGATAGACCTCCTGAGCTCGCTTAGCTCACGTGATTAACCCAATTGGTTATAAGCAACCGTATCCACCGTATTGCAAAACCTTATTTAGACACTGGCAACAACTAAGAAAATAAGAAAAGTGGTAAATAAGTCCATAGTCTCTATTCCTGTTCCCTTGCAAATTCGGTCCAAAACGCCTCTGCCTTAGAGTTGTTGTAATAACTAGAATAGGGTTCTATATTAAGATAGAAGTTAGAGGCTCCCTGATCTCCTTGTTTAACGTTATCCTTAGTATTACCGTTGCTGCCCTTAAAGTCGGAGACATATTGACGTATTCTTCGGTCCCTTTCGTCTTTTGTATGGTTTGTAGACTAATATCCAGATTTATTACATATAAAGCACTTTTTGCCCTTGTTGCGGTGTTGACAGTTAGGGGGGTAGTATCGTTGGTCGGAGGGGTGGTATCGTTGGTCGGTATAGAATGACTTAATCTCTTGTTCTTGTTTACCGTACGTTGTAATTGAGGATTTAATGTCGCTGATAAGGCCGGTAAGGGTAGTAGCAGGTTAAAAACAGGCTGGTTTACAAGCTGATATATCTTGGCACGCAGTAAGGAGCTTATTATAGAATGTTGTGTTATTTTAAAGGTCCTTTGCTAGCCCGCGTTGTAGTTACCACATCTCGTTAATTAATACCTGAAATGCTTGGCCTGTATTAAGTCCTTTTTAAGTAGTGACTTGTTTAAGCGTAATTATATTCCATTTTAATAGGATATCGCGTTTATATTCGTCGCCTTCGAAGTATAATTTAAGGCCTATACATACATTCTTGAGAAGGTTAAGGTCTTTAAGGTAAGTAAAGTAGTATTTAAGAGCAAGGCCGCGGAGTATAGTAGGAATAGCAATGATATACGCTTGCTTAGGGACGCCGGCTCGGAGGCAGTAGTTTTGGAAGATCTTAAACTTGAAATTAAAGTTATCTTGTTCGCTAGAGTATTTAACTTTGTCCGTGTAGAGCTTAGCTAAGTTGGTGATCTCTCTTTTGAAGCTTCCTTGTAGGGCGAGCTGGTCTGTGGCTGAGGTAGTTTAAATGGGAGCAGTCGATGGTAGAGGTGGGGTAGGGTCGTCGGTAGGGTCGTCGGTAGGGTCATCGGTAGGGTCGTCGGTAGAGTCGTCGACAGGGTCGTCGGTAGGGTCGTCAGTAGGCCATTTTGAGGGAGTTGGTTCGTGAATAGCTCCTAGGAGGCCGTCTGCAATTAACTTCCTTGCCTCCTTCCGTATGTATACCCTATTTTCACGGAGGTAATCCCTAATTGTTTTTAATCGATCCTTGCCAAGATTATTAAGTATGTCCTTTGTAAAAGACTTAAAGTTGTTAATAAAGCTCTCCTATAAGTCGAATCCCTTCCATCCTTTCTTCTTGTATATCGATAAACGCCAATTAACAAATGCTTTAACTTCCTTGATGTTGGTTATGGTCGCGTTAATTCTAGTCTCCTATTTTTTAGTATTTGTCGCGGAGGTAGCCATCGCGGAGGTAGCTATCGCGGCAGTATTTGTTGCGGAGGTAGCCATCTTTTGGTTCCGCAGTTGATTTGACAGTTAGACTAGAAGCGTGGATATACCTATAAACTAGTTGCTCTGAAGGCGTAATGGACGTAGGTTAGAAGCGCGAGTAACCTTACAAACTGGCCTTTGGGCTTAGTAAGTAATACCTTAATTCTTAGCCTTTGACAAGAGGTCTAGAGAATCAGACAGTGCCTCTCTTTGTTATACCTTGCTGATCTGTGCAGCACTAATCAGTGTTGGAATCACGGTGGGGGGTTTTTGGTTCAATTGTATTCGTCTTGTTTTTCTCTTTCTACTTCTATAGGTGGAATTTGATAGACCTCCTGAGCTCGCTTAGCTCACGTGATCAACCCAATTGGTTATAAGTAACCGTATCCACCGTATTGCAAAACCTTATTTAGACAATAATAGTTAGTAACCTAATTAAGGCCCTAATTACGGTATAGGGTATTAAATGTCTTATAACTAAGCGTATCCCTAAGGTTGAAATCTCCTAAGAGATTAATACTCTACGCCACCTATAGTAAGGAGGCGACAGTTTCTATATTAAGTGCTAAATTATGCTGTCTAACAACTTTACAGATCTCCCGCGTATTAATTACTTTAACTATAATATTACTAAGTATAGGAAGAACTTAGTTAATAATGCCCTTAAGGCCGTCTTACCGCTACTAGATAAAGAGCAAATAAGTGCCTATACTGCGCTTAAATATATAATAGGCGGTATTTTGCTAATATAAGGCCCCGGTAGTGTTAGGAAATCAACCTTTCTAACTATTTTAGTACGATACCAGTATTAACTTAGGTTGCCCTAGTAGGATCCTGCTAGAATCTAGGTCCTATCGCCACTTAATTACTAACTAGATATATTGGCTAAGATAATTAATAATGCGCTTATAGAGGACTATAAGGCACTAATTACGTAAGGCCGTCCCGCTAAATTTCCTATTGTCCTTCGCCGCTATATACGCTTAACGGAAACTAAGGTCTATAAGCGGGATGCCATTATATAGTAAATAGCGGTAGGTATTAATACTTATCCTAAGTATTTTAAGGAATAGGATGACTATACTATAATTAATAAGGACGCGTCTATACTAAATATAGTATTCCTACTCTACCGTACATTTAAGGCTAGTAATGCCACTAGCTTTAATAAGCGGTTATAGGTTATAGATTTGTCTAAAGGTTAGTAGTTATTACGCCTTATAGGTGTTCCGGATAGTAACGGAAACCTATATCCTATTATAGACCCTAATACAACTAAATACGCCAAATTCCGCCAATACTTATATTAATTTACGCTTAATAATAATATAACGCAAGATAATAAGATAGGATTAATACTTACGGCTAATATAGTTATTATAGACCTAGCTAAGAAGGCTAATGTTATTTTTATAACACCTAATATAGTCTTATAGACTTATGCACATTCTATTAGCGCTATACGCGTAGTTTTCTATAATAAGGCCAGGAAGGCGTCTGAGCTAGGTAGTTTTACTAGGTTTGCCTAAAGTAGACTATATTTAATTTAGGGAGGTCTATAGATCTAGGCTAGCGACCCTATGCCTTAAGTTCTCCTTAGTAATATATACTAACCAAAACCAATCCTTAGTCCCGATTTCGATAATCCGTTCTACTATTAGAAATCTATCTCCCTCTATACGCGTCTCCTTGCGGCTAGTACGGATATAGTATAGTTTTTACTATAATATTAATTTGTTAAAGATATTATATATCTTATAAATGCCGTCCTGCCGTATAGCTAGCTTTAAATAAGCCTAATAGTTAAGGACTAAAAGCAGTTAAAGCTAGCGGCGAGCTTTTTTAAGGATATGCTGCGCTATAACCACCCTATCGCCTTCCTTGCCGTTAATAGTACTATATAGGTAAACAAGCTTAGCCAATTAATATATAACCTAATCTACGCTTAATAAGTATTCTAGGTAGCTATGGCGCTAATAGACTTTAAATTTAAGCTATTAGAGGTTAGCCTTGCCGTTCTATATATAGCCTAACTTACCGTCTACTCCGCAGCGCTGTATACGCTTAAAGAATAGTGCTACGCCCAGTAAGATGGCAGTAAGTGGCGGGAATTTATGCCAGTAATTAGCGAGATTAAGGTCTTTACCGTTAACGGCATCTAAGGCGGCTAGGTAGAGTTATTAGTATATAATATAATAGTTACTAGTCTATTAAATTTTATCTAGGATATAGCGAGGAACCTTTTTATAATTACTAGACTATAAGCGGGCCTTATTATTATTAGTAGTCCCTAGGTAGTCTATAATCATTATATTAGCAACAAAACCTTTATAAATACTGCGTATTATAAAATTAAGAAGTGGTGTAAGGATAATAAGGTATTTATTAACCTTAAGAATCCTAAGCAGAAAGAGCACTTCTAGTAACTTATCGCCCTGTTTAACATTAACGAAACTATATAGCGTGTCTACTGCTAGCGTATAGCCGATTATACGCCTATTTTGTATAGTATAGACGTTAACTTTAATATTACTATCCCTAACTTTGTAGGTGTAGTAAATATTAGCGGTACTAGTAATTATACTAAAGCGTGGAATAAGGCCAATAAAGAGGGCGCTAATAATAACGGCTGGGGCGGTGCTGGTAATAATAACGAGGATAATAATAATAGAGAGGATATTAGTAGCGTTGGAATATAAGGAGGGTAGTAAGGACGGATGTTATAAATTTTACTAGTAGCAAGACCCTTAAATAGGGACACTAGATAGAAGTTAAGAGCGGTAGTAGCTATAGGCCTTTAACATTTATAATTTTGCTATAGCACTAGGTAAAATACGGCATATTATAATATTATATATCACAGCTAAATAAAATAGACTCTTAATAATTATAATCTCCAAAACAGATAAGCGCATTATAGTAAAGATAGCCCAATTTATAAAGCCTAGTAATCCTAGTTTCTATCCTTTTTAGGCTAGTAGTTAATTAATACTAATCCGTAATCTAGATTTTAAGGGGTTATTTAGTTGTAATCTATTACTTTTAAATTTAAACTAAAAGTCTAGTAGAAAAAACGCGTTCCTTTTTAATTTAATACGCGTCTATAGCTCTACGGGTTATATAGACGTATATAATTTAAAGCTTTTAGATTTAATCTAGAGTTTAAATAAGGAGCTTTAAGCTCCTAATTTAAACTAACGCTAAGACCTTAGTTTAGATTCTATATATAGTAAGTTACCAACTTTTTAGTAACTTTTAGCGTGTTTTTTAAAACATTAAAAATTTATAGCTAAAGTTAAGTTAAACTAGAATTTAACCAAACGGTCGCCTTAGAATTAGATTAGAGCTCTAAATTAACTCTATTCTAAAGCCCTTATTTTAATTTAAACTTATAACTAAATATTCCCTAAATACTTAACTAGTTAGATTATAGTCTAGATATTTTACTAATAACCGCAACTATTATTAATTACTCTTTGTATAGTACAGGCCGCCTCTATTTTTGTTAAACTATAATAACCTTAAATAAGATCTAATCCTTTTCTCGCTATAGCTGCCGCTAAGACAATGTGACCTAACGCCCTTTCCTACTTATATTGGGTATACTATTCCTAGTATTAGTACGCCGTTACTATATCTTAAGAAACTTGTCGCTAATACTATAGGCCCTTAAAATAATACCTGTCTTACTATACTAGTTACTAGCTAGTAAAACATAGGACAAATATAATATCTATATAGTTACCCCTAATAGAAGAGCCTATAGTAAAGGTAATTTGCCGTACTACGTCTAAATAACCTAAGATTGTATATATAGGTAATAATTTTAGGGCTTCCTAGTGCGATAGGAGGTTTTACTGCAAGGCAAACTTAACTAAAGTTACTATCTCCATATAGATTAGATTAACTATAATTAATTAATACCTTCTAGCCTACCTAGTAAAACGTATCGCGCTAGAGATAGGGCTAGATAAACATTAATAATATATTATAATTATAACGGACACCTATATACTATTTTTACGGATAGTTATAAATATAACCTAGCCCACCCTATAATAAACTGCCCTTAATAGAGCAGCTCTTAAGGCCCTATTGTTTTGGATAGGTATAGTCTCTATATAGGCGGCCTATATTTACTCCTTGTTATAATCTACCCCGGCCTCTAAAAACATCTTAACTAGTAGCTAATATTTAACTATGCGTAGGTCTTAAGGCGTATTAAACAGTGACACTAGACTTAAGGCCACGTCTATACTTAGGACTAAGTTTATACTATCTAGTTTCCGCCTATAAAGTAGTATAACGAGTTATTTAAGATTATAGCCGCAGTTCTATATATAGTTAAGCTAAAACAAACTCTACGAGTTTATAGTAGCCGTATGCCCCCTTTTTGCATCTACTATATAGTTAATGCTAGGCTACCCTAGCACCTTTATCTTCTTACGCATATTTAACTATATACGGGCTAGTATGTTTTGTATAGCCTTATATACCTATAGCGCTAGTGCCTTCTCGTATTCTACTACCTAATGGATAACTTTCTAGATCGCCTGCTCGCGTAGTAAATTGTTTAGTTATCCGCGAAATAAAATATATAGGATACCGTCCTTAATAATAACCTGCTTAAAAGTCCGCTTAATAGTATTAAGTCTCTCTATAGTGATGCCTAAGCTAGTAATAAGCTATATATCTTTTCGCGGGTCTATAGCGCTCGCAGAGTTATACTACGCCGTATTTACGGTATACCGCTATTATATATCGCGTTCTATTATAAAAAATAGTCTAGTATCCTAAGTAGGGAATAGTGGTATTTAGAATTCTGTGCTTAGTATAATAGAGAGGCGGTGTAATATTAGTAATAAGTAGAGTCTTCTAGCCTAATGTAACGCGATTTAGTGTAAATTAGCGCAAAACGTAACAGGTTACGCTATTTAGCGCGTTAGTGTCCACGGACATTGCTATACTCTTACTATACTTCTCCTATCTTAACTAGCTTATAACGTAGCACAAGCTATAAATACTACTTTAAATATACAGTTTTATATAGATATTATTTTCGGCCCCCTTCTAACTAAACTATAGCAAATTATAGCTTAATACGGCAATTTATAAATAAGCTCTATCTAGCGGTAATATAAAAAGTATAGGACTAAAGTAAAAAGTATAGGCGGTCTAACCTATTATAAATAATATTATCTAAGATAATAGAAACGGAAGAAGGGTAGATATAAGGGCGTTAATATTAAAGAGATAAACGATAATATACCCTTACGCTATTAAAGCTTAGAGGAGTATTAGACAGCCTATTATAGGGCTAAGCTAGAGCAATATAATAAGTGGCCACTTATATAATATATAGACGACGATATACTATTATACTATTAAACCTTAGAAGGGTATTATATAACCAATTATAAGGCCGAATTAGAGTAAGGTAATAAGTAGCCACCTATATAAGCTCTAGGCGATAATATTATTAATAAGCTAAATAATAGGGCTGCGGATATGCACTATAATAATAATTCCGTAATATTTAATAGGGTATATAACCTAGTAATAGTTAAGACTAATTAGTAAACTTTAACTGGAATATCTATAGACGTCTTTTAAACTAAAATATTTAAAGAGGCCATTAGTTATGCTATAGGAAAGCCTTTAAAACGGAACTAAGGAAATCCGCAAACTATGGATAATATTACGGTAGTATATAGTATTTTAAGCGTACTAGTAGTACACTAGATAAAATACCTCCCCTATTTTATCTATTTAGTAGTAAGGTAGAATATATATAGGTCTTATAGTAGGTAAGCCACAGGACTTCTAACCGCGCTATTAATAAATAGTTTAACAATATTAGGCTTTAGGGAGTGTTTACCAACCATTTTTTTTACTAGAGTGCTAATAATATTAAAATAAAACTACTTTTAAAACAGATGCAATCTAAGAGTAATTAACTGTAGTGGATTAAAATAATTATAACCGTAGGGGACTAGTAGCTGCTAGTATATTACCGAAATGCTCTAGAGATTATGTCCTTCCTTATTAGTTATGGCCCTTTTTAAGGAGATATAACTTTCTCGCTAGTAAGGTAGTACTTATTAGTAGGAATAAGAATATACAATAAGCTTAATACGGTAGACTAGTAGTAGGAGATGTAAAAGCAGCTACCGCTCGGCGTAACTATAGTGCTAATTATATTAGCTAGCGATAAGACCTAACTAATATAATACACCGGCGGTAAGAAAGCATAGCCGCTTTATATTTTAATTAGAAATATTAAACTACGCGTTTAATAATCCGTAAATTAACTAGCCCTATTACTGCTTATATACCTCCTAGTCTATATACCTAGCAACTAAATAATATAACTAGCGGTATAATATAAGACCCTTACGGCTATCCTTAAACGTATACTTTAGCGATAACCCTACTACTAGTATAGTTATGCTAATAATGCCTACAGCGTTAAATAAAGCTAGTAAAGAAGAAGTATATCTCCTATACGCGGATAGCTAGGATTAATACTACTTTCTACTTTTAGCTATATTTATAGCTAATTATAAAGAATAGGTCACGCTTATAGGTATTAAAAGTGGCCGTAAATATTTAACTTGTTATATATATATAAATAAACAGTATAATCTAATAACTGCCATTTAGTAACCGTAGCTATTCCGTATATACTAATTAATAAAAGACTAAATATAAATATAGTAGGAAGGTTATAATACTAATAAAAAGGATGACTTAAATTATATTTAGCCGTTCCGCAACTTTATATAGGGCTATAATCTATCTAATATCTATAAGATAATAGCGCCTAATTTCCTACACTAGG